>Ga0207048_10377_pt1 | contig 12435 bp, 15 predicted proteins | sample Alteio_BWMinCont_65_FD_153301 | JGI IMG/M metagenome (GOLD analysis project Ga0207048, IMG submission 153301) | Enriched cells from forest soil in Barre Woods Harvard Forest LTER site, Petersham, Massachusetts, United States -... | ecosystem: Environmental > Terrestrial > Soil > Temperate forest >...
TCCTCTGTCGTCTGTTCTCCGCTGTTTGTTGGAGCATGTCCTTTTCGCAAAACCGGTGTCCACTTTTGCGGGACATGCTCTACTAGAACCACCGTTCCTCCACTTGAATGGTGTCGCCGGGCTGGATCTGGGCGCTGATCGGCGTCTCGAAGCGATCGGCTTGGCCGCCGTAATTGCGGCTGACGATGACGGATTTTTTGTAGCCGCGCGGAGTAAAGCCGCCCGCGATCGCCACCGCCGTCTCGACAGTCATGTTGGCGACGTAAGGGTATTGGCCCGGTTGGGTGACTTCGCCGAGGATGAAGAACGGCCGGTAGGCTTCGATCTCGACCGCGACGTGCGGATCGCGAACATAGCCCTGGCGCAGAAGATCGGCGATGCGGGCCGAAAGCTGGTCGGTCGTCAGGCCGCGCGCCGCGACCGAGCCGATCAGCGGCATGGCGATGTCGCCGCTGGCGTCGAGCACATAAGAGTTGGTCAGTCCGTCCTGGCCGAATATGACGACGCGCAGCCGATCGCCCGAATCAAGCGTGTAGGGCTGCGTCGTAGCTGGGTAGGCGGCAGGCGAGGCGACCGCCATCCCCGGATATCCGCCGGCCATGGCGACGGATCCCGTGGCCGCGACCGTGCCGTAAGGCGACGTCCCGTAAGCGGCGGTGCCGTAGCTGGGTGCAGCAACCGCGGCATAGGCCGGCGCGGCCGCCACCCTGTAGCTCGGCGCGGCGACGGTCGAATAGGCCGGCGCGGCTGCCATTCGATAAGCCGGAGCTGCCGCGGGTCCGTAGGCCGGCCCGGCAGCCATCCCATAAGCGGGCGCGGCGACCGTCCTATAGCCGGTGGTCGCGACGGCCCCGTAGGCGGCCGGGGCCGAACCATAGACCACATTATCGATGCCATACGGTGCCGGCGCGGTCGCCATTTGGACGCGCATCACAGGTTCCCGCGCGCATCCAGCCACCGCAATTGCCAGGGCAAACAACAACAGGAGAGGGCGGGTGACCCGCATAGGCGCAATTGGACCCCGTTTCGAGCCGAAGCCGAGGTCCGATTAACGCCCGGTATGGTTAATAAATTCTCACCGGGCCGGGTCCGCTAACGCACGCAAGCGTTCACTCCGCCTCTTTTTTTCGGGCGGCGGTCAGCCAGTCGGCAAGCGCCAGGAGCACCATCACGACGCCGAAGGTCACCGGGAAGGCGAGCACCCAAACGAGCCTCGATGTATCGGTGATTTTTTCGAGATCGAAATACCATGCCAGCGCATCGACCGCGGCAATGCCGACGATCGAGCCGAGCAGCTTCTGCTTGAGCGCGCCGAAGTCGACCTGGGTGAGGCCATGGGGCCAGTCCGGATGCGCGGCGGCGTCGATCCGGCGAATGAAATTTTCATAGCTGGAGAAAATCACGATGAGGATCAGATTGGCCGTCAGGGCGAGATCGACCAGGTTGAGCACGCCGGTGACGATTTCGTGCCAGTTCATGCCCGGCACCTGCAGCGCCAGCACGAACAGATCGCCGAAGAAGCGATAGATCAGCAACAGCAGGCAGAGCAGCAGACCGAGCAGGAACGGCGCCAACAGCCAGCGGCTGAAAAATACCGACGCCTGAATATAGCGTCCGTCGGGCCAGGGCATGAAGGAACTCCAAGCGATGCTGCGGATGCGCAAATAGCGAAATAGCCGATTTTGGCCCGACTCGCTATTCGCCACCCACTCGTCGCAGGCCTAGGCGGCGACGCCCGTGCCGATCGGACAGCTCACGCCGGTGCCGCCGAGACCGCAATAGCCGTGCGGATTCTTGGCGAGGTATTGCTGATGGTAATCCTCGGCGAAATAGAACGGCGGCGCATCGAGGATTTCCGTCGTGATCGGGCCCATGCGCTTGGCCTCGAGCGCCTTGGCATAGGCGGCCTTCGACGCTTCGGCGGCCGCGCGCTGCGCCGGCGAGAATACATAGATGCCGGAGCGGTACTGCGTGCCGACGTCGTTGCCTTGCCGCATGCCCTGGGTCGGATCGTGGCTCTCCCAAAACGTCTTGAGCAGGCGCTCGTAGGAGATTTTCTTCGGGTCGTAGACCACGCGCACGACTTCGTTGTGCCCGGTGCGGCCGGAGCAGACTTCGTCATAGCTCGGATTAGGCGTGAGCCCGCCGGCATAGCCCACGGCGGTCACGTCAATGCCGTCGCCGAGCTCCCAGAATTTGCGCTCGGCACCCCAGAAGCAGCCGAACCCGAACATCGCCATGGCCAGCCCTTCGGCATACGGGCCCTTGAGCGGGTGGCCGTTGACGAAGTGCTGCCGTGCCGTGGGGATGGCCGTCGAACGTCCCGGCAAAGCCTCCCCGGCGGCCGGCATTTCGAGTTTCTTGCGGAAGGAAAACATGGCGGCGGCTCCCGATCGGTTATTGGAAACAGCGATGGAAATATAGACCGTGCGCAGCGGCCCCGCACCGGGCGCGGCGATCACGTTTTCACGCATCAGGAATTTCGAACTCTAACCCGATTCCTAATCCCCAACCCCTGATACCTGATACCTGATACCTGATACCTGGACTGGACCCGGCTTCCTCCTGCCGCTTTTGCCGCTTATGGTGCGGCCAGATTCGGCATGACCAGTCCATACTGGCGGGAGGCCCTCCAGATGTTTCGAATGCTTGCACTTGCCTGCGCGATTGCCGGCGGCATTGCCTTTGCCGCCGGACCGGCCGTTGTTCCGGCATTGGCGCAGCAGCCGCAACCGGTGCCCACGGGGGCAACGCCGCCCTACGGCGCGCCGATATCGCTCGATCAGGCCAAACGCGTCATGGCCGCGGCGGAGCTGGAGGCGGCCAAGAATTCCTGGCAGGTGGCGATCGCCATTCTCGACTCTGGCGGCAACATGGTGATGTTCCACAAGGTCGATAACGCGCAGCTCTCCGCCATCACCACATCCGAGGGCAAGGCGCGCACCGCGCTCGAATTCAAGCTGCCGTCGAAGGCGCTCGACGACGCCATCGCCAATGGCGGCGCCGGCATGCGGCTGTTGGCGCTCAAGAACATCACGCCGCTGCAGGGCGGCATGCTGGTCCTGGTCGACGGCAAGATCATCGGCGCCGTCGGCGTCTCCGGCGCGCTGTCGGCGCAGGACGAGCAAGTCGCCAAAGCCGGCGCCGACGCGCTGGCCAGATCAGGAATGTGAGGCGCTAAGCGCCGCCTTTAGCGCGGTCGCGGCGGCGGCGTAGCCGCCCTGCGCGCCGTCGATGAAATGCACGTGATCGCTGCGCGCCGGCGACGGCGTAAAGCACGTCATCATGGCGGCGTTCTGCCGATGCAGGCCGTAGTTCGCCGTTGCCTTAGCCGAAGCGAGCCGCCGCTCCAGCGTGTCGGCAAGTTCGGGCGTGCAGTCGATGATCATGCGCAGCCCGTCGTCATATTTGCGGAAGTCGGAATTTTCGACGACCTGGCGCAGATAGGTTGCCGGCACGAAACTGCCGACGCGCAGGCCGGACCGCATGATCAGGAAATAGAGCAATGTCCGCCCCAGCACGCGGGCCCGCTTAAACCTGCCGCCGCCGGGCAGCGTATGCGTTTCGAGCGCCAGCCCCTGCGGCGGCCAGTCGAGTTTCGGTCCGCCGGCCGGCAGCGGACGCCCGGCCTCGGGGCTGCCTTCGACCAGCGCCACGATGTCTTCGGTGAGCGCGCGGAACGCGGCCGGATCGCCGCCGGGCGCAGGCATGATCAGCACCGCGAGGATGAGCCCGCGCGCGGCGCGGAATTCCTCGAACCGGCACGACAGGCCGGTGAGATCGGGCCAGCTGCCGGGCGGCGCCGGCGGCACGGCGAATTCGCCGCGTTTGACCGCGGCATCCGCCCAGGCGAGGCCGCCGCCGGCGAACATCGCATAGGACAGATTTTCCGACGGCCCGTAGCGCGCCACGCGCACGTCGAGCCCCTGGCGGCGGATGGCGGCGAGCGGGATCAAGGCAACCCGCAAGGTGAGGCCGAGTTCGCCGTCGGCCCAGGCCGCCGTCGCCGCCAGCGCCGCGCGCGCTCTGCCGGCATCGCGCGGCGATACCGCGAAGCTCGCGCCGTCGCCGCCGAATACGAACGGAAATTCGCGGCCGCCGAGCGCGTTGGTCAGCGCCGCGATCACCGCGGCGCCGGCCATGTTGACGGCCTTGTAGCGCTTTTCGGCGATCGCCTTGGTCGAGGCCACCACGTCGGCGACGCCGATCGTCCAGTCGTCTGGCAGCGCCGTATAGCGGCCGGCGTCCATCAGGCTGCGGAAACCGCGCCGCACCGGGACGGAGGCGTAAAACGCTTCGCTGTCGTCTGCCGCGGTCATGGTGTCGCCCGGTCCGTCATTCCGGGACGCGGGCAAAGCCCGCGGGCCCAGAATCCATAGCCACCGATAGTGTGGTTCGTAACGATTCGAGCCATTGTCTCGAGACCCTGTGATTATAGATTCCGGGCTCGCGCGTTCCGCGCGCCCCGGAATGACGACATGAGGTACGGATCAGGCGTGGCTTAGTTTCCGCGGTGCGCTGCCTTGCCACAAGCCACCACGGGGCTACATTCCCGTCAGAGGTCGCAAAGGATGCCGAAGACCAAGGACACGACATTGCCATCGGAGACTGCCGCCGCCCCGCCGCCCGACGAGCAAATCCTCGCCGGCAATCTGACGCTGCACGAACTGTTTGCGCGCCAGACCTCGACCATGCTGGAGCGCGCCGACCTTTCCGACGAGCAGAAGCAAAGCATCCTCATCGCCATGAGCTGCCCCTGCTGCGGGGCGGGCGGGTTTTCGTTTACGGCGAAGCTGAAGAGGGGGGAGTGAGGGACGCTCAGGAGCGCGCAAAATAAGCCTCAAGAATGCGACCGGCGCTACAATTCTGCCCGAAATGAACCGAAAGAGGAAAAGGGTATCCGAGTAATTTCCCAGCTGCCGTCGCCTGCATCCGAAGGCAAATGCTTGGACAGTTCTTGAAATGGCACTACGTAAAGCAATCTCGGCTCGCCGACAAACCAGAGGTGAATCACATAATTGACGGATTTTTGAGCTGTCCTGTACTCGTTTCGAGTAAATGCAAAATCCGCCTCCTTTGGCCGGCGCTCCGATCCTTTGACTTCGATTAGGAGCTCGCCTGAATCGCTCTCCGACAACTGCGAAAGAACATCATAGCCCTCAAAATTGCTATCTAGACATATCCATTGAGGCTGCCGCTGAGTTCGATTGTTTTCGTATTCGCACGTTAATTGCTCCGCTTGTCGGCCGGTGCGGGATAGTTTCTCGCTCCACCGTAGCCGGGACATTTGCGCAGCGCTATCCCACCATTTCACAACGTCGGGGCTCCACGGATCCATAAGCCCACTCTCGCGAAAACATTGCTGCACATCCAACGGCATTGCTGGCAGCGTTTCCGCCCTGCCGTGCCTCATTTTTGCAGACCAAGGTGGTTGATAGGTAGAAATTAAATCTTCGATTTGAGACCGCAACTTTTGAGCAGGATCGGTAACTTCGACGATCGCGCGACCACGATCACCAACAACAATGGTACCTTCGATCGTTGCGCGGATCCAATTGCATTCCTGGGCCACCCGCAGAATATCAACCGGATTGCTAAGCACGAACCTGTCATCTTGTGCAAACTGTTCGACGGTCAATGTAACGCTATCCGCAAATCTTAGGAATTCCTGAGCTGAATAGAGAATGCCAACCGAGAAAGTCATCGCTAGACCTCCTCTTTAAGATGTGCGAGGAGGCTGGCGACATCGTCGTCGTCAAGCGCCTCATCATCGTCAATCGCCTCGGGATCAAATGAGATAGGATCAATATGGAGGTCATGGTCGTTTAGTACCTCTCCCATTCGGCGAGCCTTCATAATCAGTCTTTCGTTCACTGACTCATCGATTGAATCTGGACAACAAAGTATCTCCACAGTCGTCGCTTGATTCTTCGGTAGGCCCAATCGGTGAATTCTGTCTTCGGACTGTAGGTACTGAGCCGCGTTGTAATTACGATCCACATAGATCGCGTGATGACATACTTCATGAAGGCTAATCCCTTCACCGCAAGCCGCTGGATTAGCAACAAGAACCCAATTTCGCCCTGGCTCATGGAAGTTTTTAATCTTCCATTCTCTTGTCTCTTCCTCCTCTTCACTCCCGGCATCTACGCCGCCGTGTATGTAGGCCGCGCCCAAATCTGCTAATCGTCGTGCAATTAGCTCGACGTTGTCGACGAATGTGGTCCATACAACAACTTTTTTGCCATCTCGCGCTAATTTCCGTGCCCGATCACAGGCTTCACGAAGTTTTGGGCTATCATCCGAGGACAAGAGATCAGCCAGTATATCTTGTGGCAGGTCAGCGCCCTTAGCCACCAAGGCCGGATTCGAAGTAATTTGAAGCAAACGGATCACGCTTCTTCCAAGTGCTCTAATCTTTCGTCGATCTCGCAGTGAAAGCTCGGCTTCTCTTGCCGCCTCAGAACGCGCCAACCTGTAAAGTCGTCGTTGCAAGTCCGTCATGGGAACAGGAACTAGATAACGATCGGGCTCCCGTAGCCTAAGTTCACTTTTAGTGGTGCGAACATAGATCGGTTGTATTAGAGATGTGACACTCGCATCGGACGCCTCGATCTCGGGAAACAAGAAGCCAAACTGTGGGACGAGATCCGACGTTGCATTCGGCATTGGCGTACCGGACAAAATCAATTTAAAATCGGGGATGTGGGAAATACTCAGAATCGTATTCGCAATTTTTCCGTCTAATCCACGTTTTATCCGATGACTTTCGTCCAAGAAGACCCAGGTATTTTCAACTAGAATTGGTGCCACTACGTTTCGAACAAATTGAAATTGATGATACGTTATAAGCATCAATTTGGGTGCCGCTTCGCTTCTTAGTATTGCTCCTATTCGGGCTTCCCCGCCAACCAGACGTTGAAAATTAAGGTCCGTCCTCGGTACACAAAGACGCAATTCCTGTTCCCAAGCGGCGAACGCATTCTTGGGAGCTATTACCAGTAAACGGGTGTCGCTCTTTCTATTTAGAAAAAACACTGCAAGAGCTTCTGTAGTTTTTCCTGCGCCAGGTACGGAAAAGGTAGCGGCCGACGGCAAAGTCGCCAGGCGAGAAACATTTCTTTCCTGCTCAGCCGTTAGAGCTCTCGTGAAGCCGTTCTGTACCAAACGCTCACGAAGACGTTCCAGAGGCAGCTGATCTCCCCTGCTTTCGAAGGTCCTCGTCCTTTCTGCAGCCTTCTGGAGCAACTGCGTTGCTTCAGGATCAATATCGAGATCTAGGTGCCCCCTGGTTACGTGGAATCCGATGGCATCGCGACAAGATAAAAACTGCCACCATGGAATTGTCAGTGTCTGACTACCACTGATGCTGACTTGATCTGAATGTTCAATACAAACGCGACTTATCTTCACCCAACTCGCTTGATCATTACAAGTAAGGACCGCATTCCGGTCTATGGGGTCGTAACTAATGGACAGTCTTGGCATTCGCCCATTTTCTGATGCTGGCAATTGAGTTTTCAATCTCATTTAGGAGAGATGACACTCCTTCCTTCGTGCCACCTTTCTTCAGACCGGTCTTTGCATCCAAAAGCGCATTGTTTGCTTTCCGAACTTGAAGCAAAACGAAGTCCTCGGCCTTGGCTTCTTGCTCTTTCAAAGTTTCTGCGGTTATCACCTCTCGAACGATCTCTCGAACTCGTTCACGGTTCTTCTGATCACCCAATATGTCCAAGGCCGCCGCAACTTGGGCGCTTGGGCCGCCCCCTAAAAGGCTGCTAGCAGTAGGTTTTATCGATGAAACTGTAAGATTAAATTCTGTTTTAATCTCGTCCAGAACCTTATCTAGATATTTTGCCACATCTGCCACGGATTTATATGCTCGGTCACCCTCGGGCTTGTCGATCAGGCTATATGCTAGCTGATCGTATACTTCCTTCTTTGATTCACCCGGCACCCTTGCGCGGTTCTTCCGCAATTGTCGAAAGGCGTATTCGGCGCCCGCGACTGCTGAATATTGTCCTTCCTTTCCGCGATCCCTCAGGTAGGTCTCTGCGTGACCAAGCATGTCGAGCATTTCCGAAATCTCAGGTCTCTTCACCTCATAAAGAGATGCGACATATTCAAGATCTTGATTATGCTCCTGCATGCGAGTTCGATACATTACGGCCGTTGTTACCCATGAGTAGTCTGCTGTTATATCCTTGTGAATTTGCTCTTTGCCTTCAAGCCAGTCGATGTCCTGTTCACTGCATTGAGGAAGAATTACGATATCGACAGTGGCGAAGCGCTCATATTGTTTTCGATCCTCCTCTAGAAGCTCACGCATTGCGCAGACTCGGCGATTGCCATTTACGATGAAGCCCGTGTTAGTCAGAATAAAGGGAAGCTCTTGCTCATGACCGGACTTAAAATAATCAAATAGACCCTGGTCATTCACCATCTGCTTCAAAAGCTCGTGCTGAATTCTTTGTGCTTCTTCGGACTCAGGATCCTTTTGAAAAATATCACGTGAAATTTTTGAATGAGTGGCTAAATACTCAATTTGTGCGGCCGCTGTTCTACCATTTTTGAGGCGGTACTTCGGGAGCTCGATCGGCACCCGATAGATTTGCATGTGTTGAAACTTACTTTGAAATCGTATTCCGTGAGTGTGCCCGCTTTTAGTTTCTGCCAACTCTTGCAAAAACTTCACACGCTTTGGGTATGGCCAGCCAAGTTGCATCTAGCACACCATTTACTGTTTCTCGCCTTCAGCGACTCCGCCGTTACGTGTCGTCAAGGCGCCAAAGGGTCGCTTTTCGGGGTTGAGGTTAGTCTCGTGTCGTTTTCTCATGATGTTTTTGCCGTTTTTTCTGGAAACGAATTGGAAGCTTTGCAACGGCGTGGCTAGCTTCCGGTACATAGATCGGACGGTCCAACGGTCGAATTTTGTTTGCACCTTTACTGAGCTGAGCGATACGCTTTTCGCCAATCGCCACATAGGATTTGTCAATATCGCATCCCATAAACTTTCGTTGCTCCAACGCGGCCGCGACTGCCGATGATCCCGAGCCCATGAATGGATCCACCACGAGATCCTTCGGCTTGGTCAATGCTCGTACAAGTCGCTGTACCAATGCAACCGGAAATTGACAGGGATGAGCAGTCTTTTCGATATGGCGAGATTTGACGTTTGGGATTTCCCATACGTCGGAGGGGTTTTTCCCAAGAGGATTTCCACTAAACTTGCCCTTGTGCGGCCCCTTAAAGTGCCTCTTGCCCGGGTATTTTTGCGGCACTCTCACCGCATCGAGATTAAATTCGTACTCGTCCCCTTTCGCGAACCAGAGAATTGTCTCGTGCCTTCCGCTAAAGCGACGGCTTGCGTGGACGCCGTGACCAAATGTCCAGACAATTCTATTCCTAAGGAGTAGTTCTTTTCGCTCGGAAAATATCTGATAGACGAGCGCGTCCAGCGGAATGACAACTCCGTTCTGGACGTGATGTCCAACTTGCCAGCATAGGCTGCCTCCGTCTTTCAGCGCGCGTACGAGCAAGGGAGCCAGTTTCTTATGGTCCGTAATAAAATCATCGATGCTTATCGACCTGTCGTATTCCTTGCCCATGCAATACGGCGGCGATGAAACGATGAGGTCGACTGAACCGGGCTTGAGCTTTGCCAGAAATTTAAAGGCGTCCTGAACCTCCAGACGTACCGAAACGTCTCTTCGCCGCTTCTTCGGTGCTTGTTTGGCCTGCTTTGGCAGCCGATACAGCATGGGTCGGATCGATCCAGTGTTGCCGAATCATAGCAGAGGATTGGCCAAGGATCTACCGTGTCCGGAGCGGCGGCGAAGCGCCGCCGTGGTCTCGATCACCCCCACGGACTCGCTTTTCACGCCACGAAGCCGGCGAGCCAGAGGAGCAGGCCCGCGACGGCGCCGAGCAGCGCGCCGTAAGCGCGATGCCGGCGCCACAAGATCGCCCCGAGCGCGGCGCCGATGACGAGGCCGGGCGCGCCGATAATCAAAGCAATGATGGCGATATCGAACGGGCCCCAGTGGAGCCCGATATCGGACATCGCCGCTGCGCGCCGCGCCGGCTAGGACTTCTTGCCGTACGGGTAGGTGCCGGGCTTGGCTTGGCTGTGCATGCCGGCGAACGGCGAGGGGGTTTCGGGGCCCTTCTTCTTGTTCTTATCCTGCTTCGGCTTCTTCTTTTCCTTGTTGCTTCGCATCTGACCTTTCGCCATGGCGGCCTCCGGTTGCTCGGTGGGTGATTCGTAGCGAATGGCGCAATCTACCGCATCCGCAGTGCACAGCGCCAACGGCACCCCTGCCACCTCCGCCGGTGCGGAGGGTCCGCTGGTCGCGGGTGTAGTGCGCGAATTAGCCCTGCTCGCGGGCCATTTGCTCCTACTCTGCCGCCAGCACGCGGACGCGGCGCTCGATTTTCGGCCAATCTTTCGCGCGGGCGAGACGTAGCTCGTAGGACGCCTGCAAGTTCATCCATAGCTCGGGGCTGGTGCCGAAATATTTGCCCAGCCGGAGTGCGATCGCGGCAGTTATTGCAGAACGGCCGTGGACGATATCGTTGATGCGTGCGGGATTGACGTCGATGTCTCGCGACAGCCGGTTCTGGCTGATGCCGTTCGGCTTCATGAATTCCTCGGCGAGAATTTCGCCGGGGGGAATGGGATCGAGGCGCTTTGTTCTTGGCATAGTTGTCAACCTCAATGGTAGTCGACGATCTCAACCTGTTCCGCGCCGCCGTCGCGCCATATGAAACAAATCCGCCATTGGTCGTTGATGCGGATCGAATGCTGTCCTTGACGGTCGCCTTTGAGCGCCTCAAGCCGATTGCCTGGTGGTTGACGCAGATCGTTCAACGCGCCGGCATTATCGAGCAGCAGCAACTTACGGCGTGCCTGCCGCTCTATGGCACGAAAGCGCGGCACGTCCTCGTCCGCCAACAGGCGCGCCGCGGCTGCGTCCCTGAACGAACGGATCATATAAACATGGTATTCCGTATGAGGGAATAGCGCAAGGAGAATAAGGCCGCTACCGCCCCCGCGGCTTGAATCCGCCGCGCATGCCGGGGCGGCCGAGCGTCGAGCGCGGGCCGGAGGGGCCGCGCCTGCCGGGAATTGACTCGACGCCGGGTTCCATTTCGTCGGGCGTCGGCTTGCGTGGTGCGCCACGGCTTCCCTGCCGATGCGGCGCGACTTCGTGGGACAGCGCGATGCCCATTTCATCGAGCGCGGGCTTGTGGACTTTGCTCCCCCCACGCTGCCCGCCTTCGCGCTGGGCGCTTCGGCGGGCCGACCCTCCCCGTGCAGGGGAGGGTAGGAATTTTGCGGTCGGATCGTCGGTCACGGCGAGTTCGGTGGCGCGCAGGCGTTTGAGCTCGTCGCGTAGCCTCGCGGCTTCCTCGAAATCGAGATCGGCGGCGGCGGCGCGCATGCGGGTTTCGAGATCGGCGATCACCGCCTCGAAATTGTGGCCGATGGTGGCGGCTTCCTCGAATTCGCCGCCGGCGCCGGCGCCGATCAGCACGTGATCGCGCTCGTAGACGCTGTTGAGAATGTCGCCGATACCCTTGCGGATGCTTTCGGGAGTAATGCCGTTTTCGGTGTTGAAGGCCGCCTGCTTCTCGCGCCGGCGGCTGGTTTCCGCCATGGCGCGCTCCATCGAGCCGGTGACGTGGTCGGCATAGAGAATGACGCGGCCGTCAATATTGCGCGCGGCGCGGCCGATGGTCTGCACCAGGCTCGTTTCGCTGCGCAAAAATCCTTCCTTGTCGGCGTCGAGGATGGCGACCAGCGCGCATTCCGGAATATCGAGGCCCTCGCGCAACAGATTGATGCCGACCAGCGCGTCGAAGGCGCCCAAGCGGAGGTCTCGAATAATTTCTATGCGTTCAATGGTGTCGATATCGGAGTGCATGTAACGCACGCGGATGCCTTGCTCGTGCAGATATTCGGTCAAATCCTCGGCCATGCGCTTGGTCAGCACCGTGACCAGCGCGCGGTAGCCTGATTGCGCCACCGCGCGGACTTCGCCGACCAGATCGTCGACCTGGTCGCGCTGCAATACAAGCGCACGGCCGGCGATTTCTATCGCGGCTCATTCCGGGTGCGCGGCGACGCCATTGAAATCTTCCCCGCGCACTATGAGGACCGCGCCTGGCGGGTGTCGCTGTTCGGCGACGAGGTGGAATCGATCCACGAATTCGACCCGCTCACCGGCCAGAAGACCGACGAGCTGGAATTCGTCAAAATCTACGCCAATTCGCACTACGTGACGCCGCGGCCGACGCTGCTGCAGGCGCTGTCCGGCATAAAACTCGAATTGCGGCAGCGGCTGGAACAGCTCAACGCCGCCGGCCGGCGCCTGCGCCGGCATCGAGAACTATTCGCGCTATCTGACCGGGCGGAAACCGGGCGAGCCGCCG
>Ga0207048_10378_pt1 | contig 12423 bp, 6 predicted proteins | sample Alteio_BWMinCont_65_FD_153301 | JGI IMG/M metagenome (GOLD analysis project Ga0207048, IMG submission 153301) | Enriched cells from forest soil in Barre Woods Harvard Forest LTER site, Petersham, Massachusetts, United States -... | ecosystem: Environmental > Terrestrial > Soil > Temperate forest >...
TCCTAACGGAATTTTACTTTTAGGCCTTCCAGGTGTGGGTAAAACCTCTCTTGCTGTTTTTCAGAAGAAGTTATTTCATAAATATTTTCATCTCCTTGATGGGTTTCATAATTTTTCACATTGTCAATGTCAATAACTGTAGGAATACGCTGTTGTTGGTGTGAAGCATTTATGCTTTTATTGTTAGCGTGAACATCTTTAAAGAAATGTAGGCTTTGGTTACCCACAGCGCTTTCTGTTACCTTAAATTTAGTTATGTTGCCTGTTCTTTGAATAAACGTTGTGACATCAATTGTTTGGCTTGCTTTAGGTGTCGGATTGGTTTCCGGTTCTTTTTCCATATTAAGATCCTCGTCGAATTAAGCACCGATTAAATTCAAACGGTAATATATACTTTAAATTTCGGCTATGTTTTAGGAGACGTAATTCTATAATCATTTTTATCGCCATCTTGTTTGTCATAATTTTCTACTGTACCAATATTGTAGTTTGTAGGAACAGGAGAAGATGGATATTTAGCACTTGTTTTCTTAACACTTTCATGAAGTTCCTTAAAGAATGTTAAGCTTTGTGCATTAACAGCAGCTTGTGGAAGTTCAAACTTATTTTCATCGCCCGTGTGGTCTTTAAAGTTTTTAATTTCTTTTATATTCATGAAATTTTGTTGTAATCCAGCCACGGTTTGCACGCCTAAGGTTTTCTTAATAACATCTTCTTTTGCAGTGCTATACCAATTAACCAGGGTTGCACGAAAAACTTCTACAGTAGATTGTGTTACTTCTAATTCATCATCACCGCTTTTTACTTTGTTGCTACCGATATAAATTTTATATCCTAGTAAAAATGAGATGATGTTATCATCTAAATTAGCTTCTCTTTTTAACGCACTACGAAGGCTTGGATGCTTACTTGTATCTTCTATGACATCTTTGTGATTTTCGTAAAATTTATATAAAAAACCTTGCAATGCCAAAGGAAAATGGCGCATTTTTGTTCTCGATGTGAGTGATTGCTCTACCATATAGTTGTCTCCATAAATTTGTTTAAATGTTCCTTGCTCAGCTTTTAAATGAGAAGGATCTGAAAATTGAATCCAGCCATGTGGCCAACGTATGACTTTTAGAGCATTTTCTGGACGGCCATGTCCTGAATTAAATAGGGCTTTTAATGCTGCCATGCTGTGAGTGCTTTCTGAAGGGCATAGTTGGTACGCGGTTCCAAGAGGTGTTCCAAGCGTATTAACAGGATTTGGCCAAGAAAAGTAATTGACTAAATCCAAATAGTCTAAATCCACTTTACGTGAAGCATCAATAATTCTTTCTTGCAATTTCGTTAACATTTCTTTAGTACCGGGGTTATCGAAAGTGACGGCATTGATGGGCATAGAGTGGTGTTCGGTGTTTTGTTGTTGTGCTAATTCAAAAAACAATACTGAAATTGCAGCCAGCCATCCACCTAAGGAATGCCCTGTAACAGACAAGTGGCAATTTGGATATTGCGTACAAAGTTCACGGATATAGTTTGTAAAAGCATAAACATCTGCCATTTGTGAAGAAGCATGAATTTGTTGGAATATCACTTGAGGGATGTTTGCTTTTATCCAATCTTGCAAGTCTTTCGTGCCACTATTGGCCAAGACAAGCAAATTTTTTTCAGAATTGTGATATAAAGCACCTAGGTAGCCTGTTTTATTAAGAGGCAGTGTAGTGTTTATAAAAATAGGTGCTACTACTTTTTTCATGGCAAGTTCCCAATACCCGCTTGTTGAATTGTCTAAAATTTTTACCACTTCCCAACCTTTAGGGAGTATTCCCTTCTTTTTCCCACCATCTGTTTCATAAGCAGCTTCACAAAGTGCTGCATATTCGTAGTCAGTGGGGCGATCATAAAAACTAACTATTTCTTTTTGCATACTCGATACTCCTCGTTGATTTAAGTTAAAGTAAATAGACTTTTAATTTTTAATACAAACATTTATTTTTTGTTAAATGAATATCTTTGTTCGGATGATCCAGGTTTTTTAGTTTCTTCAAACTGTTTTTCTATATCATCATCGTATTCGTATATATCCAATTGTTCATCTTTTTCTGTTTCAGTTTTACTTGCTGCTAGAGCATAATCTAATTGCATTTTTTCCATTTCTTGTTCTGCTGAAAGGGTAGAATTTGGAAAGAAACCAAATATTTGATAATCGCCTGTGACTTTAGGATTATCAACAAATTCGATCTTAGCTTTTTTATTTTGGTTTTGTTCTGAAATTAGCGAATCTAAATCCAACAATATTTCGGGTTGATCTTCATCTTGATGATCTAGTATTTTTCTTTTACCAAGCACTTCTGACTCGGTGATAACACTATCAACAAAAATATTTGCACATTCTTTATTATACGCAGTACGAGCATTATTAACTTCTACGTGATTATGGCCGTAAACTTGTTCTAAAATGGGCAATGCGCATTCAAACAGAATTTTGGCCTGACCGTATTCCTCTAAGACATTATAAACAACACCAAGCTTAGCGAGTGAAAGCGCTATTTCAGGTGTGTGATTACGTTCTTTAAGCGTTAAACTTTTTTCAGTATCGTGTGTTAACCAAATAAACATTGCTTTCAGACTGTTGATCAATTTATTTTTTTCTGAATCAGTAAGTAAAATGGGTTCTTGGTTACCAGCATAAAAATGATTACCTTCGTCTATGTATATTGGAATATTTGCGTTTAAGCTTTTTAAAACGAGAAGCGTTAGTAAAGAACAGTACTCAATATCATTTTGGGTTTCAGAAAGATATTTTACAATTGATGAAAGCGATAACGATTCTATCACGGATAAATGCGATCTGATTAAAAACGAAACTAGTAATTGCTTTCCTAACTGATAAAAGACTTCAGGGGATAAAAAGATTTGGTTTTGTAATGCGCTAGCCGCATGGTTCCTTACATACTCATTTTCATCCAGCAACAAATCGACGAGGAACTGAAGAATGTTCTGTGGTAGATCAGTTTTATTTTGTAATGTACTAGACGCGGCGTATCTTAAAGCATAATCTTGGTCATCTTGTAAAAAATCGATGAAGAGCTGAAGAATGTTCTGTGGTAGATCAGTTTTATTTTTAAATGCGCTAATCGCAGCGTGTTTTACATTTTCATTTTCATCCTGCAGTAAGTTGAAGAGGAGCCGAAGGATGTCATTAGGTAAATGAGTTTGGTTTTCTAATGTGCTAGCCGCAGCGAATCTGACATCCTCTTTTTCATCCAGCAACAAATTAACGAGGAGTTGAAGGATGTCATTAGGTAAATGAGTTTGGTTTTGTAATGCGCTAGCCGCAGCGGATCTGACATTCTCCTTTTCATCCAGCAACAAATTAACGAGGAGCTGAAGGATGTCATTAGGTAAATGAGTTTGATTTTTTAATGCGCTAGCCGCAGCATTTCTTACTTTCCAATCTTTATCCAGCAACAAATTGACGAGGAACTGAAGGATGTTTTGTGGTAAGTCAGTTTGGTTTTCTAATGTGCTAGCCACAGCGAATCTGACATCCTTCTTTTCATCCAGCAACAAATTAACGAGGAGTTGAAGGATGTCATTAGGTAAATGAGTTTGGTTTTGTAATGCGCTAGCCGCAGCGGATCTGACATTCTCCTTTTCATCCAGCAACAAATTAACGAGGAGCTGAAGGATGTCATTAGGTAAATGAGTTTGGTTTTTTAATGCGCTAGCCGCAGCATTTCTTACTTTCCAATCTTTATCCAGCAACAAATTGACGAGGAACTGAAGGGTGTTTTGTGGTAAGTCAGTTTGGTTTTCTAATGTGCTAGCCACAGCGAATCTGACATCCTTATTTTCATCCTGCAACAAATTGAGGAGTAGCTGAAGGATATTTTGTGGTAGGTCAGTTCGGTTTTGTAATGCGCTAGCCGCAGCGGATCTGACATCCTTATTTTCATCCTGCAACAAATTGACGAGTAGCTGAAGGATATTTTGTGGTAGGTCAGTTCGGTTTTTTAATGCGCTAGCCGCAGCATTTCTTACTTTCCAATCTTTATCCAGCAACAAATTGACGAGTAGCTGAAAGATACCTTGTGGTAGATGAGTTTGGTTTTGTAATGTGCTAACCGCAGCAGATCTTACTACCCACTCTTCATCCTGCAACAAATTGATGAGTAGCTCGAGGATGTCATTGGATAAATCATTTTTGTATTGTAGCGCGCTAGCCGCAGTGGATCTTACTTCCTCATTATCATTCAGTAACAGCTTGCCGAGGAGAAAAAGAATGTCATGGGGTAGGTTAGTTTGATTTTGTAATGCCCCAACCACAGCGCATTTTATATCCTTATCTTCATCCAGCAACAGCTTGCTGAGGAGAAGAAGAATGTCATGGGGTAGGTCAGTTTGGTTTTGTAATGCTCTAACGACAGCACATCTTACATCCTTATTTTCGTCCTGAAACAAAGCGCTAAACTGTGAAATTACAGAAGCAAAGATACCAGGACTTAAGGCTAAATAATTTATAAATGCTAGATCTAATTGATTTTCTGTGTAAATACTAATTTTTATCCATTCTTCAAATTGCGCAAATAAGCGACTTTGAATTTGCGAAGGCAGCTTTAATTCACATTCTTCTAAACAACGCACCAATAAGCAATTTGTGTTTAATCCTATAATATCTCGAGGTTCATTTTCTAAAATATCAAAGAAAAACGTCAGCGTTTTACTGTCTTCTTTTAATAAACCTGCCACAAACCACCAAACGATTTCATAATGGGGATCATATTTATGCTGTTGTATGAACTTTATTATTGATTGCTCTTGTTGTTGCAGTTTAGAGGCAATATAACGTGCCGTAAAAAATTCCTGAAAGGTGAGATGGATAAAATAATAATCTTTTTTAAATTCATCTTTTTGAGCGCTGTCATCAAGTGGTTTTAATAAACCAAATTTAATGAGCTTATGTAAGAAGTCTGTATCTTCTGTGCTTTTAGATTGGATGCCTAATTGAACTTGCAACCATTTGAGTTTTTGTCCAGGAATGATGAGTTTATCCGTTTGCATTTGCTCGAAGGCAAGCACAGCTAAAAAACGCCATAATAAACCACAAGCATCATCGATGAAAGAAGAACCATGCTTCATTGAATTATAACCCGCAAATTTCTCAGCGTATCTTTCGGATAAATCTTCTATCAAACAGTTATAGAGTTGCGTTAAAGTGATATTGGCAGATAGGTTTTTTTCACTGTAGTGTCGTTCCCAGTATTTGCACATGATTTCTAAATTAATTGGAATGCGCATGATAGCTTTTGAAGCAGGGTGTTGTTTTAAAGTTTGAATCAACGGTTTTGCATCATCAGGTTTTTCTAAAGCGTTGTAATACTGCTGGATATATTGATCGATTTCTTTTGCTAAAAATCCTGTATTCTCTAAAGTGCGATCCAGCTTAACGCCTGATAAATAATGTGGCCTTGATGTCAGAATAAGCTTAGGTTGTGATAATAATTGGCGAATGAGATTGCCTTGCGGTGTTTCCTCAATTTCTTTGGCCAATGTTGCCACTTCGTCATAACCATCCAGAATAAATAAAACTTCGCCATGATCATTCCATTGATCTATGGCTTGTTCTAATTCTTCAGGGGTTGTATTTTTTCGGTTTTGTTCGGATAGACATTCTTTGTAAATGGCATGTCCAAGTGTGGTTTCATCAGGTTTATAGTAAGCAAGTTTGCGTAACCGCAAAATGAAAACGGCAGCGAAGGATTGATTTGACCAAAGAGCCTTATTTTGTTTTTTTGCTTCAGCCCAACGATATTTCAACGCATCACATAAAGTAGTTTTACCTGTACCAGCTTGGCCTAAAATTAAAACTTGGTTTGGCGCTTTTTTATGTTGCTTTTCTTCTTCTTCTGTCAATGTAAAAATATCTTTTATTGCTAGCGGTTTTTTAGTGTCATAAATTTCTTGGTAGGTTGTTAGGTGTTTACGTCTGATATCAGATTGTTCCTCGGTATGTTCAGCAGAAACTAAGGTTTGTTTCGCGTGATCTCGTTGTGGCATTTCATCGACAAGCGCTAAATTAACGAAGTTCTCTGTTATTTTCATGACTCGCCCTGAAAAGGCCATAAATCTGTCTTGAGAAAGATAGTAATCACATAGCTGTTCACTAAGTGTGGTTAGTCTGCTGTTTGTGAGTGTCATTGTAGAAGTTAGAGTGGCATTGCTCAGAGTTATTTTGTTTTGATAAAAGTGACAATCAGTGTAATTTTTAGTTACTTCTTTTTTGGGCTTTTCAGAAGAGGTTATTTTATAAATATTTTCGTCTCCTTCGTGCTTTTCATAATTTTCCACATTGTCAATGTCAATAACTGTAGGAATGCGCGGTTGTTGGTGTGAAGCATTTATGTTTTTATTGCTAGCATGAAGCTTTTTAAGTGTATGTAGGCTTTTTTCACCAACAGCACTTTCTGGTAATTTAAATTTGTTTTTATCGCCTGTTTTTTCAGTAACATTTTTGGCGTTTTTAATTGATCGGGTTGCTTTGGTCTTTGGATTGGTTTCCGGTTCTTTTTGCATATCAGTCCTCGTCGAATAAGCATAACGTTTGTTATTCGTTTTTCTGCATGTTCGATAGATTCTGGAAACAATCAACGTAGGTTTAGTTCTGTTCTTTTTCTAGCGAGCGGTTCTTCATTTTTGATAGGAGTAGATTTACTTTGATATGTTAATTAATAAAGTAAATCTGCTTTAAAAGCAAGAGAAATTTAGTAAGACAAATGACTATTTTTAAGAAGAACTATATAGCGGGCGAGTATAAGAATATTCATTAAACGGGGGTTGAACTGCTTCTATTCGGAGAACAAATAGAGTAAACTTATAGTTAAAATAATATTAAAAATCAAAACAAGCTTCAAGAAGCTTTACCTGTTCATTTCTTTTTTTAGCATCCATTTTTTGAATATTTTGAACTTTCCATTTTAAAGCAGGAAGTTCATTAAGGTGAGGTATATTTAGTTTGTTCCATTCGGGGAAACCATTAGCAATCGATAGTAAAAATTCCTTTTCATCTGTTGTAATTTGTTGTTTTATTTGAAAGGTTAGTTTTTCAATTATCCCGGCTAGTGAGTCGAAATTAATTGGCATACGTGTCACGCCCATAAATTCTCTATAAAAAATGCTTTTTTGATCTTGCTTTATTCTAGGCGATGGCGATTCATGTATTGGTCGCTTATCGCCAGCCAAATAAACAATAAAGGCAACGCGCATTTCTTCAGATATTCCTATGGTTTCCAACAGTACTTTAACATCAAATAAATCACGTGGATGTTGTCTATTTAGTGCTGCACATAATTTTCCTGCATATAACTCAGCAATAGAAACAATATTAGCTTCAAGGTAAGTTTCAAATAATTCTTGTGCAGTTTGACAAAGTTCTAATGATTGTGTAGGAAAAACATAACCTCTAAAAATACTCGTCGTTTCAATTTTTATAGTTGCATTTTTTTCTTGAACTATAATTTTTCCAATAGTTTGTTCGCCTTGTGATTTTTCAAGCTTTACTTTTATCGAGGGCATTTTAAAAAGGATTTCTTTAACAATATCTCTCATTGCTTTATTTATTTCTTTATATAGCTATATTTCGTGGTGTTATAGGTTGAAAGGCGAGATCAATATCTACGGACAACCTTGGTAATTCTTGTACAAATAAATTAATTGCTGTTCCGCCTTTGAGACTGAAGCATTCTTTTTGACGAATGATTGGCATAATACGTAGCAGTAAATCAGTTCTTTTTTTGTAAATTTCTGTAAACATTTCACTCATGACGTTTGTTCTCACTTAAATGACTTTCTGGTACATACAGTTGGTAGGTTTTATTAAAAGTATGTCCACTATCAATTTGCCTAATTCCACTACCAAAGTTTACTTTGTCTAAGCTGATTTTTTTTAGCCAGGTATGATTGCATTCTGTGGCAAGATACATAAATAAGCGCTTGGTTTTTACTGATGTACAATATTCAAGTAGTGATTGCACAAGTTTTGGTCGTAAGGAAATTAAATTTTCCATAACATAAGCGGCTTCATCAAATCCGTACTTTTGTGGCATTTGCCATAATAATTCCATGATTGCGCGCTCTGGACTCGAAACAATTAATCCAAATCCTCGTTCTTCAAAATGACTTAAACCGACCGAATGCTCTTTATTGAATAGTTTGTTAGTAACGTAATGCAGTTTTACTTTTGGTAATTGAAGATCTGAACACCAAGAAGGTAATTTGGTATTAGGTTGGCCAAGTAATGTGATTTCATTTTCAAAGCGTGCAAAATGGCCGAAACCTCGAAGCTCTAGGCTCCATAAACTTCCAATATGGAGATCCATTTTTAGTTGTTGCTGTAATGCGTAAACAACACCTGGCCAATCGATTATATCTCCAGCTTTTTTGAAGGCGCCGGTACCTATTCTTTCTATCCAAACGCTTTTCAGGTACTTTGAAGCAAGTTCTTGATAAATACCGTATTTTTTTAGCCACGGGTAGGTAGCGACCATACCTGCTGGCCACGCCCGTAATAGATTCTTTAACTTAGGTTCATTTCCCGTACCCATAGTTATGATTTTACATTTATTTTAAAATATGTCAAGTTCAAATTGGTTTTTACATAGACACTTTTTTGTTGAAGCGATGGCTTTGTTCAGGCAATTCGATTTTTTCAGAATCTTCAAATTGTTCTTCTATATCATCATTATCGTATTCATATATATCTAGTGGTTCATTTTTTTCTGTTTCAATTTTACTTACTGCTAGTGCATAGTCTGATTGCATTTTTTTCATTTCTTGCTCTGCTGAAGGAGAGGCGTTTGAAAAAAATCCAATCTCTGAGTAATTATCTGCTAGCAGAGTTTTATCAATAAAATTGTTATTAGATTGAGACATGTTCAATGATGCTATCTCAACTTTTTTAGTTTCACTTTGTTCATTTAGTACTTTTTGTTTGCTGGGTACTTGTACGTTGTCAATGGCACTATTAAAAGGTTGTTGCTCGAAAATATGTTTCTCTGCATTACTAAGATTGGCTTGAGCAGCAATAACTTCTTCATGATGCTGGCCATAAGCTTGTTCTAAAATGGGCAATGCACCCTCGATCAAAATTTTCGCTTGATCGTATTTTTTTAAATCATTAAAAACGGCACCAAGTTTAGCAAACGAAAGCGCTATTTCAGTTGTGTGACAATGTTCTTTAAGTATCAAATATTTCTCAGTGTTGGTTAACCAGATAAATACTGCTTTCAGATCATTAAACAATTTATTTTTTTGTAAGTCAGTAAGTGGAATGAGTTCTTGATTGCCGACATGAAAATTATTGGCTTCGTCCATATATATAGGAATCTTTGCTTTTAAACTTTTCAAGATAAGAATGTTTAATAAAGAAAAATGCTGTATATCGGTCTGGCTGTGAATAATGTATTGAATAATTAAGTAAATCGATAGCGACGTTATAGCATTAAAAGCACTATCTAAATATTTTGTAAATGAAATCAGCAATAGTTTCCCTAATTGACAACATGCCTCAAATGGTAAAGACATTTGGTTTGCTAACATTGAAGCTACAGTATTTCTTACCAATTCTTGGTCATCCCGCAACAAATCAACCAGCTGTTGAAGTATTGTAGAAGGTAGTGAGGTCTGGTTCCTTAATGCCATAACCGCAACCTGACTTGATTCACTTTGTAACAAATTAACTAGTTGCTGAAGTATGTTAGCAGGCAGGGAAGTTTGTTTTTCTAATACTCTAGCCGCAACATTTTTTACATCTACTTGTTCATTCCTCAATAAGTCAACCAACTGTTGAAGTATTTTAGAAGCCAGAACAGTTTGATTTCCTAATGCACTAGCTGCAGCGTTTCTCATCTCCCGTTTTTTATCATACAACAAATAAATTAATCGTTGAAGTGCGTTGGTGGGTAAGAAGTCTCGATTTTCTAATGTATTAGCCGCAATTGTTCTTACATCCCATTTTTCATCCCACAACAATTCAACTATTCGTTGAAGTGCATTAGAAGATAAGAAAGATGTTTGTTTCTTTAGTGCCAAAGTCGCAGTCCACTTTACCACTTTTTGTGTATTCCACAATAAATCAACTAGCTGTTGGATGATATCAGTGGGTAAATGTGCTTGGTTTTCTAATAGCAAAGCCGCAACGTTTTTTGTCTCCCGTTCTTCATCCCGCAACAAGTCAACCAACTGTTGAAGTATCTTAATAGGTAAATCCGTTTGTTTTCCTAATGCCCAAGACGCAGCGTTTTTTATCTCCCATTCTTCATCTTGTAAAAAGTCAAGAACCCATTGAAGTATGTTAAAGGATAACGATGTTTGGTTTCTTAATGTTATAGATAACGCTCTAGCCGCAGCTTTCCTTATATTTTCTTGCCCGTCCTGCAACAAATTGATTAGCTGTTGAAATATGTTGTCAGGTAAAGACGCTTGGTTTTCTAATGTGCTAGCCGCAACGTTGCTTATACCCCGTTCTTCATCCCATAACAAATCAATCATCTCCTGAAGTATGTTATTGGGTAAGAACGTTCGCTTTTCTAATACCTTAGCTGCAAGGGTTCTTACCTTTTGTTCTTTACTTCGCAACAAATCAATCAGCCGTTGAGATATGTTTTGAGATAAGGACGCTTGGTTTTCTAATATGCTAGCCGCAATGTTGCTTATACCTCGTTCTTCATCCCATAACAAATCAATCATTTTCTGAAGTACGTTATCGGGCAAGGACGTTTGCTTTTCTAATACCTTAGCTGCAAAGATTCTTACCTTTTGTTCTTTACTTTGCAACAAATTAATCAGCTGTTGAAATATGTTGTCAGGTAAGGACGCTTGGTTTTCTAATGTGCTAGCCGCAATGTTGCTTATACCCTGTTCTTCATCCCATAACAAATCAATCATCTCCTGAAGTATGTTATTGGGTAAGGACGCTTGATTTTTTAATATGCTAGCTGAAACGTTTCTTATCCCCTTTTGTTTATCATGTAATAAACTAAGTAAGTGCCCGAGTATCTTTGTAGGTAGGGATGTTTGAGTTTCTAGTACTCGAAATATAGCTTCACTTACGTTCCATTGTTTGTCCTGCAATAAAGCAATAAGCCATGGAATCAGGTAAGAAAAAATATAAGGGCTTAAAGCTAAACAATTTATAAATACCTGAGTTAATTTATCCTTTGTTTTACTAATTTCCACCAGTTTTTTAAACTGCCCTAACAATCGATCTTGAATTTGCGAAGGCAGCTTTAATTCACATTCTTCTAGGCAACGCACCAATAAGCAGTTTGTGCTTAATTCTATAATATCTCGAGGTTCATTTTCCAAAATATCAAAAAAAAGCGTTAGTGTTTTACTGTCTTCTTTTAATAAACCTGCGACAAACCACCAAACTATTTCATAACGTGGATCATATTTATGCTGTTGTATAAACTTTATTATTTCTTTATCTTGTTGTTGTAGCTTTGAAACGATGTGACGCGCAGTAAAAAATTCCTGAAAGGTAAGGTGGATAAAGTAATAATCTTTGTTAAATTCATTGTCCTCAGTACTATCATCAAGTGGTTTTAATAAACCAAATTTAATAACAGCATGTAAGGACAAACTTCTAAATTCAATTCCTAATTCGCGCTGTAATTGCTTGAAGTTTTGTCCAGCAATAATAAGTTTGTCTGCTTGCATCTGTTGAAAAGCAAGCGTTGCTAAAAAACGCTTTAATAAATCGCAAGCATCATCAATAAAAAAAGGTTCATGTTTAAATGTATCAAAACCAACAAACTTTTTAGCATAATTTTCCGATAAATATTCTAATAAACAGTTATAGAGTTGCGTTAGGGTAATGTTGGCGGGTAGGTTTTTTCCAAGGTGATGTCGTTCCCAATATTTGCACATGATTTCTAAATTGATTGGGATGCGCATAATCGCTTTTGAAGCAGGATGTTGGTTTAAGGCTTGAGTTAGTGATTTTGCATAATCAGGTTTTTGTAAAGAGGCGTAATATTGTTGAATATATTGGTCAATTTCTTCCGGTAAAAATCCTACGTTTTCTAAAGTGCGATCCAGTTTAACTCCCGATAAATAATGGGGTCTAGATGTTAAGATAAGTTTGGGTTGCGCCAACAATTGGCGAATAAGTTTTCCTTGCGGCGTTTCTTCAGTTTCTTTAGCCAACGTTGCCACTTCATCGTAACCATCCAGAATAAATAAAACTTCGCCATGATCATTCCATTGATCTACGGCTTGTTCTAATTCTTCAGGGGTTGTATTTTTTCGATTTTGTTCGGACAAACATTCTTTGTAAATGGCATGTCCGAGTGTGGCTTCTTCAGGCTTATAGTAAGCAAGTTTACGTAACCGCTGGCAATAAAAGATATTTTTATACCGACAGAAGAAGAAAAAAAG
>Ga0207048_10380_pt1 | contig 12386 bp, 12 predicted proteins | sample Alteio_BWMinCont_65_FD_153301 | JGI IMG/M metagenome (GOLD analysis project Ga0207048, IMG submission 153301) | Enriched cells from forest soil in Barre Woods Harvard Forest LTER site, Petersham, Massachusetts, United States -... | ecosystem: Environmental > Terrestrial > Soil > Temperate forest >...
TATATTTTTAAGCCTGTAAATGTTAAGGCAAGCTTGATAATAAACTCGTTAACAAAATATATTGGCGGTCATGGCAATGCTTTGGGCGGCAGCATTACTGATACCGGTTTATTTAATTGGGAAAACTTCCCCAATATTTTTGAAGGCTTTAAGAAACAGGTTAAACCCGAAGTTTTAGGAGTGACGCAAATCCGGAAAAAGGGTTTGAGAGATGCCGGCGGTACCCTTGCCCCGGAAGCTGCACACTCCATTTCTGTAGGCTCCGAAACCCTGGCCCTACGCATGGAACGAGCTTGTACCAATGCTTTTTCGTTGGCAACCTTTTTTGAAGGTCACCCAGGGATCAAAAAAGTGTATTATCCTGGTTTGGCCTCCCACCCCCAGCACGAAATGGCCGGCAAGCTTTTTCTTAAATATGGCGCGCTCATGAGTATCGAACTTGATAATAGCATCGACTGCTTTGCATTTTTAAATAAATTAAAACTGGTGATTAAATCGAGCAACCTGGGCGATACGCGTACTTTGGCGATCCCTGTGGCCCATACAATATTTAATGAATTAGGCCCGGAAAAAAGAAAAGAAATGGGTATTTCTGACTCGATGATCAGGTTATCAATAGGTATTGAGGATATTGATGACCTTTTGCATGATTTTAAGAATGCCTTGGGATAGACCGGGGATTAATGCAACTGCTCCCGCCCAACTGTCATTTCCTAAAAGTAATACAATAAAATTTATCATCCCACATAAGCTCTGTAGCTTTCTCACTTACTGTGTTTGGGATCATTGATTCCAGTTCCTGCAGGTTAAATGTTTGGTTTGCAAATTGTTTTTTTGTAAAGATGCTTTTTTTGTATTGCTTTTCAACAAAATCAGATGTTTCATCGGCAATGAGGATTTTCGTGCCTTTTTTCGCTACCCGGATCATTTCCTGAATTGCCAGTTGTTTGTCGTTAAAAAAGTTTATTCCGCCGATGTGGAAAACAATGTCAAATTCATTGTCGCTAAAAGGGAGGGCCTCAGCACAACAATTAATTAAAGCCAGGTTGGGTTGTTTGCCATATTTCTTTTTGCATTTTTTCAGCATCCCCATAGAAATATCGGCCCCACTAATATCCAGGGTTTCTTTATTTACCGTTGCCGGGATAAATTGCAAATCCTTCCCGGTACCGATAGAAACATATAAAACAGAACAATTGTCCCGCCACTCCAGCTTTGAAATGTTCAAGTTACGCATCTGGTTGATGGTGTTACCATATTTAAGCCTTCCAAAAAACTGTTTCAACAAAATCATACCCGTGTGACATCCAGTCGTACATTTTCATATATTTCTCATTATCACCGGTCAGGAACTTTTCATTCAAGAAAATGGGGATACCGTCAACTTCTTTAAAAGCGACTTCCAGGTATTCGGGTTTAAGTTTTGATTTTAGGTTGGGGTTCATAAAGGGCTTTTACTAACCATAAATATTCCTCTCCAAAAATTCATTTCTAAACTTCCCATGAGGGTCGTATTCGGCTACCAGCTTCTTGAAATCGTGAAGCTTTTCGTAACGGGCTTCTAACACCTTTGGCTCTATCGTGAAAATCTTCCCCCAATGCGGGCGGGCGTTAAAGGGTGCAAGCTCCTTTTCAATTTGGGGCAATAGCTTAAGTACTGCTTCGGTTTCTTGCTTCCAGGTAAAATGTATGGTAACCGAAGTTTGGTGGTGACACGGGCTCATCCAAAGGTTATCTGCAGCGATGGTGCGTATTTCAGTGATAAGCAAATGCGGGCCGATTTCTTTTCCCAGCCGCGAAACTGCTTCCATAGCCGCTACTGCATCGTGTAACGGTACAAAATATTCGCTTTGAAGTTCTTTGCCACTGCTTGGCGTAAAACCCATCTTAAAGTGTGGCAGGCGTTCGTACCATGGTCCGGGCACACCCATCTGTTCAGTGCAATTCTCGGCGGGGAGGTTAATAATAGGGTGCAGGTTTTTGGTGGCAGCCTTTGCGCCGTAAAATTCAGGAAAGGAGGTATCACTATCCGTACCGATTCGGCTTTTTACCCAAACTTCGTTGATAAGGTCAGTTTGCCAATCGTAAAATAAGCTCACACTATACCCTGCAGACATGATCTTTTCAAAATTATCTTTCAATTGCGCCATTGGCAGGCCTATAAAAACATTTTGGCGAACCAGGTAGGTTGGTTGTATTTGCAGGGTAACCTTCGTTATAATACCTATCGCTCCTAACCCAACCACCGCCGCATCCAATTTTTCCGGATCGGATGCTTTCGAAAGATGGATAACACTTCCATCAGCAGTCACTATTTCCAACCCCACAACCGCGCTGGCCAAATTGCCATTTTTAATCCCCGACCCATGCGTGGCAGTGGTGATTGATCCGCCAACTGAGATATGTGGTAACGATGCCAGGTTATGAAGGGCATAACCTTTTTTGTGCAGGTATGGCGCTAGCTCGCCGTATTTGATGCCGCCCTCAACTGTTACTGTTCCTTCGTGCGGATCGAGGGAGATCACACTGTTCATTTTGCCGGTTGAAACAAGGTTATCGCGGCTGTCGGCAATATTGTTAAAGCAATGCCTGGTCCCTAAAGCTTTCAGCTTGCTGTGTTGTTTTACCAGTTGCTGCACCTCCTCTACCGAAGCGGGGTAAAATACGTTACCGGTACTGTAGGTAAGGTTACCAGCCCAATTTTTTAGTCTTTCCTGTTGGCCAATGGGCCATCCTTTAAACTGAGATAAAAAAGGTGTTGCCATTAAGGTTGAACTTAATTGTATGAAGGTTTTTCTTTTCATAATTAATTGGTCAAGGAAAGATAAGGTTAAATCGGAGATATACGAAAAGTGCCGGGGATTTTTTGTGTTCATGATGTCACCTTGAGCGAGATATTTCGTCAAGGCCAGCCGTTCCAAAAAAATGGATGTTTTTACTTCTTTGCCGGTAAACATTATCAATTAACTTTGAGTAATTAAGGTTGCTCACGAAATCAACAATAACTTGTCTAATGCGATAAAGTGGAATTTATTACTCAGTCAATAAATTTATGACCTGTTTAGCCTCGCCATTTTTTAATTTAGTTAGTATAATTATTCGTATTTTGCCTTCAGGATCAGTGTGTTTGGACAAGGGATCGGGATAATAATAATAGAAATAGAAAATATACGACAGATATTGTTTTTAGCGATGCCGTTACATAAATACATGTACGAATATTCGTAATAGCGAACTTAATATGAAAAAATAAACCAAATTATACCATCATTTTGTTTCGATTATTTAAAAGAAGGAATGCGCGCGTGTTATTGGTGATTGTGTTGCTGGCATCAGCGGCAATGATCATTATGAACTACTATACCATTAAAATATTATCCTCTGCACGGGCTTACATTAATGGTGAATCGCAGTATTCAAAAGGCCAGAAAGATGCCTCTGCATATCTGATCAATTATATCTACCTTGAAAATCAGGCGGATTATGTCGCTTTTGAAAAAAGCATCAGCGTACCGGAAGGCGACCATGTTGCCAGGATCGCCCTGTCGGAAAAATATGACCCTGAGCTAGCCAGGAAGGGTTTTTTGCTTGGGATGAACCATCCCGATGATCTGGATGACATGATATGGCTTTTCAGAAATTTTAAAGGGCTGCCTTTGTTTAAGAAAGCCATCGGGATATGGACTGACGGGGATGCCATGGTACATCAACTGCACCAATTAGGGTTGCAGGCGCGCAATAAAATAGCTTCGGGTAAAATTTCGGCAGAAGATAAGCGCTCGCTGATCCTGGCAATCAGCAATATTTCGGAAAGCCTTACCAGTAAAGAACAAGAATTTTCTAACACGCTTGGTGTGCTTTGCCGTACCATTAAACTGGCCATTTTTATTGGTGACGTACTGATTACCTTGCTGATAGTTATCAGTTCATTGTCGTACGCAGGCATCGTGATCCGGAACCTCGATAAATCCAATAAGCAAATTAGTGAACAAAACGAAAACCTGCAGGTAATAAACGCCGGCCTCGATAAATTTGTTTTTAATGTAACACACGACTTACGGTCACCCTTGATATCGCTGGTTGGAATGATAGAGCTGATTGATGAAGAAACCAACCTGGAACAAATAAAATCCTACACCTTAATGATGAAGGACAGCCTTGAAAAGCAGGAACAGTTCATCAATGAAATGCTGATATTCATAAAAAGCAAGCATACCGGTTTAGTTAAACAGGAATGTGACCTTAGCGCTATAATTGACAATGTGTTTTCACAGAACCATTATAGGGTAAATGGGAAGACAATCCAATTTTATAAAGAGGCTGGACTATCCAACATTAACAGCGACCCGCTCAAACTACAGGTGATATTAAATAACCTGGTAACCAATTCCATTAAATACTGCGACCCGGCGAAAGGGGAGCAATGGGTAAAAGTAAAAACCTATCGTGACCAAACTGATGCTGTAATTGAGGTAGAGGATAATGGCATTGGTATACGGCAACAAGATCAGGAACGTATTTTTGATAAATTTTATATGTCCGGGGATAATAAAAGGAGTTCGGGCATTGGCCTTTATCTTGTTAAGGACGCTGTAACCCAAATGAACGGGCATATTGAAGTAAAATCAGAACCCGCCGTATTTACAAAGTTTACTATCACTGTACCATGCTGATTATCAACAGTTACTTTGAGCCCAATCGATAATCACTTATGATCAGCTAAAAACCTCGCTACCTCCTCCTCAGCCCCCCAAAAAGGACCATAAGTTGCTGTTTTTAATCCAGCCATAGCTGCGGCAAATTCGCCGGCCTGTTGTATTTCCACACCTTTTATACGCTGGTATAAATACCCGGCCATGTAAGTATCACCACAGCCAGTAGCATCGACAACTATCGGGGGGCCATAGGCCGGGATTACATAAAAATCACCACTGCTATAAATTACCGACCCTTGGCTGCCGTTCGTCACTATCACTTCCTTTACGCCCCAGGCGGCAGCAAGTTTTGCCCCGTCAGTAACTTCTTTTTGCCCGGTTAATGCCTGTAATTCCGCTTCATCTGCTTTTAGGAAGTCTACATATTTCAGCGTCTCTTTTTTATCGGGCCAGTCAACAGGGTAAACTTTGTTGTTTTCAACTTTACGCAAATAGCCTTGTACGTCAAGGCTTACCCGACCCCTTGCAGCTAAGTTTTTGATCAGCCCTACGGAAATATCGTCAGCCAGTAATGGGCCAAGGTGGAACACTCTTGCACTAACCCCTTGTAACTTTTCCAGAGTAAACGGATCAGCTTTTGCCCAAACGTTTTGTGTGCGCTCGTCCTGGTTTTGAGCGTAGATGTTCTCAAAAAACACCGTATGCGCGCTGGGCTGCACAATTACTTCGATGCCCTTATGACGCAGGTCGGCCACATAATGCATTTCAGGAGGGGCAAGGGCGGTAACCAGCAGGTACCTCAAATTAAGCCTGCTCACCGCGCATGAGAAATACCAGGCCGTACCACCCGCCATATACTTCACCGCGTTGGTGGTGACTACTTTGTCGGAGGTAATGTGGCCTATGCAACAGATGTCATACATATGTTTAATATGAATTTGGAAAGATAATTAGAAAGTCCGAAAGTCAGTAAAGTCCCTGCCTGCCCGCAGGCAGGCGAAAGTCAGTAAAGTCCGGAAGATGTTTTTCTGTTCGCTATAAGACAGAGTCGGGGCTATTGTATCATTTTCATATAGTCAATGTGGGTTTTGCCTATATGAAAAAATGAACTTAAACGGGCAAAACGCATTTTGGGCATAAGAAAAAAGACCCAAAAATGGCCAAAACATGTTTAGGACATAAGAAAAACCCAATAAAAAAATGATTTAAGACGCTGTATATCAATATAATATACCAAAATTTCAAAGAAAAGCTAAAAATATATTTTAAAAAAGCGAGCATCTCGCGTTTTTCCGCCGCCATAAGAATATTATAAAGCTTCAGGATTGAATCAAAGGTACAAAAAATGGCAGTGATTAGCAAGTCGTAATCATTGCTTTTGTCCCTTTGATCCTTTATATTTTACTCCCGGGATTACAAGTCATCAAACCAATTGTTCGGGTTTTATTTTGCCCGTTTGCAAATTTAATGTCAGAAAGTCGAAATGATTCCAGGCAGTTTTTATTTGCCCGTTTTCCATAAGCGCAATTGATGTTCCTGTTATGTTTATGGGTTTGCCGGTTTCCTTATGGGTTGCTTTTACGGTGCACAATGATATTACATAGTCGCCATCCACAAAAACTTTATCAACCGCCACGTTAACACCCGAATAAGCATCGTTAAAAGCCTTGTAGAAAGGTTTAAATCCGGCGGGACCAATTATAGGATCTGGCCCCAGGCCGAAGGCCTGTGCCTCAGGGTGCAGCATTTCGTCTATTGCAGCTTCGTTACTGTTGTTCCATACTTCGCCAAACCAGCGTAGTATAAATTCTTCATTTTTATTGGCCATAACAATTTGGGTTTAGGGGATTGGATGAATTATTTATTATATATTAGCAAATTAACGACAATTTTGATATGACTTTACTAAGAAAACTCACTTTTAATAATAGTGTATTTACGCAAATCCTTTTGGCAATCATAATTTCAATATTGGTGTACTATATTGGCTATATGTTCGGTAAATTTACATGGTATTTGTCCCACTAATTATTCGTGTCAAACAAGAAAATACCAAAAGAGCATCAGAGCTATTTCACTCTATAATTAAGGCGTCCGTATCGCCTAAAGCAACTGGAGCGGCAGAAAAGAAAGATAAAAACACGAAACCAAAGGCTAAACCGGATAACTGAAACGGTACAGAGCGTAACGGATAAACATCTCGTTGCATTTAACAGTAACTATTTTATGAAGAAAATCATAATCCTTTTCTTATTGATGCCTTTAGTTTACAAGGCTGAAGCTCAAAAATCAGTTAGCTTAGCCGATACTGTATTAGATGGTAGTGTCGAAAAAAACTACCCCGGTGGTTTTGCAGCTTTTAACATGTACATTGAAAAAAATGTTCGGCCGCCCGTCATCGCCTATGAAGACCACAAGGTGGGAACTACTTATGTGAGCTTTATCATTGAGCCTGACGGCAGTGTAAGCAATGTTTTTACTATTCTCGCAGCCGGCAGTGGTATGGACGAAGAGGCCGTTAGAATTATTGGTAACTCAAACAACTGGATACCAGCGACAATAGAAAACAAACCAGTAAGATGTTTTGTAGAGCTGCGGTTCAATTTTTTGCAGACTTTGACAAGCATAAGATGTGGGTGAGAGCCAAGCAGATTGATTAGTGGTAATATATAATGTGGTCTAACACATATATAGTCTCCTATCAAGACAAAAAAGGACTACCACCGCGGCAATTGAGCGACGCGTGTTTATTCGGACCCAAATGTTTTTCGGAGCAAGACTCTCTCCGCCACCGGCAACAGAAATTGCGCTAAATGCACTGATTGGCATTATTGCTCCATTCCAGCTGCACATTATACCCATCCAGTTGCTTAAAGTTCCATGCGCAAATATCCCCGATCTCCATATTGTTCCCATTGTCGTACCAGCCCTGCCCCGGAATTGGGTCGGTGATCGACTCGCATAATTCATGGGTGCTTGTACCGGTAAGGGCATCAAAGGCATTTGATTCACCCAAGCATCCGGCGCAATCAGGGTAAGGCATTACTGCGTAAAATACATTTTGCCCGATATTATTATGATAGCCGCAGAACGAGCCGCATGATAAACTACCATCCAGCGTTACAACAATACCGCTTTCGATGTATATAAAATACAAGGTATTACCAGTTGGCTGAGGAAAGGCAGCATTGCTGCTTATCCATGTCTGCAGCTTTGCCTGGATGTCACTGTCATTAATATTAACCGCTAATGCTTCATTAATTATTATACTGCCCGTGCGGGTACCTTTTCCAAAATTGTAAGGACCCGTATTATACTCAGTCATTTGGTCCATTAGCGTGCTTTGCAGGATAGTATCAAAGAACTGGTCGAGTTTAGCGGGCAGATCAGTTAAGGCCCCGGTTTGATAAGCCTCGCCCCAATAAACGGTAAAAACCTGAACGTTTGGTAGTAGTACACCCCCGTTATAGGTTAGCTGTGCATTTGGTGGTGGTGCATTCTGACCGCTCTGATCAAATAATTCGGTTGGTTCTTTTTCCCCTGTTAAATCTCCCAGTGCCACCTTTTTCTTAGGCTTATATAAAGGAACTATGCGAAGGTGTGTGTGCGATGATGTAGTTGTTTCTGACATTTTCTTATTGTTTTAATTGTTCATACCAAAAAAGTCACTCCCTTATTTCAACAGGAGTTAAATTGTGTATGATCCAGGTTGTAATTCGAAAGTTCAGTCACCACAGGGGACCTGTGTACCATGAATATCTTAAACAAAATTAGGTAATATTAGTTTGCACAAATTCTCAAGTCTATTAAATTTTTGTTGTTTTTATGTTTCCGACGGGTTGCCGGGAGACCCCCAATGCAATTAAGTTAGGGATTATAACCCCATCGGGGTTAAAGGTCGGTAGAAAGATAATCAGGTAGAAATACCGTGCCATCGGTACGGAACGTTGCAATGTTGCGTACCGATGGCACGGTAAAATGTTGGATATTGGATTTTCTACCGACCTTGAGCACCTAACGGCGCTACGAAAATGATCTAATTCCTTAACTTAATAGCATTGATGAGACCCCTCAGAAACATAAAAAACTGCCCACTGCCCACTATTAATGTATCTTCTCCTGTTGTTGCTGAATATTAAACTTCATTAAATGCACTTGCTGCTGTTGCTTTTGTATTAGCTGGAACTGCTGTTTTTGCTGCTGTTGCCGTTGTGTTTCCCGTACCTGCCCCGATTGCTGTTGACTCTGCAGGTCGGCCCATTGCAGTTTAGAAGTTTCTATAGCTTTTTGCAGGTTGGTAACATTACTTGGTGTTGCCTTGCTCCCGGTGCAGGCTTTTAATTTTACGTTTCCGCAGGGTCTCTTGGAGAGGACCCTGCGGGGGTGCATGTTTGGAGTGGGATGACTGATTGCAGTGACATTTCTCCAACGCAGGGTCCTCTCCGAGAGACCCTGCGGAGACGGGATACTTATTATTAATTTTTAATCTACTAAACGCGTTTCTTGTGATGATACTTTCTGATGTCAACAATTATGGTATCGATTTGACCATCATCAGTGCAATAGATTATTTGTATTTTATGGTTAGCTACCTTTTTTACAAACCCTTTAAAATTCATTAGATTTTTTTCTATTTTCCTATTTGCCACAGTATCTTCTGTGTTAATAATTTTGTTTTCTAGCCCAGCAATACCATACTGATTGTATGTCTGAGGCAGGTCGGGCAGTTGCCAATCGCGTATTTGAAATGTATAAAGTTCCTTCCATTTGTGATTCTTGTAAGTCATAATGACACAAAAATTGACATTTGACCAGTCGGCCCAATCAACCACATAAGAAATTTCGTCCACACCGTCTCCGTCCAGATCACCTTCATTTTTTAAATATGCAAGCCCTAATGAATAGCCTTTTGAGTCGATAATTAAATCATGTATATGTTTGTCGTTACAAGTTAGTAATGATATAGGCTTTTTCTTTGTGTTCAAATGAACTAATGTATCGTAATCGCCATTTTCATAAAATTTGTTGGTTTCCTTATAGTCGATTCCGCTAATGAAATGTTCCGTCAATATTTCCTTCTTTCCTTTCCCATCAAAATCACCTGTTATAGTAAATCTATAACCAACAACCGGTACAAGATTTTTCGCAGGTGTTTTTTTTAACCTATTTCCATTTATAGAACCCTTATTTAAAGCGGTTTTACGATCAATCGTGTTAGATGATCTAACACAGGAGGAAAAGGACAACAGGATGAAAAAGGCAGCAACAAGGCAAGGCTTCATGTCATTGAAAATAGAATATAAATGGACGAAATAAAGCGCATATATCCAAAGATAGCCCGATATTGCATTCGCTTAAGACCCGTGGTTTCCGCAGGAGGAATAGTTCATTGTTTACCTGGCATGTGGTTAAGCATGGAATTACGCGCATGTTTCGAGAACTTCCGGGGTTAAAGCTTGTAGAACAAAAAGCCGATAGAAATGCCGTGCCGTAGGTACGTAACTGGCGAAGTTGCGTACCTACGGCACGCAAACTGCCTTTTATTATGTTTTCTACCGAGCTTTTGCACCTACGCCGCATTCTTAAAATGTTGTCATTTGCTTAACTTATGTTTATGTTTTCGCAGGGTCTCTCGGAGAGGACCCTGCGACGACGGGACTGCTACCGCCACTGTATTCAAGTGCCACTGCCCACTATTAATGTATCTTCTCCTGTTGTTGCTGAATATTAAACTTCATTAAATGCACTTGCTGCTGTTGCTTTTGTATTAGCTGAAGCTGCTGTTTTTGCTGCTGTTGCCGTTGTGTTTCCCGCACCTGCTCCGATTGCTGTTGGCTCTGCAGTTCGGCCCATTGCAGTTTAGAAGTTTCTATAGCTTTTTGCAGGTTGGTAACATTACTTGGTGTTGCCTTGCTCCCGGTGCAGGCTTTTAATTTTTCGTTCAGATCAGTTATAGTAGCCTGGTAGCTGCTCACTTGCGAATATGTTTTAATACATTGACTGCGAAGGTCCTGCAAAGCAGTAGACAGGCTGTCGGTTTTTTGATTGGAAACGCTTTGCGTAACGACCACTTTGTTGATCGCGGTTTCGGTTTGGGTTACCGTTTGCAGTGCTTGGGTGGTAAGTACTTTAGCCTGATCCTTTATAATTTGTGCCTCTTTTGTAGTGACCGGGGCTGGGTTAAACCATGCCTGTTTTGGGATAATGATATTTTTAAGGTCCGCAACCCCAAATGACGCTTCAATTGTTTTTTGCCGCAAAACATAGCCCTCTTTTTTAGGATCCATGTTCTTTGAAGGAATAATTTGTGCTATATTTTGATCAGTTTTTGGTTCGCTAGCGTTTTTCAGCATATTATTGATACCGGTTAATGACGAAAACAATATGGCAGAATTTAGAGCCGTGAGCCAAACATATTCGGAAATGCCCGATGCAGGGTCTCTTTTTAAAAAGGACAAGGAATAGGCCACACATAAAAATAGCGCCAGGCCGGCGAGGACAGCATTGGGCATCGCGGTGGGTTCTATTTGTCCATATACCAACATGATAACGTTCAACAAAACTGTTAATGCGGCCGAGGCGGTGGCAAAGTTCCTGATCGACCTGTGATCGACGAAAGTTGCCTGGGGTTTGCGGGGAGTTGAGGCAGTGTTACTCATAACTAAATGATAAAATGTAGTATGGTAGTAAAATTCTCGTTTTAAATACTTTAGGGATCGGTATTAAAAATACGGAGGCCAGGGAGTTATCAAATTTATTTAGAAAACATGAATTTTGAAACCGTGAAAACACCCTTTTTACTGCGTAAAATTACGGGTGATGGCTTGCGGAAGCGATCGTAATTAAAAGGAGGAGCTGTGTGCGATTCCCTCTTTGAGGGGCAACAACATATCTGTCTACACCGGGCGGGTTATTTGTCCCTACTTTTCAATTTCGGATAATGGAGTACGTAATGTACTGTATCTGATTTTAGAAGTTGTAATCGTTTTATCTCTTTGCTTTGCGCTGCTAATTGCGATTGTAGCGTTGATATTGACTGTTTATCGGCGTTGGAATTTTTGTGAATATAAGTATGATAACGCCAATTAATATATTTATTCCACTCCCTATTAATGTATACGTATATAAATTGGTTTGCTTTTTAAAGATACGTGCCTGTGTGCTTAAAAGTTCAGTTTGTTTTGTAGTATTAGAAACAAGCGTGTCATTTAGAGTAAAATAAGATCGCCGTAAATAATACTGATTTAAATAATCCAATCCGCTAACCGTTATCCAAATTTCAAAATTAGTTCCATCAAACCATGTTGGGGCACTACTATTATAATTCCAACGCACCTATGTTTCCGCAGGGTCTCTCGGAGAGGATCCTGCGGGGGTGCATGTTTTGAGTGGGATGATTGATTGCAGCAGCATTCTCCAACGCAGGGTCCTCTCCGAGAGACCCTGCGACGACTGGACTGACCATCCACATAATGCTACGTTTATCGTAAATGGTCAACTATTGGTTAAATGAATATCGCCTTATGTTTCCGCAGGGTCTCTCGGAGAGGACCCTGCGGGGGGGTGCATGTTTTGAGTGGGATGATTGATTGCAGCAGCATTCTTCAACGCAGGGTCCTCTCCGAGAGACCCTGCGACGACAGGATTTTTATTTTTGACCACAACCCGCATTAGGGATTGCAGCGGATACCGGCCCAGCGCCTAAGGCCTGCAGGCGTATTAGCGGAAAGC
>Ga0207048_10383_pt1 | contig 12355 bp, 6 predicted proteins | sample Alteio_BWMinCont_65_FD_153301 | JGI IMG/M metagenome (GOLD analysis project Ga0207048, IMG submission 153301) | Enriched cells from forest soil in Barre Woods Harvard Forest LTER site, Petersham, Massachusetts, United States -... | ecosystem: Environmental > Terrestrial > Soil > Temperate forest >...
AAAAATCAAATGAAAAACTTTAAGATTTCTGCTTTATTCATTATACTCTCTCTGATCTCGTTCGCCGCAACGTCGTTTGCACAGTCAACGTCGTTCGGAAACGCGGTAATTAACTTTCCAAACGGCAAATCCATGGATATTGCCATAGGAAATATCGTTGTGTGGTCAACGCAAGGCACTGTAATAACCGAGCCGTTTGCCATAAATCCAACCGGACCAACAACAAACTCAACGCAAGGCACAGTAATCACTGAACCGTTTACGTTGATGCCGAACCCCAATGGATCGAACGTTCCTTCTTCTACGCAAGGGACGGTCATAACCGAACCGTTTGCAGTATCTGGCGCGCTATCCAATTCAACGAATTATACGGCATTGGGCAATTATTTCAATTCGCAGGTTTTCGCTGTCAGTACGACCGGCGAAGCAATTGCGTTCCAATTGAACGAAAGCACGAACGATCCAAACTTCAACACGGACGGCAACGGTACAGGACGCGCAGTACAAGTTGAAATATTCGATTATACATCGGGTCAAGTTTATGGCGCACCTGTTCAGAGCTTATCCGGCAGCAATTATACATTCAATCCGAATACATCGTTCATCGGCTTCATTCCGAGTGCGTGCGTCGGACATCAAGTGTATCTTAGCCTGAATATTCTCTGGCAGAATAGCAATAACGGACTTGCATACAGCTCAATGCCGACATCTTCATTGACTGACATCAGCGGCACCTTGGGCAAAGAAATTGCTGCAGTAGTGCCGACGAGCGACGTTCTCGGACAAAATTATCCTAACCCGGTCAACGGCGTAACGAATATTCCAGTCGGCTATGTGGACGGCGCGGCAACGTTGAAAGTATACGACATCCTTGGTCGCACGGTAGCGGATTTGAGCGCATCCATGCCGCAAAAACAATCCGAAGGATTTGTTACATTGAACACGGCTGATTTCCAGAACGGCACGTATTTCTATCGCTTGGTCACCGCCGACGGCATCGCCTCGACGCGCCAAATGATCGTAAGACACTAATCTGAAAATACCCGACATTATTATTCATTTGAACAGAAGTATTTTTACACATGTAATTGTGGTGCTAACATGAAATTCAACTTAACAATCGTATTGTGCATCGGGCTCTTTCTTGCCGAAACGGCATTCAGCCAGAGCACAGACGAGTACCGGAACGGAACGATCACGTTCAGTTCAACCTCCGCAATAAATTATTCCTTTGGTGGAATAACGGTTTCGTCAACACAGGGGACAGTGATTACCGAACCATTTGCAATCAGCGGCAACGGAGGAACGGATCCTTCTTCGACGCAGGGTACGGTCATTACCGAGCCGTTTGCAGTGCAGGGCACGAAGACGAACTCGACGGATTACGACGCGCTGGTTTCATATTTAAGCACCGTGCCGTTCACGATCAGCAAGGCGGACGGAAAAGGCAATATAAATGCAACGGTAAGTTACAATGTGAACGAAAGCACGAACGACAACAATCTTCCCAATGGCGACAATTGCAACGTAACATCGGCGGCGGTTGAGTTGATTGATGTTACGGCAGATTTCGTGTACAGTGTGCAGCCATTACCGGCGTTTTGCAACGGGCAGACATCGCTCTCGCAAACGTCATTCTCGATCAGCGTTCCCGGTTTTCTTGCGGGCGACAAATTCAAATTGCGCTTGAACGTGCAGTGGCAGGGCGTCAGCCAAGCCGTTGCGTACACGTCGTTTGCGAAGGATTCGCTGGTCAACATCGATCCGCCGGCGCATACAAATACGCGCAACAGCGATATCACCTGGAAATTAAATGACGACAGCAAGACGGATAAATGGGAATGGCACGACAAGAAGAACGACGATCTTGGCAAGGAAAGCGCATCCGACGCAGTGCCGGCGAGCAGCATGATTCTCGGGCAGAACTATCCCAACCCGGCAAGTGCGACGACGTCCATCACGCTCGAAAACGTGAACGCTCCGGTTTCGTTGAACGTGTACGACGAGTTGGGCAGAATGGTTGCCGATTTGAGCGGGCAGGTTGCGCCGACGGCGGGATTTGCAAAGGTTGATTTCGACGCGACGGCGCTCCGCAGCGGCGTCTACTTCTACCGCCTGCAGGCGGCGGACGGCTCGGTGCAAGTGCGCCAGCTTATCGTGAGGAAATAAGTTTTAGACGTAAATATTTGTGAATAGTTTTTGAAAAGGAAAATTTTATCGAACTACAATGTAATTTTTAGGCGTTCACCGCACAACGAGCGCAATAAGGATCGTTCAATCGCGTTTCGCATTCGTTACGCGAGAAACAAAAAAAGTGTGAATAGTTGAATAGACCCAGGGGAGAAGTGAATAGGTTTTTAGCGAAAAACAGGGGAGGAATGAATAGGTACGGAACACTGATTGAACGAACCCGACGGCGGACGGGCAGGCGGCGAAAGAAAAAGATTACAACGGTTGAATAAGTTTTTTGTTGAAATAGTAGTTTGCGCGGGCATTCTCAGGTAAGAGGGAATGCCCGCGTTTTTTATGACCGGTTTAAAGGATGGGCTCGTGGGAGAATGACGCGGGAGATGTTTGTGGTGCGATGAGATTACGGCAACGTTACCCTTTTTTATGGGCGTCCGGTGTAAGAAGCATATATGGTTCGATTTTTAATGCGGCGCTGATTTTGTATATAACAGAAAGGCTTGGATTGGTTTTTGCTCGTTCAATCAGGCTGATGTTTTCTTTTGAGATTCCCGTCATTTCGGCAAGTTTCTCCTGTGAAATTGCGTAGTGCTTGCGATAGCCGCGTATGTTCTCGGCAATGACTTTATAAAAACGAAGAATCGTCATGCCGTATTTTAGCAATTGCCGGAATATATTATGACGTAAAGAATTACGTCGTAATATATTGCTATTGATTATCGCAATGATTATATTGCGGTGAGTCCGTGCGGATAAGTATTCCATTGTTTTATTTCATCCTATCAGAAAGGAATTTCGCCATGCGTTTTGCTTCTCTTTGTCAAAAGGATTCCTCAGTCATCACAAGAGGAAAATTTGCGCCGCTTGCGGCGTTCATTATTATTGTAATATCTTTGGTATGCGCGAATATGCCGGCTTTCGCCTCTGATACCTGTAACTATATTGGTCGGACGATACATATACGTACATATTCGGATTCCAATTATGATACGTGCGTTATATGCTGGCCGTTTAAAGATTCTATCGATTGTCCGTCTTCTCTTGGATGTTTCCATGATACTATCGGGAATACGTACACGGGGCAGGATTCGATATATGAAGTTGACGACCACATGGATACGAATCAAGCGTTTTACGCGAATGAGTTGGAGACGCCGATAGGACCGGCGGATACGAGTTTCGAGCAATGCCTGTATCTCCAAATCCCCATGTATTTTTGCGAGCTTTCCTCAGGTTTTTCTCTGCAAATTTGTCTCAACAGTTCGTGCCACCTCTCGGGAATGAGCGGCGTTTCATACACCAACATTTACGACAGTACCGTGAATTTGACGACGACACCCAGCGGTAGTTCACCATATTATGCGATGACGTCGCCGAACTGCATCGGTATTTACAGCCTGCCTGTAGACACGACATATTATGAAAAACCTTTTGACAGCACATTTTTAGGCATTTTTCACGACACATCATATTACTATGACACGTCATCCCGCTGTTACACGAAGGAATTAATAATTGATACATCGTGGAAAATGCATTGCACATTAGAGAAATATCTTACGTGCGCTGCAATAAATGACGTTTTCAATATTTGTCCGATAAGCGACAGTTGCGGCGGCACGTCGGCAACGGTAAAATACTGGACGTATCACTCCGGTTTTGGTACGGATTCAGGAACAAACACGGAGAAGGTGCGATTCGACGGCACGGTTACGCGGCGGAATACCGGCGGAAACGCGAGCCAGCGCGCTATGGGCGTTGCGGAAAGCGCGGGAGGATTGAACATTACCGGCGTTGCAGGCATTATGACTATATACCCGAATCCGGCTATGAATGCTCCGACGATTACCATAGAATATGCGGCTGAGGAAGACGGTCCCGTGCAGGTGAATCTTTACACTGCCGAAGGGAATGTAATATGCGCCAAATCGTTCAACGCAAGCAAAGGAGATCGGAATCAGTTTATGCTTCCTGTAAGCGCGGCATATAGCGACGGAATGTATATTTGTCGCATTTCGCAGGCGCATTCCGTTACGACAAAAACGGTTGCTTTGTTGAAATGAAGCCTGTGAAAGGGTAGGTTAGTCTGGAATGTCATTCTGAAGGAGCGAAGCGACTGAAGAATCCATGTGTGGTTATTATAGAATTTAAGGATGGATTCTTCGCTTCGCTCAGAATGACTGACCCACTGACAACGTTCCCATCCAACGAATTTTATGTGTAATTTGGCGATAGGATGAAAAAACTTACGCTGTTTTTCTTTGCGCTCGTCCTTATGACAGGCGAAACCCATGTATTGCATGCGCAATGGGTATCAACGAAGGGACCGCCCGATGGACTCTTTATGACTTCATTTGCCGTGAGCGGCGCGAATCTCTATGCAGGGGATTTTCACGGTGACAATGGCGGCGGTGTCTTCCTTACCACAGATTATGGCGCACATTGGAAGTCTTTAGACGATGGAATAGATTCTCTTGGTGCTGTATTTGCTCTTGCTGTTTCCGGCACGAATCTTTATGCCGGTATTGATTTTGGGGGAGGGGTATTTCGTTCAACCGACAATGGCGCAAGCTGGACTTTGACGGGCGGCGGCTTCTTCGCTTACAAAGTCGGCGTCACTGCCTTTGCCGTCAGCGGAGCGAATCTTTTTGCGGGAACCAATGGCTTTGATGACAGCGGCGGGGTATTTCTTACAACGGACAGCGGCGCGCACTGGACCCCGGTGAACACCGGGCTAACAGATAAATCCATAAGTTCTCTTGCCTTCGTCGGCGGTGATCTTTACGCGGGAACAGGTTACAACGGCGTGTTTCGTTCAACCGACAATGGCGCGCACTGGATGCCCGCGAACAACGGACTGCCCATTTCGATGAATTTCGACGCTCTTGCGTATATCGGCACGAGTATTTTTGCCGGGTCTATGGGCGACGGCATATATCGTTCAACGGACAGCGGCGCAAGTTGGATTCCCGTGAACAATGGATTGACGAATCAATATGTTGAAGCGTTTGCCGTCGTCGGTGCTAATATTTTTGCGGCAACCAATGACGGCAACGCCGGAGGCGGCATATTTCTTTCCGTAAATGACGGCGCAAGTTGGACGCCTGTCGACAGCGGGCTGACGCAATTTGGAATTGACGCTTTGATTGTCAGCGGCAAGTATTTGTTTGCCGGTGATGACACCGGCATTGTGTGGCGGCGCCCGCTCTCCGAAATGATTTGTTCAACCGGCGAAATTCAATTCGATACCGTACTCCTCGCCCACTGCGTAACTGATACAATTTGCTTTTCCAACACGGGCGACGCGCCCGATACTCTGCAACAGGCATTTACGCTCGGCACGTATAAAAAAGACTACGTTATCAACAACGTAACGTATAAAGTCTTGCAGCCCGGCGAACGCGGGAGTATTTCAATGTCATTTTGCCCATCAGTGGCAGACACGGAAAATGCCAGTTTGGGGTTGATTATCGGCACAGGCGATACAATATATATCCCCATTTCCGGGGTGGGTGTGAATCCTGTATCTGTCAGCGAGCCTGTAATCACATCGGCAACTTCTATTTCCCAAAACTATCCCAACCCCTTCACCCAATCGACGACGATTCACGTTACGCTCTCGCTGAACGATGCAACGACGGCAAATCTCAGAATCTACAACATCTTCGGCGAACAAGTCGGCGATCTATCTCCCCAATTCCGTCAATCTTCTGATATAACGTTCAATTCAGGGGTTCTTTCGGCGGGAGTGTATTATTACGTACTTGAAACGTCCGCCGGACGAATGACGCGGGAGATGTTTGTGGTGAGATAATCCCTTCACCCTGCCCTCTCCCTCAAGGGAGAGGGAAAATGCGGGCGGGGAGACCGCGCCCCTACGATTACCAGTCATATCACCATGTACGTATGACTAATCCCCGACTTTAGTCGGGAGAATACACTTCTCTTTCCCTGGGTCATTGCGAGGAGCACAGCGACGAAGCAATCTCCCTGCGTCTATTGAAGCAAAATATATTCGTCAATACATCGGCAAGAGTTGCTATGTGTATAATCTTTATTTATCACGGAAGCGGTCTTCACAGAGATTGCTTCGTCATTCGTGCTGCGAATTCCTCGCAATGACCATCCTCCAGTGGGCTCAGCGACCACGCCCCTACATCTGACAAAGATATACCTCGGAAAATCCGCTAAATTCGCACGTTACCATAGCCTCACCCTCCGCAAAGTCCGCAACCTCCGCACACATACCGCAAACCGCTAGGAAACATGTACCTATTCCTTTTAGTTTTGTAGTGACAACGGGCGGCGCTATATAGATAAAAAATATATGAGAGTATACCCTCCGCAAACTCCGCAAGTTCCGCACATTAGCCGTAACCCGTGAATAATCACATATCAAAGCGTATTAGTTTTGCATGAATGGAACACGAAGAAGCACTAAAAATGCAGGAGGTAGGATGAAGTTTGAAGTCGAAAGTATGATCTCTGAAAAAGTGTTGAACGTTGTTGAAACTGGGGGTGCGGGTGATGTTCGTGAAATGTTAAAAAAATTGCAAAATGCCAAGTATTTAAAATTAAAAAAGCCCCCGATAGTTCGGAGGCTTGTGTTGTGTAAAAATATAGCTGCTGTTGCTCAATGGACGAGCATAATTTTTCTCGTTATTTGCGTTTGACCGGTTTGCAAGATGCAGGTATAGATGCCTGTCGGGAGATTTGTCCCGTCGAACTCAGCGGTATGCGTACCTTGAGCAAACACTCCTTCGGTAACTGTCGCCACCTGCCTGCCGAGCATGTCAATGACAAAAAGTGTTGCCTTCTCGGGCGATGGGAGCGTAAACCTCAACGCAGTTGTTGAGTGGAACGGATTGGGATAGTTTTGATCCAACGAAAACATGAACGAATTCGGTGTCTCGGAAACTGCAGAAGTCACGCCTTGCGCAAACAGACCTATTGTATCCGAGACTGGGTGCGCATTGCTGAGAAGCGTTACCCGGTCGTGATACGGTTGCGCGGTTGTCGGCAGGAATTTTACGTTTATCAACGCGCTGTCATTCGCTGCAATGCCATTTGCCAGAACGGAAGCATCGCCTACCACCGAAAATACCGACTGCGACGGCGTAGAAATTGAAGAAAGCATCAAAGGCTGATCGCCATTGTTGTATACGTAAAACGAATCGGTACTCGGTGTGTTGAGTAACACCTTGCCAAAATTGAGCGAACTTGAATTGACCGAGAAAATCGGTCCGGTACCTTTACCGGATACAAGAATAGTATCAGGTGTGCTTATAAGATTGTTGAATACCTGAATTGAGCCATTGTATGTCGCTATCACATTCGAGTCAGGTTCAAATTCGATTCCGACAGGAACGGTGTTGCCAAAAGCAATTGCCGCCGAATTTACAACTGGGGTAAAATGCGGATCGGAACTTATAAGTTTTGTTATATTGACGCCGGAAGGAATCGAAGAATTCTGGGCATTGAACGCAACCGTATCGGCATTACCGAGAGTTACGGCATTGAAGTTGATTGGATTGCCGGTATATGTAAAGACGGACTCGCCTGGGGGCAGCAGCCACTGGGCGTATATATCGGATAATTCGTTGCCAATATTGGAGTTACGTAGATCGCGCCATGCTAACATTATGCTTCCGTTGCTGAGCGTCATAACTGTCTGATCCTGCGAAGATTGTGCGGTGCAAATTGGCCATCCGGTTGCACCGCCCCAAAGTATCGTACTGTCGCTAGCCAGATGTTTGGCATAAATATGAGGATTATTGTATGCATTTTCATTTGACCCTCCAGAGGCACGATTATCAACCCATGTAACGTATACACCGTTTGAGCCATCTGCAAGTACCGTTTGTTGATATTGATCTTGTGGGGCGGAGATAATAGATATTCCTCCGTTAGTCCACAGTGCACTTCCGTCTGTTGCGTTGAGGTGTTGCCCGTAAAGATCTATGCCGAAATAGTTCGGTGGATCATAATAATTCCGTCTGTCCTGCCACACGATATATGCGCCTCCTGCGGTATCGGCTGCAATCTGCGGCGAAAACTGATCCAAATTTGCCGTCACGACTGCAATGCCCTGTGCCGTCCAAACCATTTGTCCTTTCGCATTCATGCGTTGCGCGTAAATATCACTTCCTGTATTTGAGTAGTTTCGTTTATCTGCCCATGCAGCGATAAAACCGCCATGATTATCGGAGACAGCAATAAGGCTATCTTTTGCAGCGACAGATGAGCACACTTGAACTCCTGCCGGTGCTAAAAGCAAGCTGCCAGTGGATGAATAGTGTTGACAGAGTACTTGTGTCTGATTATCTAACCAAACAAGCCATAGCCCGCCATTGCCATCTGCTATTAATTGCGGACTGATTTGAGGGTGTTTATGTGTTGTATCGCAAGAGAGTATGCCTACGGTATCACTATTCCAGAGAGAGTCGTTAACAGTAACGTGCTGAAGGAATAGGAGCGGTTGAGCATTGTTTTGTATCGATGCTTCGCACACTTCTTTATTATATGTAACCCAATGCGGAAAATGCGTAGATCCTGTATTTATCATCCATGTCGAATCTTTATATCCTAGGCACGACCGATAATCGTTCCATGCAACGAACATGCCTCCCGATCCGTCAGGGATTGCGATTAAATTGCTTTTTTCCGAACTATACTTACAAACCGGCAATCCGTTACTATTACCATTTATCGTTACCCATGTGAACGCTCCAGTGCTGTCAACATGTTGCATGTATATATCAGTATCACCGGTAACGGCATCTTTCGCAGAGGCATTGCGAGTATCGGACCATACAAAAAATGCCCCACCTTGGTTGTCAGAAATAACGATTGGATTAAGCGCAACGCTTCCTTGCAAGCTATCAATGGCAATACCGTTTGTTCTCCATTTTGTTTTCCCCCATGCATCAATATGTTGGGCGTATACATATAAAGCATTATTGCGGTCATCCTGCCACGCAATAATAGCGCCACCATTGCCATCAGTGACGATTGATGGATTCGATTGTCCTAAATTTGCTGTACAAATAGGAACGTTGATAGTTGCTGATTGTGGCCATTGCGCAAACGTGGAAATTGTAGCGCAAAGGATGAAAATGCCTGTGAGAGAAGATTTTAACATCGTAATTCTTGTAATACTTTCAAAGATTAATATAAATTGATTCTATAGAGGAAGAGAGAAGCATGTTGTTGTTTTCATAAAAGAATTAAGCATATATATGCTTAATTAAGAGACACACAAAACATGAATTTGTTTCAGAAAACAAAATAAAGAATGAATGCCGCTTAAAAATTCATCTTTCTAACCTACCTCATAACACAAATATACAAATATTATGCCAAAAATAAACCTGTATTTTTATAGATATTATAGATGATTATTTTATTGCGTCAAAATATTGGCGTCTATATTATGACGTTGTTGTTATTCAAACTTTTGAAGTTTTATAAAAAAGCCTGAATCGAAAATCAGATCACTATAGTAAATGTAGATGCATTTCTGAATTTTGAAAAAATTAAGAGTTCACGCTATGTGTTTAACACATAGCAAATGAGAGAATAACGATGTGTGGCATCAATATTTTTATTTGAGAATATCTATACTTTTTTGGTATAAGACGGAAAAAACTTTCACTTGTTACTTGCCAAATCAATTGTTATTTTTTCAGCAAAATCAAGTATACCAACTATAATAAGGAATGCGATCGTACGCTTGCTACGTTTTAAGAAAAACTAAATAATTCTGAACAGGAGACCTCGTCTTTCCTCTTTCCTCGATTGCATAGGCAATTGCGCGGGCAAGGAAAGTTGTCCCCGTATGTCAAGCAGCGTTCGATCAATTTATATTTTCACGGTGCTCGTGATTGGTGGGTGTTACGTGTATGCGCAGCAGCCCGACACGACGCGCCATGCGGGCGTGCCGGCGGATACATCATATCTGCCGGAAAAAGAGCCTGTGCCGCTGGGAACGTTCCAACCGCCCAAATATCATTCGCTTTATCACAATCCTTCCGACAGCCTTTTAAAATTCGGCGCTTCGCTGGATACGTCCAATCAAACCGGCATATATATGAATGCCGGTCCCACGGCTGACGGCGTGCCTCTCTATCAATTTTATCATGTGCCGCTCGATCTGTATCTGCAACAATTTAATCGAGACCAGCAAAGCGGCATTTGGCAGGAACTTGCGCGCAAATATGTGTTGGGCGACCGACCAGATGAAATTACGCGGCTGTTGAACAGATATACGAATATCACGTTACCCGTTACCGCGCCTGCATTCACGACGCTTTTCGGGAAGCCTGAAATAAACATCGGCGTGACTGGTTCGGCGGACGTGCATTTGTCGGTCATCAGCACGTTCACGAATTTAACCGGTCTTTCCGCACTCGGCACAACGCAGACAGCGCCGGCATTCAGCCAGGACCTCGCCGTCAATATAAACGGAAAGATTGGCGACAAGCTTGTTATGACGGCGGACTGGAATACCCAACGAACATTTGATTATGAAAATCAACTGAAAGTGAAATACACCGGCTATGACGACGAAATTATCCAAAGCATCGAAGCGGGAAATGTAACGCTCCAGACTCCGTCGAAACTCATCACCGGAAGCCAGGCGCTTTTCGGGTTGAAGTCGAGAATGGAATTCGGTCCGTTTTATCTTACGCTGCTTGCCGCACAAAAGAAAGGCGAGTCGAAAACGATTTCGCTCGGCGGCAGCGGCGGCGCCATTGGCGGCACGAACGTGATTCTGCCCAATCAGTATTCGCAGGATCATTATTTTTTGGATTGGGTGTACAGACAATTTTATGAGCCGACATACGCCGGCACGGTTCTCACACCACCACCACAAGAGGCGCCATACTATGTTTCACAATTGACGGTATGGGTGAGCACACAAAATCTGCTTGATGCAACGGCGCGTTTCGGCATCGCAATAGATTCACTCTCGCCCGTATTGGTAACGTCATCGTATCCCATCAAGAATTATCTGCCATATATTACAAATCCACCGGCAGGCAGAGGGTACGCAGCCCGGTGGCATCAACTGACGCAAACAACGGCGACGAAGCAGGGACAATTCACGTGGAACCCGAATACTGGTGAATTGACGCTCAGTCCGGCAGTTGTACAATACGCCTCGCAGGCGATTGCAGTGTCATACCAAATCAACGGTCCTGACGGAAAACAAGGCACGGCGGACGACAAAATATACGGCAACGGCGTCAGTTCCCAAAACGCCGCAAATTCGTTGGATACACTCGTACTTAAACTCATCAGACCAGTTGATTTGGAAGCGCGGGAGCCGGTGTGGACATTGATGCTGAAAAACAAATATCCCATTGGTGCAACCGGTGTTTCTTCATCCGGCTTGAATGTAACGGTAACGTATAAATATGCGAACCCGCCTGACTCGACGGATGTTTCACATTTTCCCGGTTCTCTCGGTCCAAACGAAAAATGGGTGACGGTATTGGGGTTAGATAAAACAGGACCTTCAGGCGGCGGACCTGATGGACAATTCGATCTTTTGGTCGGAAACACCCTCACGGCTATGGATTTCGACACGTCGCGCGGTGAAGTCATTTTTCCCTACCTTGAACCGTTTTCAGATACCTCACTAAGCAGACATTTTCCCCAACAAACACTCTTTGCCGATACAGTTGGATATGATGCATTATATGACACGACTTCATGGGCGGCAGGGAATGACGTGATGCACAATCGTTTTCTCATCAACGTTACATATCAGGGGGGTACAAGCAATGTGATAAACCTCAATTCGTTCAACATTGCGCCGGGAAGCGTGCATGTTTTCTTGAACGGGCAGGCGCTTACGCAAGGTATTGATTACACCGTGGACGAACTCGCGGGTAAAGTCACACTGTTGAACCCGCAGGCGATTCAGCAAATGTCGGGCATCACGATACAATTCGAGCAGAACGATGTATTTACAACCGCAACCCGAACATTGCTTGGTGCGCGCGGCGATTGGATGTTCAGCAAGAATATCAAAATGGGGTTTACGCTGTTCAATTACAATCAGCAGATCATCACTGATAAAATCCGCATCGGCGAAGAACCTATCAGCAATTGGATTGCCGGATTGGACGGCAGTGCGACGATTCCCTTGCCGTTCATTTCA
>Ga0207048_10386_pt1 | contig 12287 bp, 8 predicted proteins | sample Alteio_BWMinCont_65_FD_153301 | JGI IMG/M metagenome (GOLD analysis project Ga0207048, IMG submission 153301) | Enriched cells from forest soil in Barre Woods Harvard Forest LTER site, Petersham, Massachusetts, United States -... | ecosystem: Environmental > Terrestrial > Soil > Temperate forest >...
GGCCGCTTTCGGCTGGGTCAAGCGCGAGAATGCGGATGTCTTCGGCTTTCTTGTCTTCGCAGGCTGCTGCCGCGGCGAGCAGGAGCTGATAGCTTTCGGGTGAGGGCATGAATCTCTGACTCCAATTTTGTAAAATCTATCGAATCACTATGTTAAAGATAAATAGATGGACTTAGATGATTCGCTCCGAGTCTCTCTAGTCGCCATTTTCCCCTCGGCACCCCGCTTATCCCCTCAAGAACCGCAGCGCGGCGCGTGGAAGAAGTTGGCAGAGTTTGAAGGTCATGAAAACTGGGCAGTTCCGGGACCGGTGATCGGTGCTGGAACTGCCCAATTCTGATTGTACCAGCGGGCCTATGCTGCCATTGAGCGGAGCCACCGCGCCGTCTCTGCGGAACGCGAGCAGGTAGTGGGTGTCGGTTCCGTTCAAGGCAAGTCTTGACAAGTGTGTAGATAGAAGTGAATTGCAGATCGGCCATGGACCCTGGCAGAGAGACTCCCGATTGAGATCGGAGATCGGATCGACCAACCTATTGTTCAGCTGGATAGGTGACTTGGGTTCCGTTTACGTGTCCCCAAGGAGTAAGCGCGTGGATCCGCGTGCGAGTAGCGCTCGTGATTTCTCTCACCTCAATGCCTCGTGCCAACAAAGCGTCGGCAATCAGGGAACGATGACAACGCCAGGGAACAGCTTCCGCGCACATAATTGCGGTCTTCTCGTGCTTCGCAAGCTCGATCAAAGCATCCAAATTCTTCTTGAACTCAGGCGTCTGCATGTAATCGGCGTAGCCACGGAAGCTGGCATTATGCCAGCCGGCATTGAGTGAATCCGGTCGGGCATGTCGAAAGCCGCCCAGCCCAGGCATGTACGTGTAATGAAGCCGAGCGGAATGCAAAGCAGCCGACAGTTGGTCCCTATTGAACTGCGGATTGTGGCGCGAACGCGGGATGGTGCGCACATCTGCCAGCCGTTTCGCATCGTGCGCTTTAAGCAAGTGGATCAACTCCGCCACCGGGCGCGTAGAGTGCCCTATCGTCATGATAACCAGCGGTATCGATGATTTGCGATGCGTCATGCCAAACATCCGATGCAGCAGTCATGATTCCAGTAAGGTCTGGGATGCTCATTCGGGCTTTCAAAGGCGGCGCGAACGAGAAGACGGGATGTGGCCGTGGGGCCGGTGGAGCCACAGTAACTTGCACGAGGATATATATCGTGTAACGATATTACTATGAATGCTCGATCAAAGAAATCTGATTCACAATTGTTACTTAAGACTCTAGCTGAGTTTCGTTTTGAGCTGCGTCAGTTTCTTCACTTCAGCGAACGTGCGGCGCTCGAAGCGGGATTGCAGCCGCAGCAGCACCAACTCCTGTTGCAGGTCGCAGGTGCACCTGAGGGTCAGGCGGTGACGATCGCATACGCAGCAGGACGACTCAGTCTGCGGCATCACAGCGTGGTCGAGTTGGTCGATAGGTCGGAGCGCGAAGGTCTGCTGGTGCGAACCGCGGATACTGTTGACCGGCGGCGGGCGATTCTAGAAGTGACGCGAAAGGGCGAGTTGGTCATGGATAGGCTGGCGGGAGACCATGCACGAGAACTGAAGGAGATGGCGCCGCGCCTGGCAAAGGCGTTGAAGCGCATCGGGATGTCCGCGCAAGATTCTGCTGGTTCAAAGAGCCGATGAGATCACAACCATCCGCACTTCGTGACTTTACAGTGAACCGCAGAGTATGGCTGCTGAGCGGGGTGGCGCTCGTTATTGGTATAGGAGCGGCAGCACTGGCTGTTCTGCTCCTGCGGGCGATTGCGCTGATGACAAACCTGTTTTACTACCATCGGCTGAGCCTGGCGATGGTAGGGCCCGCGGGGTCGCCTCTCTCTCCATGGATCATGCTGCTGGTGCCGGTGGTTGGCGGACTGCTGGTGGGGTTCATAGCGCACTATGGATCCGACAAGATTCGTGGACACGGAATTCCAGAGGCGATTGAGGCGATATTGCTACGGGGTGCACGTATAGACCCAATGGTCGCGGTGCTAAAGCCTCTTTCGGCAGCGATCGCGATTGGCTCGGGCGGACCGTTTGGTGCGGAAGGGCCGATCATTATGACCGGCGGAGCATTCGGTTCGCTCGTCGCACAGTGGCTTAAGCTAACCGACGCAGAACGGACTACGCTGCTTGTAGCAGGTGCGGCCGCTGGCATGTCGGCGACATTTGCGGCTCCGATGGCTGCCATCCTGTTAGCCGTTGAGTTGCTGCTCTTCGAGTGGCGGCCACGCTCACTGATACCAGTGGCGGTGGCGAGCATCATGGCAGGTGCGTTGCGGATCAGTTGGCTTGGTGCGGGTCCGCTCTTCCCCGTACAAATGCACTCTGCAACTCACTTGTGGCCAGCGATGCTTGTCGCAGGCCCTTTAGGGGTACTGGTGGGCTTTGCGGCGGCGGGTCTGAGCCGAATGATGTATGGATTCGAAGACGCATTTGAGCATTTGTGCGGTCGCCTGCGAATCCACTGGATGTGGTGGCCAGCGATTGGCGGTATCGGTATCGGCGCGGGTGGCTTCTTCTTTCCGCGTGGCCTCGGCGTTGGGTATGACAATATCGCAGAGTTGCTCCGAGGGAATGCGCCGTTGGGACTGCTTCTGGGACTGCTGGTAGCCAAGTCGCTTATGTGGGCGTTTTCACTAAGTTCCGGAACGTCGGGCGGTGTCCTTGCACCGTTGCTGATGATCGGAGCGGCTATCGGCGAAACAGCAGCTCGACTGGCGCATATGCCGGGCGAGACGCAGGCTTTGTGGGCGTTGATGGGGATGGGGGCGATGCTGTCCGGCTCGCTGGGCGTGCCCCTGACGGCGATTCTGTTCTCGCTTGAGCTGACCCATGCCCTGCCTGCCCTACTGCCGCTGGCGCTTGCATGCATGGCATCCTATCTGGTGACGTCGCTGGTCATGCCGAGGTCGATTCTAACGGAGAAGCTCAGTCGCCGCGGTTATCACCTATCGCGCGAGTATGGTGTCGATCCGCTGGAAACAGTGAGCGTTGCGGAAGTGATGACCGAGATGCCGGTTTCCACCGAGGCAGGAGCGACGAGTGCCGTGCCTGCGGTACTGCCTGAAGTCTTCGCTTACACGGATGAGACTTGCCGCGCAGTCGCGGAGGAGATGGCAACAACCAGGGTAACGAGCATGCCGGTGATCGATCGCGAAACGGGACGCATTCTCGGAAGCATCAGTGCGCAGGAATTACTGGCTGGCCGGAGGCGGGCGGTTGTGCGGGAGTCCGAGCGTAACAGCACCTTTCAGCGTGAGCCACGGAAGGAGCCTTAAGTCACGTCGAAGGCACGCGCAAGTTATTGTGAAGGAGCCTTCATCTGAACGAGCAGCATGCGAACCGCTGTCTTGGCGGAGATGCCGTGAGGCAGCATCGGAGGCATATAGACAAAAGAACCTGGCCGGGCGTTGACCTTGTCGTCTCCCAACTGGACCTCGGCCTCGCCTTCGATGAAATAGAGGACCGCGGGCGTGGGGGCTGAATGCGCCGACAATGCTTCCCCGGCAGAGAAGCCAAACAGGGTGATGTTCGCGTGCTCGTCCTTGTGCAGAACGCGACTGAGAATGCCCTTTTCGGGCAGGGTGAACTCCGTCTGCAGGTTGGCTAAGAATGTGTAATCCATATGCCTCTTCTTTCCAGAATACGACCAGTTGGTGGCGTGGTGGGACGCGGCGCCTTCGATAGGGATACTCCGATCGAAGGCGCCCGGTCTGGAGAGAGTGGAGGATCAGCGACCGGCTACCAGCACCTCGTCTTCCAAGTTTTTCCCACGCAGGGGAGTGCTCAGATCGACAGGGTTCACATCCACATACGAATGGCCAGTGAGTAGTCCGAGAATGAACCACGCGAACAGCAGCGCTCCGGTCGCAAAGAGGATGTCCCCGGGAACACGCATCCAGCGGAGCGTTTGCATTTGACCCGACTGCATGAACTCCGCTGAGCGCGCATACCAGGTGCCCTGCTGGATCGAAGCCCACGCTTGCAGGAGGCCGACTGGCAACATACTGAGGACGACCATGAAGACCAGGCCCAGATTGAGGAACCAGAAAGAATATTTTAGAGGTCGCTGCTTCCACGGACGCTCCGGCCCCATGGCTCGCAGGCAGAAGAGCGTGAGACCCAGCCCCAGCATTCCGTACACGCCGAACAGTGCGGTGTGGCCATGTACCGGCGTGGTGTTGAGCCCCTGCATGTAGTAGAGAGCGACGGGTGGATTGATGAGGAAGCCGAACAGGCCTGCGCCTACGAGGTTCCAGAATGCGACCGACACGAAGAAATAAATCGGCCACTGGTAATTTGCGATCCACGGCGCTTTCTGCATAGGCTGCGCGAGGCGGATGTTCTCCCAGGCTTCGTAGCCGACCAGTGTGAGCGGCACGACTTCGAACGCGCTGAAGATTGCGCCGAGAGCAATTACCGCCGGTGTCGCACCTGCAAAATACAGGTGGTGAAAGGTCCCGATGATTCCGCCGGAGAGGAAGATCGTGGTCGAAAAGAGCGCGGCCTTGGTTGCGGTGCGAATCTCGATGAGCTTGAGCCGCGTGAAAAGAAACGCGATCACCACGGTGGCGAATACTTCAAAGAACCCTTCGACCCAGAGGTGAACTACCCACCAGCGCCAGTACTCGGCGGTGACGAGATGGCTGCGCTGTCCGTACATCAGGCCGGCGGCGTAGAAGAGAGGAATCGCGATGCTGGAGATAAGGAAGAGTGTGAGCAGAGCCCGGTCTTCACTCTTGCGAACCAGCGCCGGTTTCAGCGCGGCGATCATCAGCACGAGCCATAGGACCAGGCCGATGAACAGCAGTATCTGCCAGAATCTTCCCAGGTCGACATACTCGTAACCCTGGCTGCCGAACCAGAACCACATGTTTCCAAGGCGCTGCTGGATGCCCATCCACTCGCCGGCAAGCGAGCCACCGACTACAAGGATCAATGCGCCGAAGAGCACATTAACGCCGAGGCGTTGATACTTTGGCTCGTGTCCGGTCACTGCTGGACCGACGTAAAGGCCGGTCGCCAGCCACGATGTGGCGATCCAGAAGATGGCGAGTTGCAAGTGCCAGGTGCGGGTCACTGCATAGGGCAGGTAGCGGTCGAGCGGGAAACCATAGAATCCGTGGCCTTCGACTGCATAGTGAGCGGTGAGGACGCCCATTGCAATCTGCACGCCCCAGAGGATGACGACCACGAAGAAATACTTCATCGTGGCGCGTTGCGAAGGCGTCGCTTTTACTGCCAGAAAAGGATCGGTCGCTGGATAGGGGCCGTGAACGATCACCTTTTCCTGTGATGCATACCACCAGACCATGCCGCCGATTCCGGCAAGCAGACCGACGATGCTGAGAATGCTCCAGAGCAGTGCGCCCGAGGTGAGGCCATTGTTGACCAGTGGCTCGTGCGGCCAGTTGTTGGTGTAGGTGGTGGTCGAGTTGGGTCGCTCGGTGCTGGCAGCCCACGAAGTCCACCAGAAGAAGGCCGCGAGCTGATGCTGTTTTGCGACGTTTGTCAGGGCACCGTGGGGGATCGCGTACTCGGATCGGCCATTGCCGAAGACGTCAGCATAGTAGGCCGCCAGCTGGTTGAATGCGGCCGCGCGATCGCTGTCGATGGTGACGCGATTGGTCGCTGCGTCGTAGGTATTGGTCCGCATATCGCGGATGAGACGCGCCTTGAATACAGCTTGCTGATCCAGGTTGAGAGCGGAAAAGTTGGCTGCGCCCGCCTTGACGGCCCAGGTGTTGAGCAGGAACTCCGATTCGCGATGCAGCCAATCGGCGCTCCAGTCGGGGGCAACGTAGGCGCCATGACCCCAGACGGTGCCGATCTCCTGCCCGCCAATGGACTGCCATACGCCTTGGCCATCGGTGATGGAACTGCCCGTGAAGAGGAGTTGGCCATCGGTGGTGTAGACATCGGGCAGGGGCGGGGCTCCGCTGATCATCTTGCGGCCCTCTCCGCCGAGAACGATAAACGAGCCGACGATGACGATGGCCAGGGCCCACCAATAACGCTTATATGACATGATTCTTCCTCGTTGATGAATTTGAAGCTGGTTGCAGCTGCGGGACTGCGTAGTTTAGTTATGAAATATCGTAAAGCGATATAACTGTTTACTGAGATGCACAAAACCTACGCAACAGCATGCTGGCGTTGGCTGTCTTGTGCAAATACAGAATTGCCGAGCAGGAGGGTGAGCGTGATATTGGCTGCAAACAAGAGAACCGCACTCAACTCCAGCATCCCGGAGATCGGCAGCACCTTCCATGCGACTGAGAGGATCCCTTCATAGGCAAGAGGTTCGGAGGAGACGCGCAGTAAGCATCCTGTCTGCAACAGCAACAGGCTCAGGAACATCAGCCGTTTGCTGAAGATAGCGCGGACTCCCGCAAAGTGGGGCAGGATGCGCGGCCCGATGGAGAACACCATGGTCGCCGCGAAACCCACCGTGAGAGCGTGGCGCGATGCTCCCCAGATGCCGCCATGGCGATCCGCAAAGGCAGCCCAGATGCTCATGCAGCCTGCTATTACCAGCCACGCATAGGCAATTCGAACAAAGGACGGGAAGCTGGGATGGATGCCCTGAATCTTAGCTCGCCCACAAGGCGATTGCGCGAGGTGCAGCGCCAATCCGATCACAACAGCGCTGCATGCCAGCAGGATCGTCGCCGCACCAGTCCAACCGGTGACTCCACAGAGTACGCCTAACAGGTCGAGAGCCAGCCCCAACTGCAGCTTGGGAACATCTGGCTTGGGAATCGCCAGGAATGCGGGCAGCCACCGTGCCGAGAAGCCCCATACAACTGGCACAACGAAGCCCCAGCCCATCAGGACAAGGTACTTCTGATCGAGCGCGTGAGGAAACGAGAGTAGTGTTGCCTGGAGTGACAGCCGCAGGCATTCCACGAAGTTGAAGATGACAGCGGCGGTGAGCCCCGCTGTGCCCATCAAAACAGAAACCATCCAGGGCTCCATTCCTGGCTTCGCATTATTACCCTGGGATGGCCCGGGTAGCTTGTGATGGGATGCCGCGGAGAGAAACAGGAGAACTGCGATCAACTCGAATCCAGCCGAAACCGGGAAGAGTGCTCTGCAATGCCAGGCGTAGATATTTGCCAGCCAACGCAGGGCAACGCCCACAGTCCATAGGCCGAAACACGTCAGCGGGAGTCTAAGGGGCGACTGCTTGCGAGCAGGTTGTGAATAGAAGCCAATACCGAGGATAAAGCTGCCAATCCAGCCAAACATCTGGGCGTGACCGTGGCCCTCCATCCATGCGACGGGGAGGCTGGCCGACCCGTGGTGGGCACTGATCGCCATCAGGTTGGAAAAGCCCAGCAAAGTCCCGGGTAATGCCATGAAGAAGAGGCCACTCAGAATCCAGGCACGAAGCATCAGGCTCTTCTGGCGCTCGCGAGTCACGATTGCGTTGGTCGAATTCTCCGCTGAGATGATGATCATGTGCAGCTCCACCACCAACACTAGGCTCAGCTAATTCCCCCCGCAGTAACTTATGTCACTGCGTGGGATCGCGGTAACGGGATTTCATGGGATATAGATCGCCTCGTCGATGCATCAGGCTCTGCTACGTAGTGCAAGAATCGGCGACAATCAAAGAACGAAGGTTGAACGATGGCAATACAGATAGGTGCAAAACCAGATAGCGGATTCGATGATCCGATTGGCATGCTGAAAGACTGTCATCGCCGGATTGAGCACTTCCTCGACATCTTGTGCCTAGTCGCCGAGCGTGCGGACACCCGGAGCCTTACCGGTGAAGAGCGGTCTGCTGTACAGGCTGCGCTTCAGTATTTTTACGTGGGTGGCGAACGGCACACAGCAGATGAAGAAGAGTCCCTGTTTCCGCGACTGCGTGGAAAGCGCCCTGGTGGCATGGAAGAGATCAGCCGTCTTGAAAGCGACCATCATCTTGCGGCTGACCTGCATGAGTCCGTGGATAGGCTCTATACGACCTGGAGTTCTGCGGGAGCGCTGCGGGAGGATGAACAGCAGCGGTTGTTGTCCCAGACGCGACGGCTGAAGCAACTCTATGCTGAGCACATCCAGGTGGAGGAGAAAATTGTGTTCCCGCACGCATTGCAAATGCTGGATAGTCAAACCATCGCGGCGATGGGACAGGAATTCCGCAGTAGGCGGAGCTGAACCCGTGCAATACGGAGATGCTTTGCGGTTGTCCATTGCTGGCTGCTCAGAGCGGGTGGTGCGACTAGCAACTAGGTGCGCCGGCCTGCTCTCGCCAACTCACAGTGCAATCTCGCCGTTAGCGGTCAACTGCTAGCTTGGGGTTTGGAAGGTGTCGAGATCGTCAGCGTCGCTGAGGTCCATACATGCGAAATCCTTCTCCACGCTGAGACTCAAAGCTCCAGGGAGACCGAGATTGATGGTGGCGTAAATCCCCACCAGGTCGCTTCCCGCCCATGTCGCTGCTTCTTGTTGGGGCAGAGCAATCACAATCTCGCGTGCCGTTGAGCGAACTTGTGGCGACATCAAGCCGGATTCGCACACGAGGGCATAAGTCAAAAATGATTGCTCACTGGGAGAGAAGTGAATCGTCTCCTCAACGCGACCTGCGGCGATCAACTGCGATACTTCAGACCGCGTGACCGCGTGACCCTGAGCCTGAGCGAGTTACCCTTGATTCGAAGCTTCGTATTGCACCTCTGGGTTTGCGGAGCGCCTGCTCCATTATCAATGTTAGAGCAGCATTCGACAGGCAGGCGGGCCGATCCAACTTGGCCCACCTGCCTGCCTGCTGCCGTATCGAACTTCAGTCCGCTGCCATGTACCCGTCCGCCTCGTCCACAAAGGCCGGCTCAAGTAACGCGTCTGGATGCGCGCGGCCTCCGGAACCGACCCACGTCGTGGTCCAACTGCGTGCCACTAGACGCATCACGATCAGGACGACAAACGCTAGCGCGGCGTAGCAGATCCATCCCAATCGATAGCTGCCTGTGTGCTGCTTGGACATGCCGAGGACGTTGGGAAGGATACCGCCGCCAAGCGCGCCAATCTCGCCGATCATCCCTCCGGCAACCGCGGTGGCGAGGGGCCAGCGCAGAGGCACAAGCTGGAAGGTCGCCCCATTTCCTGCTCCCAGTGCCGCAAAGCAGAACATGAAGAGCAGCGTCGTGACAGTGAGCGTCGGTGTCGCCATCAGACCGAAGAGAGCTGCGATGGCGATAAGGAAAACGACCGACAGTGTTGTGATGCCGCCGATCTTATCCGCGAACCAACCTCCGAGCACGCGTGTGCAACTTCCGGTGAGGGTGGCAAAGACCGTCAGAGTCCCGGCCTGCACCTTGGTTACATGGAATTGACTGTAGTAGAAGGAAGGTAGGAAAGTAGCGAGGCCGAGGAACCCGCCGAACGTAATGATATAGATGAGGTTGAAGTACCACCCGTCGGCCTCGAACAGGCAGCTAAGGTGCTCGCGGAGTGTGGCACGCTCAATGTCCGGTGGCTCTTGAGCCAGGAAGATCATGACGCCGAGCGGAAGCAGCATCATAGCGGCAGCGAAGCCGTATACGTGCTGCCAGCCGAAATGCATAGCCAGTCGCGGAGCAAAGAGCGCAGCGAGAGCCGTGCCGCTATTGCCTGCGCCCGCAATGCCCATCGCGAGTCCCTTGTACTTCCTTGGGAACCAGCCCGAGCCGAGCGAGAGAGCAACACCAAAGCTCGCGCCAGCGATGCCGAGGAGAACGCCCATTGCCAGCACATCGTGGTAGGTGTGTACGAAGAAGAAACCGAAGAGCAGCGCGATGATGATGGCTGACATCTCGACTATCGCTGCATTCTTACGGCCTATGTATTGCGACAAAACACCGAGTGGGAAGCGCATAAAAGCGCCTGCGAGTGTGGGCACTGAGACCATGAAACCAATTTGTGCCGGGGAGAGGTGAAAGTTCTGGCTGATGAATGGACCCATGGCGCCGTTGAGCACCCAGATCGCGAAGCTGAAGTCGAAGTATAGAAAGGCGGCGAGAAGCGTCGGCGGATGGCCGGACTTCAAAAAGGCTTTATAGGTTGCCATGAATTTCCTCCGGAATATGTTTGGTGGCGCTGCGTGTGTCGGGCTCTGAGAGCAACGTCATGGTTGCTCTGGGTGCTGGCAGAAACCGGCTACATGGCCGGAGAAATGTGTGCCGCGTCAGGCTGCGGCGGTCTTCTCGACGCGAACCGCGCATTGCTTGAAGTTTGGTTCGCGCGAGATGGGATCGAATGCTCCGAGAGTCACCAGGTTCGAGTTGGTCTCGGAGAAGTGAAATGGCATGAAAACCTGACCAGGCGCGACGATCGCCGTGATGCGCAGTTCAAGATTCGCAACCTTGCTGCGCCGTGAGACGACGGTGACGCGATCGTGGGAACTGAGCTTGAGCCGCTTGGCGTCGATGGGATTCATCTCCAGCCAGGCATTGGGCACCATTTTGTTGAGCATGTCGACCTGCGCGGTCTTGGTGCGGGTGTGCCAGTGCTCTACGGTGCGGCCGGTGTTAAGGATGAAGTCGTATTCCTTATTTGGCTGTTCTAAGAAGGGTTCGCAGGGGACGAGGTGCAGCTTCGCTCGCCCGTCGGCTGTGGGGAAGACACCGTCTGTATAGAGGCGTTCGCCGCCCCATTGCATACCGCCGGCGGCTTCGATCTCTTCCCAGGTGAACTGGCTGTAGTCACACATGCGGCCGGCGGAGACGCGCTGCCACTCGCGAAAGGCGTCCTGTGTGGTCGACCAGCCGGGATAGAGGATCTGCCGGACGCCCATACGCTCGGCCAGATCGAGGAAGATGTCGAAGTCGGAACGCGCCTCGCCGGGAGGGGTGACGATGCGGTTGGCCTTGCTGACGCGGCGCTCGGAGTTAGTGTAGGTGCCTTCCTTTTCACCCCAGATGGCGGCCGGCAACACCAGATCGGCGAAGTCGCTGGTTGGCGTGGGATGAAAGCCATCCTGCACCACCAGGAACTCGACGCTGCGCAGCGCCTGCTCGAGGACTGAGTAGTTCGGAAACGATACCGCCGGATTTGTGGCGATAAACCACAGTGCCTTGATTTTTCCCGTCACCGCTGCCTCGATGATGTCGGGATAGGCCAAGCCGCGAGCCTTTGGGATGTAGCGGACATCGATATCCCAGAGCGCAGCGAGGGCTGCGCGATCTTCGGGGTTGTCGAACTTGCGGTATCCGGGCAGCGACGAGGTGAAGCCCGCCTCGCGCGTCCCCATCGCGTTGCACTGGCCGGTGATGGAAAACGGCGCCGCACCGGCGCGGCCAATTTGGCCAGTGATTAGCGCAAGGTTGTTGATGGCGGTGACGGTCGCCGCGCCCTGGGTGGAGTGGTTGACTCCCATGGTCCAGCCGATGAATGCTGCTTTGGCACGTCCATACAGTGATGCCACCTGCTCGATCTGCGAAATGCTCAGACCTGTGACCTCCGCAACATGCTGCGGCGTGAACTTCACGACAAACGCCTTCAACTCGTCAAAGCCGTTGGTGTGTTGCTCGATGTAGTCGCGGTTGATCAGGCCATCGCGAATCAGTATGTGCGCGATGCCGTTGATGAGCGCGATGTCTCCGCGAGGCTTGACAGGAAGATGGATGTCGGCCATCATCGCGGTCTTGGTGACGCGGGGATCGACGACGATGAGCGTGCGATTCTTGTTTCTCTCCAGACGATTGCACAGGATGGGATGGTTGTCGGCGATGTTCGCGCCGATCAGCAGGATGACGTCGGCGGTCTCGAGATCGGTGTAGTTTCCTGGAGGCCCATCGCTGCCAAAAGAGAGTTTGTAACCGGAAACTGCGCTGGCCATGCAGAGCGTCGTGTTGCCGTCGTGATTTGGTGTGCGGAAGCCGAGTTGGACTAGCTTGCCCAGGGTGTAGAACTCCTCGGTGAGGAGCTGGCCGGTGCCTACGACACCGAGCGAACCATAACTGTGCTTCGCCTGAATGGTGCCGATGCGCTCGATCATGGTTTCGAGTGCTTCATCCCACGAGACCGGCTCCAGCTTGCCGTTCTTGCGCAGCAGCGGCTGCGTGGCGCGGCCGGGAGCATCGAGTATGTGGTGCTCGCTCAACCCCTTGGGGCAGAGCTTACCGCGATTCACCGGGTGGTCCGGATTACCGCGTGCCGCAACCGCTTTGCCATCCTTCACGCCGATCAACATGCCACACCCGACCGAGCAGTATCCGCAGGTGGTCTTCACCCACTTGTCTGCCACGCGCG
>Ga0207048_10388_pt1 | contig 12258 bp, 15 predicted proteins | sample Alteio_BWMinCont_65_FD_153301 | JGI IMG/M metagenome (GOLD analysis project Ga0207048, IMG submission 153301) | Enriched cells from forest soil in Barre Woods Harvard Forest LTER site, Petersham, Massachusetts, United States -... | ecosystem: Environmental > Terrestrial > Soil > Temperate forest >...
CTTGGTCATGGATGGGTGACCGCCCATGTTGCACGCTACACCAATTGTCTTCGTTGTCGACGACGACGTCTCCGTGCGTGAGTCGCTGGAGTTGTTGATCCGCTGTGAAGGCTGGCAGCCGGAGACATTCGCGTCCGCCCAAGAATTCCTCGACTACCCACGCGTTCTTGTTCCCAACTGCCTGGTACTTGACGTTTCTCTTCCGGGTCTTAACGGGCTAGACCTCCAACGGCTCGTTGCCGGCGATCGGACGGATATGCCGATCATCTTCATCACGGGCTACGGCGACGTGCCCATGACGGTCCAGGCCATGAAGGCGGGAGCTGTCGAATTCTTGACCAAACCCTTCAGCGATGACGTATTGTTGAGGGCCATTCGGGCAGCCCTCGAACGCAGCTATGCCGCGCTCGGTCACGAGGCCGAAATGCGGGTGCTCCGGGACCGCTACGCGTCACTTTCCCAACGCGAGCGTCAGGTTATGGCGCTGGTGGTTTCCGGCCTGTTGAATAAACAGGTCGGTGGGGAGCTTGGTATCAGCGAGATCACGGTGAAGGCACACCGAGGCAAGGTGATGCAGAAGATGAGGGCGGACTCTCTTGCCGAACTCGTGAAAATGGCAGCGAGGCTCCGCCCCGCACCCGCAGCGAAGACAGCGGCGCAACGACCATATTCACTCTCGTAACTATTTGCGAAGGCGCGGAATTCGCAGACGCCGTCCTTCAAGTATTTGCCGGAGTAGTCGGACCATAGAATCCTGCCTTGCGGGCAACCCCCTGGGAGGAAAAACAGCATGAAGAAGACCACAGCACCGATTTCCCTTGCCGGCTCCAAGCTCGGCGACGTACGTCATGTCTGCGCATTTTTCAATAGCGACGACGAGGAGTATCGTGTGCTGCTTCCGTTCATTAAAGACGGGTTCGCGTGTGGCGACAAGGCGGTTCACGTCGTGAATCCGGATCAACGTCGCGACCATCTGCAACGGTTAGCTGCGGCAGGCATCGACCTAACAGCTGCCGAGCGGAGTGGGCAGTTAGAGGTTCGGATCAACACCGAAGCGTACATTCGGGACGGCCGTTTCGATCAGGATCGGATGCTAACGGCGTTCGAACAGATGGCTAGCGGCAATGCCAAGGGAGGATTCCCGCTGAGCCGCATCTGCTGCCGCATGGATTGGGCAATAGAAGACCGATCCTACATCGACGATCTTGTTGAATTCGAATCGCGCGTGAATGAAGTGTGGCGTAGTCATGACGACGCGGTGATCTGCACCTACCATCTCGGCAAATTTGGAGGTGACACGGTGATCGACATCATGCGGACGCATCCGATGATCATCATCGGCGGCATGCTCCAACGGAATCCCTTCTTTGTGCCGCCTGAGGAGTTCCTGCACGAGGTCCGCCAACGTCGGGCCATGCGGCCTTCCCCGTCCTCCACGGCTGCCTGATATGGAAGTCCAACCCGAACTTGCTTCCGGCGAAGTCAAGCACCTTCAACGGTGCATTAACGATCTTGTCAGTCTGCTTGCCCTTCCCGCCATCTGGAGTGGTGGCGATCCATCCCAGGTTCTCCATACCCTGCTCGATGCGCTCCTGCGCATGTTGCGCCTGGACCTCGTCTGTGCGAGGCTGACACTTCCTGTTGGCGAGGCACCTGTTGAGATCGTTGAGATCGTTCGGACCGCCGAACCGCGAGCATCGATGCCTTCGGCGCACGAGATCTGCGAAGCGCTCAGCCAGTGTTTGAAAGACGGCTCACGGAAATGGCCTCCACTGCTTCGGAACCTTATGGGTGAGGGAGACGTTTCGATCGTTCCCTTGCCAGTGCAAGGCGAACTTGGTGTGATCGTGGCGGTGGCTCAGCGGACGGATTTTCCGCGGCAGACGGAAGCACTTCTCCTGAGCGTAGCGGCGAATCAGGCATGCATCGGGCTGCAGGAGGCGCGGCTCCTGACCCATCAGAAGCGTGTCTCTGCCGAACTTGATCAACGGGTCGTGCAACGGACTGCAGAACTTGCCGCCGCCAACGAAGAGCTCAAAAAGGAGCTTGCTGAACGCGGACTGATAGAAGAGAGGCTCGGGCGAGAGGAGAGGGAGCTGAAGCGAAGTGAGGTCCGCAAGACAGCGATCGTGGACTCGGCGCTCGACTGCATTGTGACGATCGATCACGAGGGCTGTATCACTGAGTTCAATCCGGCGGCGGAGCACACCTTCGGCTACCGCCGGGACGAAGTCTTGGGAAAGCATCTGGCAGACGTCATTATTCCACCGTCTCTCCGGGAGAAGCATCGGCAGGGCTTTGCCCGCTACCTGGCCACGGGCAAGGCGCGAGTGCTCGGGAAACGCATCGAGATGACGGCAGTACGTGCTGACGGAAGCGAATTCCCCGTCGAGCTGGCAATCGCACGTATTCCGCTGGAAGGACCGCCGTCCTTCACCGGTTATCTGCGCGACATTACGGAACGCAAACAGGCGGAGCAGGCATTGCGCCGCAGCGAGGCCTTCCTCGCGGAAGCCCAACATCTCAGTCACACAGGCAGCTTTTCCTGGCGTGTGGCGACAGACGAAATCACGTGGTCAGAGCAGCTCTATCGGATCTACGAGCTTGAGATCGGCGTACCCGTCACGCTTGAACTGATCCGTAGTCGAGTCCATCCCGAAGACCTCACTTTGTTCGAAAGAATGGTCGAAGAGGCGCGAGTCGGTGGCAGCGACTTTGAATGGCAGTACCGTTTGCTGATGCCTAACCACTCGATCAAGTACATGCACGCACTCGCTCAATCGACCCGCGACCAGGATGGTCAACTCGAGTACATCGCAGCGGTTCAGGATGTCACGGCGCGCAGACTGGCGGAAGAGGCACGCGACAAGGCTCGATCGGAACTTACACATGTGGCCAGGGTGACGAGCCTCGGAACGCTGACAGCGTCTATCGCCCACGAACTCAACCAGCCGCTGTCCGGCATTGTCACGAACGCCGGCACCTGTATGCGAATGCTGGCAGCCGATCCTCCAAACGTCGAGGGCGCGCGCGAAACTGCGCGGCGGACCATTCGCGATGGCAACCGGGCGTCTGAGGTGATCACTCGATTGCGCACACTCTTTGGCAAGAAAGAAGCCACCAATGAGCCGGTCGACCTGAACGACGCGACACGAGATGTGCTTGCGCTGTCATTGAGCGAACTTCAGAAAAACCGTGCGATCCTGCGGCCGGAACTTGCCGACGACCTCCCGCTGGTCACAGGCGATCGCGTCCAGCTCCAGCAGGTCATTTTGAACCTGCTGCGCAATGCTTCGGATGCCATGAGCACCATTCACGATCGCCCAAGGGATTTACTGATTCGAACTGAACCAGATGACAATAATCGGGTGCGCCTCAGCGTGAGCGATGTTGGAATCGGCTTTGAACCTCAAGCTGCGGATAGGCTTTTTGAAGCCTTCTACACGACCAAGAATGAGGGTATGGGAATCGGATTGTCGGTCAGCCGTTCTATTATCGAACGACATCACGGCCGCCTGTGGGCGACGCCAAATAACGGTCCGGGAGTTACGTTTTCGTTTTCTATCCCCTGCAGACCAGAGGGTTTGACGAGCGACAGTACTCGCGACAGTCGCATACCTTCTGTGTCTGATGGGGCATGAGTGTCCATGGCGGTCACTCACCCGCAACTGATCTCGGAGGCAAAACCAATACCAAAGTCCAATGGACGCCCTCCCGCGCGAGGCGCATTGTTATGCCATGGAATTGCGCCAGGAGAAGCGGGCCATGGAACGGCCACTGGTATCAGTCGTAGATGACGATGAGTCTGTGCGCGAATCGCTGCCCGACCTTCTTGGCGAGTTCGGCTTTGCAGCCCGTGCATTTTCTTCCGCGGAAGAGTTCCTCGCGTCCGACTGCGTCGACCAGACCCGCTGCCTGATCCTCGACGTTGCCATGCCGGGAATGAGCGGACCGGAGCTTCAGCGGGAATTAAAGCTTCGCCGGCGAGAGATTCCGGTTGTCTTCATAACCGGTCAACGAGAAGAGACTGTTCGCCTGCAAGTACTCAAACAGGGTGCGATAGCGTGCCTATTCAAGCCATTCAGCGACACGGCTATGCTTGATGCCGTTAATTCGGCACTTCACCCGAAGTGAGACTTGCGCACGGCAGTCTAACATGAAAGAAGGAAATATGGATCACAATGAGGCAGTCCGGAAATTTGAACATTTGATGCTCAGAGGGGCTGACCAGGCCCACGAGGCGGCAACCGAACTTGAAGCTTTGGTTTCGCTCCTCCCCAATGAGAAATCTCGACAGCTCGCACAGTTACAAGCAAAGGCCAGTCACAAACAAGCCAAGGACTTTCGCGAGCTAGCGCAGAAAGTCAAAGAAAGCTAGGGTCCCGCGCATTCGCTGCGGATTTATGTCCGCAGAACTGAAGAGATTAGGAACCCTCGTCCGTTCGCGGTGCTGACGGCCCGTGGCGGGCTAGGCCAATATTTAAAGAAAGGATGGCAAAGACATGCCGGAAGCAACCTGGAAACCTCACGAGAAACATGGACAACTGACGACGCAGAGCGATCTACCCGACAGCGTCTACGCATTTCCGAAGCAGCGTAAAGAACCACTGACCGACGCAGAACATGTGCGTAACGCGGTCGCGCGGTTCGATCAAGTCATCGACGTCTCCGATGCCGATCGTGCATTGGCGTTCGCGAACATCGAGAAAGCTGCAAAGTATTACGACGTCAACCTCTCGGAAACGTCCTGGCACGACCTGGGCATTCATCCTCAAAAAAAGAAGAGAAGTGAGCCTGCGGCCTAAGGCGCCGCGACGCGCGAACGCCGAGTGCAGAGCTAAGAATCCAGAGTAACGAGAATCCAGAGTAGCGAGAATCCAGAGCAGTGAGATTGATGCAATAGTCTGGCATCGAAAGGAGTACCCGATGGTCGCCACAAACGAACTGGAAGAAGCCGCGCGCGTGATCGCGCCTGTCGCCTTGAACACGCTGGGTGTAAACGTCTTTACTGCGCCTGGAAAGACTATGGTCGGCGAGCGGCCCAGGCCCTTCGGCGAAGCGCTCGGCTTTGACCCGATCACGTCGACTTTAATCTTCGGCGAGTACGACGCGGTGCTGGTAGACGCAATGATGACGGTGGCTGAGGCCGAGGCTCTCGCGGATTGGGTTGCTCTGCACAACCGCAACTTGGAGACCATCTATATAACCCACGCCCATTTCGACCACTTCTACGGGCTGAGCATTCTGCTCGACCGTTTCCCGGGCGCTCGCGCGATAGCAACGCCCAAGACGGTGGAAGCCATGCAGATGTCTTTCACTCCCACGGTGGAGCGGCTGGCCCGCCGGTTGTTTCCCGGGCAAGTGCCCACGAAGCTGGTTGCGCCTGAGCCCTATGAGCGCGACACGTTCACGCTCGAGGGCCAGGAATTGCGCATCATCGAACAGGGTCACACCGATAGTGCCGATACGACGTCTCTATACGTTCCGTCGATCGGCCTTGTCGTCGCTGGCGACGTTGTGTACAACCAATGCCGCATGTACGTCGGCGATACCACCCCCGAGAGCCGAAAGAATTGGATCGCGGCGCTGGACCGGTTAGCAGCGCTGAACCCTTCGATGGTCGTTGCCGGTCACAAGAAGCCGGGCGCTCCCGACTCTCCCTCGGCGATCCAGGACACCAAGCGTTACCTCGAGGACTTCGATCGGGTGCAGAAAGCAGCGAAGTCCGACCAGGAGCTGTTCGATCAGATGACGGAGCTGTACCCGCATTGGGTAGCCAATCAGTCGTGGCTGATGTTCGGATTCCCTCAGCCATAAGCCCCATCAACCGCTGGTGGCCCGTCCTTGCGCACTTTGGAGAAAACCGTGGACAGCAGAACAGATTCGATTTCAAAAAGGAGAAGAAAATGACAGCAAAAGGAAAAGTCCTGGTACTAGTCTCAAGCGGTCGCGGCTTGCCCTTGAAAGATGGCGGATGTTACAAGGGCGCTGGCTACTATCTCAACGAACTGACGGTTCCGGTTCGCGCCCTCATGAAGGAGGGCTATGAAATCACCTTCGCCAACCCCAAAGGCAACGCGCCCCAAGTGGATGTGCATTCAGAGGTCGCCGATTTTTTCGGCGGGGACGCGGCCAGGCTTCAGGACTATATGTTATTCCGCGACGGCCTGGCTGGGCTCAGAGATCCAAAGCGTATCTCGGATGTCATCGCATCGGGTCTGGATCAATATGACGCTGTTTTCGTCCCCGGCGGCCATGGCCCGATGATCGATCTTCTCGATGATCCCGACGCTGGCACCGTGATGAGACACTTTCATGAAACATCCAAGCCTACGGCAGTGCTCTGCCATGGTCCGATTTCACTACTCTCGGCTCTTCCGAATTCGAAGGAGGTGGTCGCCGCACTGGCTGCGGGCGATGCCGCTGGAGCGCACGCGAAGGCGCAGGGTTGGATCTATTCTGGATATAAGATGACTATCTTTTCGACAGCGGAAGAGCAGCAGCGGGAACCGCTTGAGATTGGTGGCAAGGTTCTCTTCTACCCGGACTTCGCCTTGCGTACGGCGGGCGGTGACGTGAGTGTGGTCGCCCCATGGGGGAGCTACGTCCTTCAAGATCGCGAGCTGATCTCAGGTCAGAACCCGTTCTCTGATGAAGCGCTTCTGAAACTTCTTCTACCGGCACTCGATGGGAAGAAGAAGTCGGTTTCAGCGGCATAAGAATCGGAGGGAAGCCGGGAAAGTTTTACCAGAAACCCGGGTGCCGGGTGCCCGATTTCTCGCCGGGGTGCCCCATTTTTCGCGTTCTTTGCGAGAAGTGGGGTTTTTGACTTACAGCCCACGATAAGCCCAGCCAATGTTCATCAGTCACAGACATGACCTGGCATCGGTGCGTAGGCTTCTTCATGCCCTGGGGCCTGAAGCGTTATTACGGCACGGGAAACCTCCATTTCATCACCTGGAGCTGCTACCGGCGCAGGCCACTCCTGGGCAATCCAGCGCGCCGCGACCTGCTACTCGCTGCCCTCGAACTGATGCGCGTCCGCTATCGTTTTGCCGTGATCGGATACGTGGTCATGCCCGAACACGTACATCTGCTGATTTCCGAACCTTTAATTGGCGATCCCTCGAAGATAGTTCAGGCCGTGAAGTTGAGCGTCTCCCGGCGGCTGGCTATTGGAGGCGAATTCTCCGGTAGGTTCTGGCAGAGTCGTTTCTACGATTTCAACCTGTGGAGCCCGCGGAAAGAGGTTGAGAAGCTGAACTACATGCATCGCAATCCGGTGGTGCGCGGACTGGTGGCGAGTCCAGAGGATTGGCGGTGGAGTAGCTACCGATCCTATGCTTACGGAGAGGCGGGGTTGGTTCGGATCAACGACTGGACTTGGTGGGAGGAGAAAATTAGGCGGAGCGCCAGCTGAAGCTCAAGAACGCCTCAAAATCAGACTTGGATGCTTGGGTACTTGGTACTTGGGTATTTGGGCGCGCGGGTGCCCCATTTCTCGCGTTTTTTGCGAGAAGTGGGGCTGTTGACCTACCGCTCACCATAAGCCCAGACTCGCGCCAATGTTCATCCGTTGACAGGAGTAGAAATCGGCGTAGCGCCAGCTGAGGTTCAAGAACGCATTTAAAATCAGACTTGGGTGCGCGGGTGCCCCATCTCTCGCGTTTTTTGCGAGAAGTGGGGCTGTTGACCTAACGATAAGCCCAGGCTCGCGCCAATGTTCATCCGTTGACAGGAGTAGAAATCGGCGGAGCGCCAGCTGAGGTTCAAGAACGCATTCAAAATCAGACTTGGATGCGCGGGTGCGCGGGTGCCCCATTTCTCGCGTTTTTTGCGAGAAGTGGGGCTGTTGACCTAACGATAAGCCCAGACTCGCGCGAATGTTCATCCGTTGATAGGAATAGAAATCGGCGGAGCACTAGGTGAGGGTTGGAGGGTGTCGGCGCAAATCCCCACTTCTCGCAAACAACGCGAGAAATGGGGCACCCGACCTCTATCCGAAACCGCCCGACTTGCGCGCAGGCGGGACGCAGAACAAGAGCGATGGTGAGCTCTACTACACAATTGACAATGGAGTTCGTTTGAGCGGCATGCCAGCCTTCAGCGGAACGCACACTGCCGCGCAAACCTGGCGCCTGGTTTTGTTCATCCGGCACTTGCCCCAGATCACGCCCGAGGAACTCAATGAGATGAAGGGGTGGGACCCGAAGAGTCAGGCGGATCCAGCGCATTTCTGAAGGGCGGGGAACCGCCCCAGAAATCTGGTCGCAAACGATGCCAGAGTATCGGGCGATACCTTCGTCCAATTGTTTTGCCTTTCCTCGTCGGGCATAATCGGCAGCAGGCACAAATACGAAAGAACCGGAATCAGCGGATGGGCGCTGGTTATCGGAATTGGAGAGGTCAATGAGCAGCGTGCAAATCGAACAGAAGAGCTATGAGATGCCCCCGAAAGACGGGATCAGCATCGCGCATTTTCTCACCGTTGCCGACGTTGAGCGATCGGCTCGCTACTACGAAAAGGTCTTTGGCGCTCGCATTCTGACCATGGGTGACGGCAACGCGCCTCCGTACCTTCAGCTGGCGAATATCTGGATGATTCTGAACGTTGGAGGCGGGCCAACCCCGGATAAGCCGACGGTCACGCTCAGCGTCCCCGACCCGAATCACATCAATAGCTTTATGAATTTCCGGGTTGCGGATATTCAAGCGTGCTACGAATTATGGAAAAGTCGAGGAGCCGAGTTCATCACGCCGCCGATCCCGAAGTATGGGGAGATACGCTGCTACATCCGCGATCCCGACGGCTATATCATCGAAGTCGGACAGAGCACCGACCTCACGTACGGTTAACGCGCCTCCCGGACGGGATGCGGATTTAAACATTTGCGGATGTGCGCTCAGCGTCAACCATTGGCGCGAGCCGCCACACCGCTACTAATTGTTGTCACGAGATCGAGCAGAAGCGCGATCCTTTCGCATCGCACAAGGAGACGAAATATGAAAGCAGTCGTTGTTCATCAATATGGCGGTCCTGAAGTACTCAAGTTCGAAGACTATCCTGATCCGGTTCCGGGTCCGGGCGAAGTGCTGGTGCGGGTCGCCGCCACCAGCGTGAATCCGATTGACTACAAGCGCCGTGCTGGATTGACCAAGGATTTTTATCCCCTCCAGTTCCCGGGCCTCATAGGAGTCGATGTGGCGGGGACTGTAGTCAAGATTGGGCCGGGAGTGGAAGGCTTTTCCGTCGGCGACCAGGTCTTCGCTATGGCGGACAATACTTACGCCCAGCTTTGCGTTGTGAAAGCCGCGGTTCTGGCGAAAGTTCCTAAGGGGCTCGATTTGATCCAGGCGGCGGCGCTGCCGCTGGTGACTGTGACCGGCAACCAGCTAATGTCCGCTACGGGAATCAAAGCGGGCCAGACGGTTCTCGTCGTAGGTGCTGCCGGAAATGTCGGGCGTTCGGCGGTATTCACTGCGAAGCAACGCGGGGCAACTGTGATCGCGGGGTTGTTGAAGAGGCAGATGGATGAGGCGAAGACTGTCGGCGCGGATCGGGTGGTCGCAACCGATGACGACGCCGCGATTGGGAATCTTCCTCCGCTCGATGCGGTGGCGGATGCGGTCGGCGGAAGAACTGCCGAAAAGCTGATCGCCAGGGTCAAGTCGGGAGGAGTGTTTGCTTCGGTTGTCGATGTGCCGCAGAACGCCGCGAAGTACCCATCTGTAAAGGCGGTGAAGGTATTCTCGAAATTCGACAGGAAAGCGCTCGAGTTCATGGCCGAAGCGGTGCGAGATGGCAAGCTCGTAATCCCGATTAGTCAGAAACTGCCACTTAGCGAAGCGGCTGAGGCTCAGGCAGCCGCAGAAAAGGGTGGTATCGGGAAAATCTTGCTGGTGGCTTGAACTCTTTTGCTGCACATGCAACGTCTAAAGGAAAAATCGAAATGAAGAAAGATCACCGCGGAATCAATCCCGCTTCGAAACCGAGTGGCGACGGGTGTGTGGAATGCCTGGCGTCACCGAAAGGTTGGTGGTTTCATCTCCGCCGGTGTGCGGAGTGCGGCCACATCGGATGCTGTGACAGCTCTCCGAGTCAGCATGCATCCAAGCACGCGGAGGCGACAGGGCATCCGATCATCGCCAGCTTTGAACCGGGTGAGGATTGGTTCTTCGATTACGAGAAGCAGGGGATAATCAAGGGTGCCGATTTGCTTCCGCCGCATTCGCATCCAAAAAATCAGCCCGCTCCTGGACCTGCAGGAAGAGTGCCACCCAACTGGGAATCGCTCCTGCACTAGCTGCCCGTTATAGGGTAGCCAGCAGATGAAACGTTTAATTTAGCAAGCCATAAACGATGAGGACCTTCGAACATTGCAATCGAAGATTATGTATAATCCGCCGATGCAAGCAATAACGTGGAGCACCATTGCGCTCGGCTCGCTGTTGCTCATCTCGGCCCGCTCAACAGGAGGACAGGACGTGAAATCTCCGCAACCTGAAAAGTCGAAGCCGCCTGTCAAAACGGAGCAGCGCGGGCGCATCGTTGGAATCGGCGGTGTGTTCTTCAAATCCGCTGATCGCGATCAGATGCGCGAGTGGTATTCGAAGCATCTTGGACTCGCTGACAAAGGCCAAGGCGCGATGCTTCCGTGGCGCGAACACGACGACCCGCAACAGGAACACGTTACGGTTTGGACTATTTTTTCCGCCTCCACCGACTATATCCCAGCCACGCAACCGCTCATGATCAACTACATCGTGGACGATATGGATGCTTTGCTCGACCGCTTAAAACAAGAGGGAGTAAAGATTGACGCCAAACGAATCGATGAATCCTACGGTCGCTTTGCCTGGATTTATGACCTGGATGGGAATAAGATTGAGCTCTGGCAGCCGCTGCCCGCAAAGCCCTAAGGGCCACTGCATTCGACTGGTTCAACCACCGCAGTTAATTTGGAAAGCGACAACCGATACCATCGTCTAATTGTTCAAACCCCACGCTTCTGCTTTGATAACGTCATGCCGGTTCAATCAGATTCTGCATCTCGGAAACGTCTTTGAAGATAACTTTGTAGCCTTCCGGAGAATAATTATGTCAAGCAACGTAGCAGGACTCGCCATTGAAGCACGGCTCACGTCGAATCCTCTTGATGTCATCCCGGACGAAATACCATTCGATGTGCCTTACGGGCGTCCAATATCACTATACCGAGCCGAGGCGGTCATTCACGCGGCCGTGGCCGAGGCCAAGAAGCGGAATTGGAAGATGAACGTAGCCGTAGCCGATTCCGGCGGTAACTTGGTTGCCTTCCAACGAATGGACGGCGCGATGCTCGCCTCCATTCAGATTGCGGAACACAAGGCGCGAGCAGCCGTGACCTTCCGGCGGCCAACGAAGGTCTTCGAAGATGGCATCAACCTTATGCATCTCAACTATCTGCTCGCGTTCGATGGAATCATTGCGTCTCGAGGCGGTATTCCGCTGATCGACCAGGGCGACATTATCGGCGCAATCGGTTGTTCGGGAGGCACGGATTCCCAGGACGAAGTGGTGAGCAAGGCAGGCGCGGCAGTAATTAACCAACCCCGGCAAGGAACAAATGATGCAGATCTGGAGAAAGCGTAACGTGGCGCCGCGATAATGCAACGCGAAACCTCGCACCATCGCGGGTCAATCACAAACACAGGGTGTGGATCACGGCTTTAAATGGCTAGAGTGCGCAAAACAAACCTTAACTAATGCGAAGCGAATCACGATGAGCACAGATGAATTCTGAATGTAAGAACAATAAGGAGACGAACAATGAATAACATGCCAAGACAGGACCAAAACTCGGTCGTTGCAGTCTTCAGCCAACACTCCGCAGCAGAAAATGCCATCAAAGAATTGAAGGGTAGTGGGTTTGACATCAAGAAGTTGGCCGTGGTCGGCCGCGACTATCAAACGGAATCGGATGTCGTCGGTTTCTATAACACAGGCGACAGGATGAAATACTGGGGCAAATGGGGCGCATTTTGGGGCGGGCTCTGGGGTCTGCTCTTCGGTGCGGCCTTCTTAATCGTCCCAGGCATCGGACCGGTGGTTGCTGCCGGTTCCGTTGTCGACTGGATCATCGCGGCGCTGGAGGGAGCAGTCGTCGTGGGAGGCGTCAGTGCCCTGGGTGCAGGGCTCTACAGCCTCGGCGTTCCCAAAAACAGCGTCGTAAAATACGAGACGTCGATCAAAGCCGGCAAGTTCGTTCTCGTCGCACA
>Ga0207048_10251_pt1 | contig 12247 bp, 6 predicted proteins | sample Alteio_BWMinCont_65_FD_153301 | JGI IMG/M metagenome (GOLD analysis project Ga0207048, IMG submission 153301) | Enriched cells from forest soil in Barre Woods Harvard Forest LTER site, Petersham, Massachusetts, United States -... | ecosystem: Environmental > Terrestrial > Soil > Temperate forest >...
GCAGACAGCGATGTCTGGGTATACGTCGAACCGCTATAGCCAGTGGGTCGAAGACTGGACATATCTATCTGTCGCTGAACAGTAACAACTGCGGCGGCACGACGTTAGGTACCAGCATCAATGCCGCCGGAGCATTCACCATCCGCGGAGTAGGGCCTGGAACATACAGCCTGTCAGCAGGAATGGACACCTTGGGCTTTGGCTCCGCCAACGCCTCCAGCCCCTCGGGCAGTACCGCCAATGTGACGGTTGCCACCGCAAACGTCACGAATGCGAATGTCACGCTTATCGATCCATCGGCGGTCACTCTCACTACGGCTCCCACCATCAAGATGGTGAGCGCAACCGATAAGGGCGCGGTGGTTCAATATAAGCCAATCAAGGACAACAATGGGGTGGAGCTGGCTACGTCCTATACCCTCGAATGGAGTACAAGCTCGTCCTTTGCCCCTGTCACTGGCAGCAAGACTTTCTCGGCGACCGGCACAAATGGCACCAACCTTTGGCTCGTGGGTGGGCTTACGAATGGTGCTCAGTACTACTTCCGGACCCAGGGCATAGCAGGGAGTTCGACCAGTCCCTGGTCTGCGGCCTCCAGCCTTGTAACTATCGGCGCGCCGACGGGTGGGAACACTGTGTCGGGCAAGGTCACATTTACAGGCACTGCGACCGGACCTCTGTACACAGGCTTCTACGATCAGTCCACGGGCAATGTCTATGTAACACACATATCAAACCCAATCAGTCCGCAAGCGTATACGGTCCAGGTTCCCAACGGCTCCAACTACTTCTTCGTCGGAATTATCGACCAGGATAATGACGGCATCGTTGGGCCTGGGGACATCTCTAATACGCACGACAACAACAGCAGCAGCCCTCTGACGATATCGGGGAATTCGACCCAGAATCTTACATTGCCTGGCGTCAATAGCACGGCCAAGGTCACAACTCAGCACTGGCAACAGGCAGGCCTGCTTAGCTCCGCTAGTGGTTACAGTCTCAGCTTTGATGTGAGAGAGGTAATCAAGCAGCCTGTGGCCGTTGCGTTGATTTCAGGCCCGAATATAATACCCTCGGACATTGGCGTATGCAGCAACTGCGGAACAGTCCAATTCAGCCCCTATTTCAGCATTGGTCAAGTGCGGCCCAACGTGGGAGATAGCTATAGCTTGCAGGTCACATACAGCGATGGAACCTCCGAGACCCTGACCGCCACAGTAACCGCTGTGCTGGATGCTTTTGCCACCAACCTTGCCCCCACGGGAACCGGCACGAACACAACACCTACGTTTACCTGGACCGACCCCGCCAATGCCAGTAGTTATATGTATCAATTCAATCTCTCGGATTCGAACAATAACGCGATCTGGTCGATCCCGGGTAACAACTCCAACTCGAATGGGTTCAGCAGTTCGATCACCTCCCTCACCTGGGGCACTGATCCGACGGACTCCAGCAATACACCCTCGGTGTCTAGTTTGACCAGCGGAGCAGTGTATAGCTGGCAGATTCAAGTCTCGGACAGCAACGGCAATCAAGCACAAACACAGGTGAGCTACCAGCCATAAGGCAGCACTTACAGTATCAAGAAGGGCGGCCAACCTTCCGGTTGGCCGCCCTAAATAAAATAGCGTCTTAGCTGGTTTTGTGAGGGTGCAGGGCGGCGCGAACCTTTTCTACATGAGTACCGTGGGCGTGTATGGCTTGGTGGAGCTGATCGCCTGTGACGCCGAACTCCTTAGACCAGTAAGCGATATCAGAGGCCATCTTTGGATTTATCTCTTTGGGGTCATGAGGACCCTTGGTGGGTAACTCTTCATGAAGTGCGTGGGATGCGTGCGCTTTGGGTGCATCGTGGTGCTCTGACATAGTTCTTCCTCTTTTCGGGATCTCTATCTGTCTGTTTAGTTCGATGAAGAAGGGGTTGGCGGAGATGTATGGGAAAGGGGCAGGCTCAATTCACACCAACTCACACCAATGCTGAAGCCAATTCCCCGACCAGACCAACCCCGTGCTTAGTCCTTGCATCTGTTCCACTATGGCTATGGCATCAGTCCATTTTTCTAGTTTCCTCTGTTTTGTGAATCCAACTCCCCAAGTACGGGCCTCCGCTATGAGCGTCGAGGAACGAACTGCATGAGGCCTGCAAACGGTCGCAATCGTGTCGTTATAGAAGAAGTTCGTCCCCAGGTTGACGGCGGACTCTATCCGGCGCGTCGCATCCTTGGCGACGACGTGGTGGTGAGCGCCGCCATCTTTGCAGATGGGCACGACCAGTTGGGTGCGCGTCTTCTTTTTCGCCACGAGACAGAAAAACGCTGGCGTTTTATCTCGATGATCCCTGGTGAAAATGACGCATGGACAGGGGCCTTCAAGGTAGACAAAGAAGGGTACTGGAGATTTTCGGTTTTAGGTTGGATTGACCACTTTGAGAGCTGGAAGAGGGACTTCAGAAAACGTCTTACTGCACAGCCTGATCCAAACATTGACGTAAAGTCTGCTGCTCAGGATATACCTCTTGCCCTTCGTTCCGGCGCAATCCTGATTCAGGAAGCCGCACAAAGAGCGCGCGGCACCGACGCAAAGCGTCTGAATGAGGTTGCGGAATCTCTGAATTCAATGGCTGACCAACGCCTTGCTTACTACGAGAACCCCATCTCCCCGGAGATTGAGGAATTGGCGTCCCGGTATCCAAATCTAACCCTAGCAACGCGCCTTGAACCTGAGCTTCGGCTATGGGTGGATCGGGAGCGAGCACGCTTCTCCACCTGGTATGAACTCTTCCCGCGCTCCACCTCGAAGGTCGCGGGCAAGCATGGAAATTTTGCGGATGTTGAAGCGCAACTTCCAGAGATCGCGGAGATGGGCTTTGACATCCTGTACCTGCCACCGATTCACCCGATTGGGCGCGCCTTCCGCAAGGGACCAAATAATGCGGAAACGGCAGGCCCGAAGGACCATGGCAGCCCGTGGGCCATCGGCGATATATCTGCGACGCAACACGGCGGCCCTGAGGATGACGGCGGCCACAAGTCGATCCATCCTCAACTTGGCACTTACGCGGACTTTGACTGGCTTGTAGCATCAACCCGCGCGCATGGAATGGAGATTGCTCTGGACATTGCGTTCCAGTGCTCCCCAGACCACCCGTGGGTTACCAAACATCCCAGTTGGTTTGTCACGCGTCCGGACGGCAGCATTCAGTACGCTGAAAATCCTCCGAAGAAATATCAGGATATATATCCGCTGAACTTCGAGTCGCAGGACTGGCGAGCTTTATGGGACGAACTCTATTCAGTCTTCGAGTTCTGGATCAAGCACGGTGTCCATGTGTTTCGAGTGGACAATCCACACACCAAGGCACTGCCTTTCTGGGAATGGTGCCTGGGCGAGCTGCGCAATAAGTACCCTGACACAATATTTCTTGCTGAAGCATTCACCGCACCACACCTCATGTATCGACTCGCGAAGACAGGCTTCACTCAGTCGTACACCTACTTCACGTGGCGCAATACTAAGGTCGAGTTGCAGGCGTACCTTGAGGAAATAATGCAGCCACCCATCAGCGATTTTTTTGGACCCAACCTCTGGCCCAATACGCCGGACATCCTGCACAAGTCTTTGCAGGAGGGTGGCCACGCAGCGTTTATGCAGCGTGTGATTCTGGCCGCGACCCTGAGCGCCAGCTATGGCATTTACGGGCCAGTTTATGAGCTATGCGAGAATACCCCAACAAAACCTGCACCCGGAAAAACTGAATCAGAAGAATATCTCTACAGCGAGAAGTATCAGATCCTACAGCGTGACCGGAACACGACTAACTCCCTGGTGCCTCTGATAACTTTGCTTAATCAGATTCGTCATGCGAACCCTGCGCTCCAGTCCAATCAGTCGCTTCACTTCCACTCCTCTAATAACCCAAACCTGATTTGTTATTCGAAGTCGACCTCCGATTTTGAAAACACAATTCTGGTAGCCGTCAACCTGGATTCTTTCAACGAACAGACGGGCTGGACGGACCTGGATCTCTCCTGGCTGGGCCTGACAGCGAGCGAAAATTTTGTCATTGAAGACCTTTTGACCGGTGCCAGATATACATGGCATGACCGCTGGAACTACATCGCACTGCGCCCTGGCATTCAACCAGCGCATATCTTCCGTATAGTCCGCCAGCCCTGACCGCTCAAGAACAACAGCACATGGACCAAAACTCGCATCCAACTAGACACGGATAACCTGGATTCGGAGAACGAACGAGTGAAAAAGCTGGCAAGTGCATCAGATCCACTCTGGTACAAAGACGCAATTATCTATGAGTTACATGTACGCGCCTTCGCTGATTCAAACGGCGATGGCATCGGCGATTTTCCGGGACTTCTGTCAAAGCTCGATTATCTTGCTGATTTAGGCGTCACCTGCATCTGGCTTCTTCCATTTTTTCCATCGCCCTTGCGTGATGACGGCTACGACATTGCGAACTACGTTGATGTGAATCCCTCCTATGGAACGCTTAGTGACTTTAAGACCTTCCTGGATGCGGCGCATCAGCGCAATATGCAGGTCATGATCGAACTGGTTATCAACCACACCAGCGATCAGCATCCGTGGTTTAAGGCTGCACGGTTAGCATTGCCTGGGTCACCGGAGCGCAATATGTATGTGTGGTCCCAGACCGATCAGCTCTATAAAGATGCGCGCATTATTTTTACAGACACCGAAAAATCCAACTGGACATGGGATGAGACTGCCCAATCCTATTACTGGCATCGCTTCTTTTCGCACCAGCCGGACCTCAACTTCGATAATCCGCAGGTGATTGAAGAAGTTCTGAAGGCAATGCGCTTCTGGCTTGATATGGGCGTCGATGCACTGCGGATGGACGCTATTCCCTATCTGGTGGAGAGAGATGGAACCTCCTGCGAAAACTTGCCGGAGACTCACAAGGCCATCAAAGCAATCCGCGCCGCCATTGATGCAGGGTACGCTAACCGTCTGATACTGGCCGAGGCGAATCAATGGCCTGCGGACGTACGTCCGTACTTTGGCGATGGCGATGAGTGCCACATGGCCTTCCACTTTCCGCTTATGCCGCGCATTTATATGGCGCTTCGCCAGGAAGATCGTCTACCCATCACTGACATCATGGCGCAGACCCCGCCTATTCCAGAAAACTGTCAGTGGGGATTGTTTCTACGCAATCACGACGAACTCACGCTGGAAATGGTTACGGATGACGAGCGGGATTACATGTACTTCGCATACTCAGCCGATCCGCGCATGCGCATCAACGTCGGCATCCGTCGCAGGCTGGCGCCGTTGGTTGATAACAACCGCCGGCGAATCGAATTGCTGAACTCGCTGCTACTAAGTTTTCCGGGCACACCCCTCCTCTACTACGGCGACGAAATTGGGATGGGCGACAATATCTATCTTGGCGATCGCAATGGTGTGCGCACACCTATGCAGTGGAACTCCGACCGGAACGCCGGCTTCTCTAAGTGCGATCCTGCGCGGCTTTACTTCCCTGTTGTGATGGACCCGATCTACGGCTACCAGGTCATTAATGTAGAAGCGCAGCTCAGTGATCAATCAAGCCTGCTGCATTGGACCCGCAACATGATCGCGCTTCGCAAACTCTTCCAGGTATTTGGACGCGGGACGCTGCACTTTTTAAATCCAACAAACCGCAAGGTTCTCGCCTATCTAAGAGACATGGATCGGGGAGATGGATCGCATGAGACCGTTTTGTGCGTTGCGAATCTAAGTCGCTTTGCGCAGCCTGTATCGCTGGATTTAGCAGAATACGCAGGCCTGGAACCTGTCGAAATTCTTGGCTATGTTCCTTTCCCAACTATCGCAGTAGAGCCTTACGCGCTGACGCTGGCACCCTATTCATTCCTGTGGCTGGAACTACAGCCTGCTAGCTTGGCACATGAACAACCGCTACCTGAACCGGAGCCAATCGCATTAGAAAATCCTGCATCAAGCGAGGCTCTCGTGCTCGACCTCATAAGTAAGGGATGGACTGGAATGCTGGCTGACGAGGGAACCGCACTCCTCCAATCAGCGTTGCCTGTATGGCTCCAACGCCAACGTTGGTTCGGCGCAAAGACCCGAAGGATTCACACCGTAAGCATTGTTGACTGGGTTGAAATTCCGATTACGAATCTCAGTAATCCTGATGCGCCGGCAGGTAGCAGCACTCTTCCTCCAGCGCTGTTTTTTATTGAAGTCACGTACGCAGACGGTCCCAACAACACGTATCAAATACCGCTTGCATTCAGCAGCGGACCCGAAGCCAACGACCTGACCGCGAGCTACCCGCAGGGGGTCATCACCACACTGTCTTCAGTAAATGGCGCTGCTGTCCTGCACGACGCGACTCTCCTCGAAGGTTTTCGGCTGGGCATGCTGGCGCTGATTCGTAGTAACGCTACTCTCGCACTTTCAACTACCCACACCTCAGCGGAACCTCTAGCAGATACACCCTCAACGAAGACTCCGCTAACCTCTGGAAACGATGCAGGTCCTCCGACAGTGACGCTCGACAATTCCTCGGCTCCTGCCGCTGGCATTCCTGTTGCGCCTGTTCCCATCAGCGCGCAACCGGGCGAGGCCGCCGCGCCACCACGCTCTGATGGCCCAACTGGCACTTCCCCAGGAAGTCAACGGCTGCAGCCGCGTGAATCTCCCTCTGCAGGCAACCCTGTTCCGCTTGGAGGACGTTTGGACGCACGCGCCTCCGCTGCTTTCGCTGAAGCAGACGCTTCTATACGAATGGAGTCGCATGTTGGATCGGCAGAGCAGTCAAATACTTCGATCCTCTACGACAAGAAATTGATTTTGAAATTGTTCAGGCGACTTCAGCCGGGCGAAAATCCCGACGTTGAAATTGGCCGCTTCCTGACGGAGGTCGCCCATTTTCCGCGGATTGCTCCATTCCTTGGCGAGATCACTATTACATCAACGGCTGGCGGGGAGAAAACTACCGTTGCAATGCTTCAGGGGCTTGTCTTTAATCAAGGGGACGGATGGCAGTGGTTCCTAGCGCAACTGGAGAAATCTCTTTCCTCTGTCTCTGGCCTGGCTGGCCCACCTGTGATTCCTGCACCCAGCTTCCTGACAGAGAACAAAACACTTCCTGAAGCGTTTGAACACGCAGGCACAGCGCTGGAGGCTGCTGCTCTGCTCGGTCGTCGCACTGCGGAGTTGCACCTTGCGCTCGCGACACCAACAAAGGATGCAAACTTTGCCGCAGAGCCTTACGGGCCTGAAGACCGTGCACGCGATGGGCAGCGCATCGAAGCGCAGATAGACTCAACCCTGGAGGCTCTCAAAATAAAGATTGCTACGCTGAAGGGAGGCGCTGCCGATAAGGCTGGATTGCTGCTCTCGCGCCGTCGCGATCTGCTGGCCCGCGCTCATGCCATCGTGTCGTCAACTACAACGGGCCAGCGCATTCGTATTCACGGGGACTACCACCTGGGCCAGACCTTGCGTACTCCGGCAGCGGGAGACAGCAAGCAAATAGGAGACTTCGTACTCCTTGACTTTGAGGGCGAACCAGCTCGTCCACTTATCGAACGTCGACAAAAGCAATCACCGCTGAAAGATGTTGCTGGGATGATTCGTTCCTTTTCTTATGCGGCTTACTCGGCTCTCGACCAATTTATGTCCGCCAATCCAGAATCGAAAAGCGGCGTCGACTGCGAACGCCTTACTGCGTGGGCCGTCCTCTGGCAGAACTCTGTGTCGGGTGAATTTCTCCGTGCCTATCGCGAGACCATCGCTTCCAATCCAGACCTTCTGCCTCCACCCGAACAGTCTCAAGCTCTGCTTCAGGCTTATCTTCTGGAAAAGGCGCTTTATGAGCTACTCTACGAGCTCAATAATCGGCCCGCGTGGCTCCATATTCCAATTGCCGGCATCCTAACGTTGTAGCTCCTCGATTGCAGGGCGCGCATGAGTTTCAAAAAGACAGGGAACAATGCCGAAAGCTGACCCGATTTCCGACATACCGCAGACCATAGCACCCGCTGGCGCTGGCGTCCTTGTTCTGCTTGCTCCCATGCCACCGGAGCAGATAGAAGCGATCCTTGCCAGACTTGCCGCTGCTTTTCCTACAGAACAATTACTGGTGGCGACTGCAGAAGCCCCGCCAACAGAATCGTACCCCTCTCTTCGGATTATCCAGGCACCGGCAACCAATGCGTCGTGGACGCTGACGGCTGCGGACTTTATGAATGCTCACCAACTCGCGCAGCAGAACGAGTCCCGCGCCATCCTGATGCTGGGACCGGAAGCCGGTTCACTCACAGCCTCAGGATTACGTGGATTGGCGGACTCTGTTCTGTCGTCCTCTTACGATCTTGCGATTCCCCGCTACGAGCTTCCCGCTCGTGCCGGTCTCGTCAACTCTGCCATTCTCTATCCACTGACTCGCGCATTGTTTACCTCGCGCATTCGCTTTCCTCTCGCTATTGATCTCGGTCTTTCAGTCAAAATGGCAGAGCGCATGGCAGGTGCCGCCCAACGTTTTACTGCACTGAATCAGGGTGATGCGCTACTCTGGCCAGTCAATGAGGCCGCCGTGAGCGGGTACAGCGTCAACGAATTTGATGTGGGAACGCGCGCGCTACCCCATCCCGGCGATCCAGACCTCAACGCGATTCTTCCTCTGGTTACTGGTTCTCTGTTTGCAGACATCGAAGCCAAGGCAGCATTCTGGCAGCGTGCCCGTCAACTACCACCATCGCGCAATCCTGTCCCACAAGCAGCATCAACCGATGTGGCCACCGATATTGCTCCAATGCTGGAGGCCTTTCGGCTCGCTTACACGAACCTGCAGGAAATATGGGCGCTGGTGCTGCCACCGAATTCGTTGCTGGGGCTCAAACGGCTTTCCGTGAGTGAGGGCGCCACTTTTCGGATGCCCGATAGCTTGTGGGCACGGGTGGTATATGACTTTTTGTTGGCCTACCGATTGCGCACCATCAATCGCGGACATCTTCTTGGAGCTTTAATCCCGCTCTACCTGGCGTGGGTTGCAAGCCATATCAACATCACCACTTCTGGCACCCTCCCCGAACACCATATCGAGATGGTCGCCGCTGCTTTTGAGGCTGATAAACCATACATGCTCTCACGCTGGCGATGGCCAGACCGCTTCAATCCATGAGGGGATAACGTTACAAATATGTTGCGTCCTCTCGAAAACGAAAGAGTCGATTCAAGGAGTGAGTCCTATGCAAAACATCCTTGCCGTTATGCTTCAGACCGATCCATACCAGAGCACGCAGCCAACGTACGCCGACAACACTTCTATGTGGCAACACATGTCAGACGCGCTGCATCAGTCGCTTGACCGTGTGCTGTCGCTGTTGATCTCCATCCTGCCGGGCATTCTCGCTTTCTTTGTCGTGCTCGCTGCATTTACTGTGATCGGCATGGTGCTCTCCGCATTGCTGCGGCGTGGACTTACAGCGGCCAGCTTTGATGAACGTCTGGCGCGCAACCGTAGCAACGCGGATTGGACGCCCTCCAGCTCACCCACCATGCTCATCGCACGAGGCTCTTTCTGGGCTTGCGTCCTACTAGGACTTCTTATTGGCGTCTCGGCCTTTGATGCTGCCTATGCCACGGGGAGCACACTTCCAATTTCATTACTGCCGTACCTCACCCACGTTGTAGGAGCAATCTTTCTATTCATTGCCGGAAGTCTTATTGCGCGTTTTCTTGCGCGTTCCGTGCTAATCGGCGCAGTGAATGCGCAGCTTCAATACGCGCGGTTCCTTTCGCTCGGCGTTAAATGGCTGGTGCTGGTTTTGACTGCCGCGATGGTTCTCGATCACTTGCAGGTGGGCGGTACGATTGTGGAACTGGCCTTCGGAATCCTATTTGGCGGCATCGTACTCACTCTGGCACTTGCCGTTGGTCTTGGCTCACGCGACCTTGTCAGCCGGTCACTCGAAAGCCATGTTGAAAAGTCAGTAGAACGCAATTCCCCACCCTCCGACACGCCTACCACCAGCAGTACAGATCCGATCCGTCACTTCTAAGATCAAGATCAGCGCCAAGGGGCGATTGTGCTATTTAAATCGCCCCCAAAGCGTCCAGATAAACTCAATCCACCTGAGCACTATCGCTGAACAGTTTCAAAGTCCTGCCGCCAACGATCACGTCTTTTTCAGCCTTAGTACGTGCAAAAGGATTCTCGACGTTTTCGGTGTCGAGCACCAGCCACCACGGATTACCAGAAGGAGAGGCAGGCAGCGTATAGCCTACCCCTTCATGGTCTGCATTGACGATGTAAAAGAAGCTGTCGTCCACCACGGACTTGCCTTCATCATCGGTTACTTGTAATGTCTGGCCGTTGAGCAGAACGGCTACAGAACGACTCCATGCCGCTGCCCATACCTCATCGGAAACCTGATTGCCATCAGGATTGAACCACGCACAATCCTGAACAATCTGATTCCCTTTTTTACTGCGGACTTCGCGATCCTGAAAAAACTTCCTGCGATGCAGGTTGGGATGATTGAGCCTTAAGTGAATGAGCTGGCTGGTGAAATCATGGAGTACCTTGCGCGATCCATCAAAGTTCCAATCAAACCATGTCAGCTCATTATCCTGGCAGTAGCAATTGTTGTTTCCCTGCTGCGATCTGGACACTTCATCTCCACCAGCCAGCATGGGTACGCCTTGAGAGAGCATCATGGTCGCCAGGAAATTCCGCTTCTGTCGTTCGCGTAGCTTAATGATTTCAGGATCTTCGGTTGGTCCTTCCGCACCCATATTCCAGGAGTCATTATCATTGGTGCCGTCCTTGTTATCGTCCTTGTTAGCCTCATTATGTTTTTCGTTATAGCTGACAAGATCGGCGAGTGTGAATCCATCATGCGCCGTGATGATATTGATGCTGGCATAAGGCTTGCGTCCGTCAAATTGATAGAGATCGCTTGACCCGGTGAGGCGATGGGCCAAGTCAGAAAGTTGTCCCTCATTCCCTTTCCAGAAGCGGCGAACTGTATCGCGATATTTACCATTCCATTCCGCCCAAAGCACAGGAAACTGACCCACCTGATAGCCGCCATCTCCAACATCCCAAGGCTCTGCAATCAGCTTGACATCTGCAAGGGTTGGATCCTGATGGATGGTGTCAAAGAAGGAGGAAAGACGACTGACATCGTGCAACTCGCGGGCCAGAGTGGCTGCCAAATCGAAGCGGAAGCCATCTACATGCATCTCCGTGATCCAGTAGCGCAGCGAATCCATGATCATCTTGAGGACCTGGGGATCTCGTGCGTTGAGTGTGTTTCCGGTGCCCGTGTAGTCCATGTAAAAACGGGGATCGCCTTCCACCTGGCGATAATATGTGTTGTTATCCACACCCTTCCAACTGAGCGTAGGGCCCATATGATTGCCTTCGCAGGTGTGGTTGTAAACCACATCGAGTATTACCTCAATGCCTGCTGCGTGAAAGGCCTTCACCATTTCTTTGAACTCATTGACCTGGCCGCCTCGATCGCCTGAGGAACTGTACCGCGACATGGGGGCAAAGTAGCCAAGCGTGTTGTAGCCCCAATAATCTACCAGGCCTTTATCCAGCAGGTGGCCCTCATCGATGAAGTGATGGACAGGCAAAAGCTCCACGGCTGTTATGCCCAGTTCCTTGAAATAATTAATGCTTGCCTCATGGGCTAATCCTGCATAAGTTCCTCGAAGATTTTCTGGAACCATAGGATTTCGATTACTGAAACCCTTTACATGGACTTCATAAATTACTGAGTCAGCCAGTGGCGTGCAGGGTGGAGAATCGTTCCCCCAATCAAAGGCCCGGTCGATGACAATACATTTAGGCACACCGGCAGCGCTGTCCTGCGTGTCCATCTTTAGGTCGTCGCCTGAGGCAACATCGTAGGGATAAATCGGCGCTTTGACATCTACATTTCCGCAGATTGCTTCAGCATATGGATCAACGAGCAGCTTGTTGTAATTAAAGCGTTGGCCATGCGCGGGGTCCCAAGGCCCATCGATGCGATATCCGTACATTTGTCCCGGCTTAATGTTGCGGATGAGGCCGTGCCAGACAAACGCAGTTCGTTCGCGAAGCGTAATGATGTCCGTCTGATTGCCCTTTTCATCGAACAGGCAAACGTCAACGCGAGTCGCTTCCCGGGAGAAGATTGCAAAGTTTGTGCCCTTGCTGGTGACGGTTGCGCCAAGGGGAGATGGTACGCCTGGAAGA
>Ga0207048_10379_pt2 | contig 12199 bp, 12 predicted proteins | sample Alteio_BWMinCont_65_FD_153301 | JGI IMG/M metagenome (GOLD analysis project Ga0207048, IMG submission 153301) | Enriched cells from forest soil in Barre Woods Harvard Forest LTER site, Petersham, Massachusetts, United States -... | ecosystem: Environmental > Terrestrial > Soil > Temperate forest >...
ACAAACTATTTGCCACCGCCGTTCCGAGCGATAGCCCGCAAGGCGTCGCCGCACTGGTGCAATGTCCGGTCTTCACTGCGGACGATGTGCTGTCTAAATCTTCAGCCGGGCCGGTTCTGGCGATTGCGGGAGTGCAAGATCCAGGGAATTTGGGGACTATCCTGCGCTCGGCGGAGGCTTTTGGCGCTGCCGGCGTGCTGCTTGGAGAAGGCACGGTGGCCCCCTTCAACTCGAAAGCAGTGCGGGCTTCGGCCGGGTCGGTGTTCCGTCTGCCGATTGCGAGGGTGAAACTGGGAGAAGTTTTGCCGCGAATGCGTGCTCGCGGTCTGCGGCTGGTCGCCACTTCATCGCACAAAGGCACGCCCGTGTATGAGGCGAAGCTGATTGGCCCCTTGGCTATCTTCATCGGCAGTGAGGGCGCGGGCTTGTCGCGCGATCTTCTAGCTGGCATGGATGAAACTTTGGCGATTCCACATTCGGAGCACGTGGAATCGCTGAATGCGGGCGTGGCGGCGAGTATTGTGTTGTACGAGGTAGCCAGACAAAGAAGATAATTCGCTGCAGAGCGTGCAGGCAAAATGAGTCTTTTCCCAACCACTCCGAACCCAGACAACTCCAGTGACCGCACCCGCCCGCTGGCTGACCGTATGCGTCCGCGGACGCTCGACGAGTTTGTCGGCCAGGAACACCTGGTTGCTCCCGGCAAGCCTCTTCGAACGCAGATTGAGCGCGATGACTTGGGGTCGCTGATCTTCTGGGGACCTCCGGGGACTGGTAAAACCACGTTGGCGCAGATCATTGCCCGCGCCACTAAGGCCGAATTTATCGAGTTTTCCGCTGTGCTGGCGGGGATCAAGGAAATCAAGCAAGTGATGGCCGAGGCCGAACGCGCCCGCCAGTACGGCACCCGCACCATCGTCTTTGTCGATGAGATTCATCGTTTCAACAAAGCTCAACAAGACGCATTTCTGCCGCATGTAGAAAAGGGAAATATTCGCCTGATCGGCGCGACAACGGAGAATCCATCGTTTGAAATTATTTCGGCTTTGCTCTCGCGCAGCCGGGTAAACACACTCAAACCGCTTACCGAAGAGCAAATCGTAGTGCTGCTCAAGCGCGCTTTGAACGATAAAGAGCGCGGCCTGGGCACCATGAACCTCAAGACTTCGGACGAAGTACTGGCCAAGATTGCGTCTTATTCAAGCGGTGACGCTCGCACCGCTTACAACGCGCTGGAGGTGGCCGCATCGCTGGCGGGTGGAGCTAAAAGCGAAATCACCGACGCCATTGTCACCGACGCTCTGCAAAAGCGGGTTCTGTTGTATGACAAAGCCGGTGAAGAGCACTACAACCTGATCTCTGCGCTGCATAAATCCGTACGTAACAGCGATCCTGACGCCGCACTCTACTGGCTGGCACGCATGCTCGAAGCTGGAGAAGATCCGCTGTACATCGCCCGCCGCGTGGTGCGCATGGCAGTCGAAGATATCGGCCTAGCCGATCCGGGCGCGCTTTCGTTATGTATGGCTGCGCGCGATGCCGTCGATTTCATCGGCATGCCGGAGGGCAATCTGGCGCTGGCTCAGGCGGTGGTTTATTTGGCCCTCGCTCCGAAGTCGAATGCGCTGTACACCGCCTATTCAGACGTGCAGCAAGACGTGGAACAAACCGCGGCTGAGCCGGTGCCGTTGCATCTCCGCAATGCCCCGACAGGATTGATGAAAGGCATGGGCTATGGCCAGGGATACAAATACGCCCACGACCTCGAAAACAAAGTCGCGGATATGCAGTGCTTGCCGGACAACCTTAAGGGCCGCGCCTACTATCAGCCCACTAACGAAGGGACGGAAAAACGAATCCGGGAAAGGCTGGAAGAAATTAAGAAAATGAGGAGCAGGAAGAGCTCTGAGTAGGCTTCCTAAATCTCGTTCACTCAACCTGATCTTCTGAACCCTTCCTGCTGGCCCGAGCGTCTAAGGTGCTAAGGAGAACTACCCGTATGAATCCCCCAGCTTCAACGATTTCCGCTCCAGACGAAACTCGCTCCAGCAATCCTGCAACCTATTCCGTGAAATCCTATTCGGCGCGCAGCGCGACTTCGCCCCTCGCGCCGGACACCATCAAACGTCGCGAACCTCGCCCGCAAGATGTGCAGATTGAAATTCTTTACTGTGGAGTTTGCCACTCCGACCTTCACCAAGTCCGCGATCAGTGGCATGATGCGTTGGCGACGGTTTATCCGTGCGTGCCCGGTCATGAAATTGTCGGCAGGGTGGTCCGCGTCGGCAAGGCAGTGAAGAAATTCAAAGCGGGCGATCTCGCCGCCGTCGGCTGCCTCGTGGATTCTGACCGCACATGCGAAAACTGCCGCGCTGGCCTCGAACAATACTGCGAGAGTATTCCCACATTCACCTATAACGGCGAAGACAAGGTGCTCGGCGGAGTCACGTATGGCGGCTACTCCGACAGCATCGTGGTGGACGAAGCCTTCGTGCTGAAAGTTTCCGACAAGGTGAACCTCGCCGCGACCGCTCCACTGCTTTGCGCCGGAATCACTACCTATTCGCCGATGCGACACTGGAATGTTCGCAAAGGGCAGAAGGTTGGCATCGTGGGCTTGGGCGGCCTCGGCCATATGGGGGTGAAGATCGCTCACGCTTTGGGCGCTCACGTGGTGCTGTTTACCACATCGCCGAACAAAGCCGCAGACGCGCGGCGGCTGGGGGCCGATGAAGTCGTGGTTTCGAACAATGCCGACGACATGCTCAAGCATGCTGGAAGTTTTCATTTCATTCTGGATGCAGTTTCGGCAGAGCACGATCTGAATCCGTATCTGGCTTTACTGAAACGCGATGGCACGCTGGTCATGGTCGGGGCGCCATCGAAGCCGCTGCCGATTTCCGCGTTTAATTTGATCATGGGACGCCATAGCCTGGCCGGCTCCGGCATTGGCGGCATTCAGGAAACCCAGGAGATGCTCGATTTCTGCGCCGATCACGGCATCACTGCCGATATCGAACTGATCAAAATTCAGCAGATCAACCAGGCTTACGAGCGCCTGCTCAAAGGGGATGTTAAGTACCGGTTTGTGATTGATATGGCTTCGCTGAAGTAAGGGAGTCGTCGAGGAGGTGGGCGCGAAGGTGACGGACGAAGCTGCAACCATCCGAAATCAGATACTTCCGGCAGATCGAAAGGCTTTTGAAGAATGGATCGGTTCGCCCGTGGACGTCACCCTCGTCCATAGCTGTAAGACTCTCCATGAGTCCGGCGGGATCGCGTTTGAACTCTACAAAGAAGCATGTCGGGTTGTGAGTTTTGCCGCTCACTTGTTAGACGATGCCGCGGCCGCTCAAGGCGGCTTCGCCAGAAATCAGGCAATCTGCGCCGGCCTCATGGTGAAGATATCTAAGTTCATGCTGGCAGTGATTCAGCTTTCCACTGGGGACGATCGAGGCGAAATTGTCTTAGCACTCAACCGGATAATTATGGACTCTGCGATCAGTCTTGAGTTCTTGGTTCGTAGTGCAGATGACAAATATTTCGATCAGTTTGTTGATTTCAGCCTGGGGCCTGAAAGAGAAACCTACGACCAAATTCAGGCGAATATCGCTGCGCGCAACGGCGAGGTTTGGCCCATTGAGAAAAGACTGCTCAATTCGATAAGTTATATCTGTGCAGTCTCCGGCAAGAGGATTGAGGAGATCCAGAGGAAGCACAGGGACTGGGGCGAAAACGTCAGAGAACGCCTCAAGGCGCTGGGAAAGGAATCCCTGTACGCGACGGCTTACCGGTTCCCGTCTCACGCGGTTCACGGGAGTTGGCCCGATCTACTCACCGGGCACTTAGCCTACGACGGGAAGACTAAAGTATTTCGGCCCGAGACTGCGTGGACCAGGATTGGATCACGAATGCTGGCTCCAATCGCAGTTCTGGTTCTGGAGGCTATTGATCCATATCTGGAACGATTTTTTCCCGGCGGGGCGGAGAGGAGCTTACTTCGAGAGAGGATCGCGGACTTGCGTGATCGCCTGATTGAGGTTGATGCAGCGGATGAGAAACTGAAGATTTCGTTGCGGGACAAGGTAACAGGGGCTTACTAGCCTTATCTAGATTGATCTTGACATTGCCGCTTAGAAAACTAAAATAGGAGTTGATCTGGGGACTCCGCCCATGCCCACCAAGAAGATCGCCCCCGCCATCGACGCCAAGCTCTGGAAAGAACTCGTTGCTACTGCCAAGCGCAATGGGCAGTCGCAGCGGTACGTGCTGGAGCAGGCGCTGGCCCACTATCTGCATAACGTGGTCCCGTCGCAGCATTTGGTTCGTCCGCAGGTGATGGATGCCTTCGAGCAGTCGGTGGAGGCGAACCGTGATCTGCTTGAACGCCTTGCCAAGTAAATGCCGGAATATTTGACGGTCGCGGAGGTGTACCAGATGCAACACCTCTTGATCGAGCGGTTCGGCGGCCTGCACGGGGTTCGCGATAAGAATGCGGTTGAGGCCGCGGTTTTCCGTCCCCAGACCGGCTATTACAACTCGCTGGAGGAAGAAGCGGCGGCGCTGATGGAGTCGCTGGGCAACAATCACGGCTTCCTCGACGGCAACAAGCGCATCGCCTTCACCGCGACCGACGTCTTCCTGCGGCGCAACGGTTTCTACATCGAGGTAGCGGCAAAAGAAGGACACGAGTTTATCTACGGCTCCATGGATCGCGGCGAGTTCCGGTTCGCTCGCATTCTCGACTGGATTCGCCGGCACAGGAAGCCGCTTCGCTAGTATCGCCAAAGCGTTCGACAGACGAGGTCTCGCAAAAGCAGCGAGACGGGGCACCCGCACGAAAAAAAGGCGAATCCCCGCCGGCAAAATTCTCATCTATTTCTGGTAGTGCGTTCACTTGCCGGAGGATGTCGTGTCGACCAGTCATACCACCGCAACTCCCATTACTTCCCAGCACCGATTCGTGCATACCGAGCAGGTGGAAGACCTCCTCAAGCTGCACAAAGCGTCCCAGAAGATATCGTCGATTCTCGATCTTGATGAACTCATCGACATGGTTGTCAACGACGTAGCTCGCTCCTTTGGGTGCATCGATGCGGACATCTACCTGCACCATGAAGAGCGTGGCGAGTTGGTGCTGGCCAGCGCCTGTGGATGCGACGGCTGCGACGCCCACGGTCCCGGCCACAGTTTGAAGATTGGAAAAGAAGGAATGGTTGGCCACGTCGCCGCTACCGGGCAAATGCGGTACGCCCCGGATGTGCGCATCGATCCTTATTACATTGGGTGCGAGGAATCGACGCTCTCTGAAGTTGCCATTCCGCTTCATGTGGAAGGTCAACTGGTCGGCGTGTTTAGCACTTCGCATCATCAACTGGATGCATTTCCAGCGGAGCAGATCCGGCTGCTGCAGGCGCTGTGCAGTGACGTTGCCGTGGCGGTTCACAACGCTCGCCGGTTTCGCGATGAACAAGATCGCCGCCAGGAGATGAGCCGCGAAGCCCAGGAAGCGCGCACCATTCAACAGGCTCTGTTGCCCAAGAGTTCGCCTTACATTCCCGGGTTTGCGGTATCCGCATTTTCCATCTCTGCCGGGGCCGTGGGCGGCGATTGGTACGATTTCATTCCCATGGGTGATGGTTGCTGGGCGCTGGTGCTCGCTGATGTCGCGGGTAAAGGCACGGCTGCGGCTTTGTTGATGTCCGCGACTCGCGGCATGTTGCGCTCACTGGCCGAGACCAGCTGCACGCCCAGCGAAGTGCTGACCAAGCTGAACCGGCTGCTGGTCGAGGACTTCCCTGCTGGAAGATTTGTAACCATGGTTTATGCCGTGCTTGATCCGGCTCGCCGCAAACTGCTCTTTGCCAGTGCCGGTCACCTGCAACCGCTCTTGGTCGCGGGAGGTCAGGCGCGTTTTGTGGAGACGGAAAAGGGCATACCGCTGGGAATCGGCCCCGGAGGTTATTCGCAGATCGAAGTTGACCTGCCGAAAGACTCCCGCCTGGTGCTGTACAGCGACGGCATCACCGAGGCGGAAAACAGCGACGAAGAACAGTACGGAGCCGAGCGGCTACAGAATCACGTTTTGCAGCAAGCAGCCTCTGCCGAGAGCATCCTCGCCGACGTGCGGAGCTTCGCCAATGGTACCGGCCTCCGGGATGACGCTACTGTGATTTTCGTAAAGGCCTGATAGCAGCAGAGCGCCGGGCGGAACAGTCTACCCGAACCGTGCCTTGTGCTCTTTGAGTATGCAGCGATCCATTACCACCAGCAGGCCCGCCTTTCGCGCCTTCTCAGCGGCCGCCTCGTTGATCACTTCTTCCTGCATCCAGACGGCTGGAACCTTGAGTTCGATGGCCTGATCCACCACTTCCTCAACAAATTCGGGGCGGCGGAAAATGTTCACAATATCGATCTTCTCGGGGACCTCGCGCAGAGACGGATAGGCCTTCTCGCCCAGCGACCCTTTAATCTCAGGATTCACCGGAATGATCCGATAGCCGTGGGTTTGCATGTATGCGGAAACTCCATGACTGGGACGCAACGGACTATTCGAGAGTCCAACTACCGCGATGGTCTTGCCACGTTTCAGCAAGTCTGTAATGGGGTCAGCTGGAGACGAAGCCATACCGGAACATTGTAGTGGCGTGACGAAGGAGACGCCACTCAGGAAACGGCAATCACCTTCACAGACGGCCCCAAACAATTCTCAGACGAGACGTCGTTCACCAGCCTGCAGGTTTGGCGATAAATCCTCCCGCGCCGTCTGCGATTGAAGCCGGCAACTGGGCGAGCTTTAAGAGGTTCAGCGGAAGATCGCGATCCTTGTCCGCAGCAGACCTGAGTTCGACAGCCGCGCCACGGATGGGGTTACGAGCTGGCACGTAGACAGTAACGGTGATGTGAGGAAACCGAGTCTTCACCATGTTTACGGCTGGCACAAGGTCAGAATCCCCGCTAACCACAATTAGATGGTCGCCGATGTTTTGATAGGCGTCATCGAGCATCGAGACAGCGATATTTACGTCGGTTCTTTTCTCCTCCGGAGTTGTAAAGAATCGGTCTTTGTCGGCAACTGCACATGCATGGACGAGACACTTCAAGGACTTATTCTTATAGCGCCCACGAACTACGTTGACGAGAGGCAGGGTCTCGATAGCCTTCAGGTAAGCAAGTTGATCCTTGCTTTTTCCCCCGTGAGAAAGGGCGGTAAAATACCTGATCTTTTGAATTGTGTCGTGTGGCCGCAAAATTCGGAATAGCTTCTCGATATCCAGCCATTTCTCTTTGGAAAATCGGAGTACGCCGTAGTAGAGATTGAAGCCGTCAATGTAAACGACGACGCGAGAGCTGCGCGGACGCGGGACGGGAGGAGCGGCAGCCATAAAAGCGAAGGGCAATCATGTAGATTGCCCAAACCGGCTTACGCCGGGGAGTCGTTACTTCAGTAATGAGACTACACCCAAATCTAGTTGGTTGCAATTTTTCAATGGTAATCTACGACACGTTGGTACTACGTAACACGTAAGTCGTTTATTTATAGCAAGATACATCCGCACGACACGCCGCCTGTACGATCCCACTATTCCCCTTTTTTAGTCGTGTCCAGTTTTTGCTTGAACATTTTCAGTGCCAGTTTTCGCACGGTGTCGGAAACTTCTTTATTGCCGGAAAGATGTCTCAAGTCTTGCGTGAGCAGGTGTTTGATCAGTCCCAGCGAAACGTCGATCGGAGTCCGCGGGTTGGAGGTCAGGGCACGGACGATGGGATACTGTTTGATGAATCGCCGTTTCAAGGGAATGGCGCGCAGGACGGATTCCAACACATTCTTCTGGCCGGCGAACCTCTCGACTTCGCTGTCCGACACCTTGGACGACTCCAACACCGCCAGCGCCACGATCTTTGTGCCATCGCGGATCAGCAGTGACCGCTCCTCTTTGTTCCCCTTCATCGCCAACTGAATGCGGCCTTTGATGTCCAGCTTGGCAATTTTTTGCAGGGCACTGCCCCGCTGCTCGTCGGTGCTGAGCATTGCCTTCTTGATCGGCGCTCTCCTGGCTGCCGCCGCTCGGCCTAGGCCCCCGGTGGAGGTAAGCGGCGCCGAAGCTTCGGCTGGCGTCGCGGGGGCCTCGGTGACGACTTCTTCATGCACTCCGCCAATGGGCTGGAATGCTTTGCCCGCTTCAGCGACGATTTCTGCCGCGTGCTCGGAGAGATAGGCGGTGAGGGCTTCTTCGGAAATCTCCAACCCATCCGCGCTTGCATCGCCCGCCTCCAGCGAGCTTGTACCCTCCAACGCCGGCACTTTCTTCTGTATCGCCTTCGTCTCAGCCTCCGTCAGGTTCGGGTTTGAGCCCAATACGTTCAGGATTTCCCGTCCCGAGTTGACCCGCGTACTGCTCAGCATGACCTCGACCTGCTCGCGGGTGGCCGAGACTGACAGGGTCATGATGGATTCGACACTCACTGAGGGATTTTCCAGCAACAGTGACAACAAACCGGGTCTGAGATTCTGCGGATCAGCCAGGTAATTCAACACTTCCTTGGGAGTCGAGGGGCTGGCCGCGGCTTCGCGGGCCGAGGCTTCGTCCCAACCTGCCAGGGTGAGTCGCGCCTGCTGCGAGAATACTTTGTTTTCTGTCGCCAGATGCACCAGAATCTCGATCATTTCCTGCGGCGTCACGGCGAGACCGCCCCGGGCGGCCGAATGCATCAGTCCCGACGGCACCGCCGAAGCGCGAATGAGGTCGATCATGCGTGGCATAGATCTGGTCTTGTCCCTAAAATCTCTGACACTACAGGATCAGGCAGGAGTGAGGGGTGTTTCCAGTTTTTTCGTGGGAGGTAACGTTACGAAAGGAACATCAGCAGGGATCAGAGCGCGGACCCGCTAGTTCTGTTCCGCTTTCACGCCCCTCCGCATCTGCAAATACGCCCGGATGAACGGTTGCAGATCGCCATCAATCACGCGGTCCACGTCACCGACTTCCAGCTTGGTGCGATGGTCTTTGATAAGGCGGTAGGGTTGCAGAACATAGGAGCGGATCTGCGAGCCGAAGTCGATGTCGAGTTTCGAAGCTTCGATCTTCCTGGTGGCCTCGCGTTTCTTCTCCATCTCAAACTCATAAAGTTTCGAGCGCAGCATGCTCATGGCGCGATCCTTGTTCTTGTGCTGCGAGCGCTCATTCTGGCAGGCGGCTACAATTCCGGTGGGAATGTGGGTGATGCGTACCGCCGAGTCAGTGGTATTCACATGTTGTCCGCCTTTGCCGCTGGAGCGATAGGTATCAATCCGCAAGTCTTCCGGCTTGATGATGACCTCAATGCTGTCGTCAATTTCTGGCGACACGTAAACGCTGGCAAATGATGTGTGCCGCCGCTTGGCTTGGTCGAAAGGTGAAATACGCACAAGGCGATGCACGCCGATTTCGCTGGTCAGCAGTCCGAAAGCATATTGGCCGTTGACCGCGAACGTCGCCGACTTCAGGCCCGCTTCGTCCCCGGGCTGGTAGTCGTAGAGGACGGTCTTGAAACCCTGCCGCTCCGCCCACCGCAAATACATTCGCAGCAGCATATCGGCCCAGTCTTGGGATTCGGTGCCGCCCGCCCCAGGGTGAATGGTCACAATCGCATTGAGCGCGTCGTTGTCTCCTGACAGCAGCGTCTCGGTTTCCAGTTGATCGACTCTCGCCCGTAGCGCGGTGATCTCGCGGCGCAAGTCGGCGTCGACCGACTCGCCTTCGCGCGTCAAATCAAAGTACGCGGCAATGTCGTCGGTGCGCCGCAGCAGGTCGGCCTCTGTGGCCAACATGTCTTCCACGCGCTTCTTCTCGCGCATCACTTGCTGGGATTTTTGGGGATTGGACCAGAAGTTCGGGTCGGCGACCTGTTTTTCCAGTTCGCTCAGTTGCTAACGCAGCTTGCCTGTGTCAAAGGTACTCCCGGAGTTCGCGGACTTTGTCTTTCAGAACGGCGTATTCCTGTTCCAGTTCGTCAACCATAGTTATGACCTCGCGGCTTGTGTTGGCCGGATGAAAAGGGCGACCAAACAAATTATCGCACAGGTGTAAGCAAACCAGTCTCCGTAACGGGTGTAGAAAGTGGTGTCCTGCGACAGCGCATATGGGGCCTCGAGCGCAGTGCGGACCTTGCGTGGTACGGTTGCCACAATCCTGCCATAGGGATCAATCGCAGCGGTGACCCCAGTGTTCGTGTCCCGCAACAACCAGCGGGCGTTTTCGACAGCCCGCATGCGTGCCTGCTTCAGGTGCTGGGCATAGGCGCCGCTGTCGCCATACCATCCGTCGTTGGAAATGTTCACGAAGACCTGTGCGCCCTGATTCGCAGACTGCCGGACTTCATCGGGAAAGATGGATTCGTAGCAGACGAACACGCCCAATTTGGCTCCACCCGCATCCAAAGGCGCACGCGACATTCCCTGCGAGAAGTCTCCGACTTCCTTGGTCAATCCACCCGCAAATGCGAACACTCGTTTGAAGGGAACATACTCGCCGAATGGCACGAGGTGAATCTTGTCGTAACGAGAAGTCCATTCTCCAGCCGGGCTCACCAGCGCACCCGAATTGTAGATTTCGGTTGCACCTCCTGGAGTCAGCGGCTCATTGCGAATTCCGATGCTGCCGGTCAGCACCCAGGTGTTGGCTTGCCGTGCCAGATTGCTGACCGCATCGCGAAACAGGGGATCGCTGGTGTAGAAAGGCGCCGGCGATTCCGGCCACACCACCAAGTGTGATGGATTCTGGCCCCTGAAGCTGACGCGGCTCAGATCGCTCAGCGTAGAACTGAAATACTCTTTCGTCCAATCCGAGCCTTCGAGGATGGGCACATTCGCCTGCACCAGAGTTGCCGTACGATCAGCGGGAATTGCGGGCGCTGGAATCAGCCGTCCCGATTGAAGAACTGCGATCGCACCCAACGCCGCCAGCAATAGCGGCTTGCGCTTCCCGCGTGGTACCAGAAATGCGGCTGCCAGCGCCGCGTTCACCACCATGATTTCGAAAGAGAGTCCGTACACGCCGGTGACGGTCGCGATCCGAGTCAGCGGAATATTGTCCACCTGGCTGATGCCCAACAAGTCCCAGGGAAATCCAGTGATACGAGTGCGCGCCAGTTCCACCGCTACCCATGCCACCGGCGACAAGAGCAGTGCCCGCCGGCTGAAGTGGCTGTTTCCCGCAAGCAGGCTGATGAGCAACCCAAACACGCCGTGGTAGATCGCCAGATACATGCAGAAGAGAATCAGGATCCCGAGCGCCGCCGGCGTATTCACTCCCCCGTACTGGCGCATGACACTGTAAATCCAATAGCAGGTTCCGGCATACCACAGGATGCCGCACGCGTAAGCCATCAGAAAGGCTTGCCAGGGCTTGGCTGGAAGCAGCTTGATTCCAGCGCGTATTTGAAGCGTCTCCGGCGGCCGGGCTCGCAGAAGAGCTACGACTAAGGGCGTGATTGCCACCCATCCCAGGACGTAGAGGTTCGGCAACGGGAAGATCAGAATCTGTAATCCCGCCGAAAGCAGGACCAGCAGCCAGGCTCTTTTATGAATTTGCCGCACCCTGAAGGATAACAAACACAAACGCTGCCTTCAGCATAGACGGCCCAATCGCTGTATTTCGTCCGCCGATTTCCCTACAATGCTGGACCATGCGCTACAAGTCCATACTCGTCATATCCTTGCTGTTCTGCCTTCCACTTGCCGCATCCGCCGCGCCGGCCACCATGCGTCTCGACTACTTCCACACCGGCGACGCGATCCACGAACTGTTCAGTGTCGATCGCATTGTGATTGAACCGCTGCCCTGGCCCGGCGACATGGCGAAAACCATCGATGACACCAACCTCGGCAACTATTTCTTCGAGGTGCGCGACCAGGGGAGCGGCCGCGTGCTCTACTCGCGCGGATTCAGTTCCGTCTATGGCGAGTGGATTACCACCGAAGAAGCCAAGAGCGCCAGCCGTACATTTTCCGAGTCGCTGCGCTTCCCCGCCCCAGAGGCGCCAGTAAAGATTATTCTGAAGAGGCGCGACGAAGGCCAGTTCCACGAGGTATGGACTACTCGCATCGACCCCAAAGACAAGTTCGTTGACACCTCGCGCCCACCTTCGCCTGGGCCGTTGCTGACCATCCAGAAGAGCGGTGACCCCGCGACTAAGGTCGATCTGCTGATCATGGGTG
>Ga0207048_10389_pt1 | contig 12137 bp, 10 predicted proteins | sample Alteio_BWMinCont_65_FD_153301 | JGI IMG/M metagenome (GOLD analysis project Ga0207048, IMG submission 153301) | Enriched cells from forest soil in Barre Woods Harvard Forest LTER site, Petersham, Massachusetts, United States -... | ecosystem: Environmental > Terrestrial > Soil > Temperate forest >...
GCAGGTCATGCGGGAATTTAATAGGTTGTACCGGTTGGTAACCTGTATGAACGTTGGTGTTCCACAAGGTCATCCATGTCCAGCTCCCTGACGCTAAAGTAACGCACAAGAGCACAAAGAACACTAGTTTTTTATTTTTGGCTAGCTTCCTAATGGTTGCCATCCGGTCAACCGGCACTTTTTCAACAACAACAACTTCTTCTACAAAAAGGCCCTTGTTTTTCAACAGCAGGCGCTCAAGCGTGGCAATAACCTTATTTAATACCAGGATGATAATAAAAGCAAGGATGATCACACCGATCAGTGAAAAAATCAGCAGATCGCTCGGGCCGGTTTCCGCGGCTGCTGTAACAGGAGTTTTAGGTGCGGCCTGCAAGGTTTTCCATGTAGTGCGCACATAGGTTAAAATGTTGGCTACGTCACCGTCGGATAAATCGCCAAAGGCTGTCATACCAGCCTGGTTATACTCATTATAAATTTTGAGCGCCTTTGGGTCTTTGGCAGCAATTAAACCCTGGTTGTTCTGAATCCATTTGGTTAACCATTTATCGTCTTTTTCGTCAGTAATAGTTGTGCCCAATGGCGGGCCTATCAGCCTTGATTCAATTTTGTGGCAGGTTGTACATTTGGATTTAAATAGGGCCTCGCCCTTGGCAGCATCCCCTTGCGCATAAGCAGAGAATCCCAAAAAAGCAAAACCGGCAATCAGTAAAACCGACCTTGAGAATTGTTTAAAAATCAATGAGATACTCCTCATAAAGTGTATTTATACTAAATAATTTTTTATATTAATGATTGTGATTCACGCAGAAATGTATGTTACATCCGAATTTTTCAGCCACAAAAGTAAAATTTATTACAGTATAGCTGACAAATAAATGACTGTAATATCTAATTTATAATTGTTCTAAATAAATTATAAGGACCGCTGAATAGTGCTATTAATGAGCTAATTTATATAATAATTATCTTAATTAATAAAATAATCATTGTCAATTTATCAAGCAAAAAGTGATGTTAAGCACATTTTAAATAAAACATTTGTATTGGCATAGAACTTGGGGTATCAGCAGATTTAATTAGAGGAAAAAAAATTTATAAAACTTTAAAAACTTCGGAAATCTGACCGATGTCGGAGGATGCGAGTTGCCCAAAGCGTAGAGAAGCAATGCATCGCGTCTCTACGACAATCCCAACGTAACAATTTGATAACCAAAACCCTGCAAGGGTCACCTTTTCAATGTATCCGGTATAAATATAAAAACCAACAAAAAATATCATGAAAGCAAAATTTTTAATTCCGCTAATAGCGGGCCTGGGATTGCTTTGGGCATGCAAGGGGAAAACCGGGAGCTATGAGGTTGTAAATAATAGCGGCAGCAGCGCCGCTGATTCTACTAAACTTGATTCCATTAAGCTAAGTGCACCCAAACTGGTGAAAGCCGCCGGCATCCATTTTAAAGTGAAAAATGTAGAGCAAACAGCAGAACATATAACAGCACTGGTTACAAGCATTAATGGCATGGTGATACACCACCAGATGGGATCGACCGCCGAACGCAGCCTCGACGTCCGCATCAGCTATGACTCTGTTATGCGGGTTACCTCATTTAATACCACTGCCGATATGACCGTAAAAATACCCTCATCCAAAATAGAAGAGTTTATGAACCAGGTTGGGCACATGGGCATATACGTTAATAACCGCAGCATGGACATCACGGATAAGTCGCTCGACTATCTTTCGTCACAGCTAAAGCTGAAAAGCCGCACCGAATTAGTGGCCCAGCAAAAAAAGGGAACGATCATCATAAAAAAACCTGAAGATGTTTTGAATTTAAAAGACGATATGATAGATCAGCAGATCGGCAACCGACAGATCGATGACGCCGTAAAAAACAGCATAGTTACTTTAAGTTTTTACCAAAGCAATACCATTAATAAAGAGATCATAGCAAATGATGACCCATCTGCCTATAACTTATCATTTTTCAAGCGCCTCGGCATGGCCTTAGAAAACGGCTGGACTATGTTTGTTGATGTTATTATTGGCCTGGCCAACCTGTGGGTATTTATCTTGGCGGGCGTTGGAGTATGGCTCGTGATAAGGCGCTACAAAAGCAGAGTATTAGTTAAAGGTTAATTAAGTTGGATTAAGTGAGTGGTTAAAATTCGGCCTCCAACCACTCACCTAATCAACTTAATCCAACTCGATTAACAAAAAAATTTAACAATTCACTAAACATTTATATTTTTGCTGCGCATTATTTTAATACCCGTACAATGAACTCAACCGAAGAAGCAAATTCAGAAAGTCACTATATTACCATTGTAATTGCAGTAATTATAGGCATAACCGGCATTTACCTGCGTTTTGCCGATTTCCGTTACAATAATATTGTAGCAAATATCCTTTTAATAATTGGCGTTGCCATAGCCTTGAAAGCTGTGTTCGCCATATTGAAGTAAGTCGAAAGTCTTGAGTCGAAAGTCTTGAGTCTGAATTTGTACGTTTACCACCTTCGGACTCAGGACTTTGAACTTTAGACTCATTTCGGCCTGTATTTCGATTCATTTAATATTTTCTGAGCATCGTTATCTGCCATTAGTGCAGCGAGGGTTACTTCCGGATGTTTATCCATATACTGCCTTACAATTTGCCACCCTGTCCAAACAGCAAGCTTCGGCGCTGATTCATTTTTTTCGCCCAGGCCGGGTGTAAATGGCGCTTCCGTAAAATATTTTTGAATTTTGGGGAAATCGCTTTCGTACAGGAGATTTTCCTCCAAAAAATAAGCCCAGATTTTCGATTTAAAGTCCTGGCACCATTTTAATTGAGCGCCTGTGTAACCCATTTTAAGGGTATCGGGAGCATCAGGCAAAATCTGATCCATAAAATACATGATCTTGCCGTTATAGATCATTTTTGACATAAACGTTTTACTGCTGTCGCTTTCGGGGAACATATCTTCGCGGGCCATACCTTCTACCACGCGCGGACAAATGTTTTGGGCGTTAAAATTGCGCGATAAATAATGCGGGTAAGCTTCAGTAATTGCAGGATAGAACCTGGAATTAGCCCCTAAGAAAAGATCAAGCCCTATACCGACATAGTCGTTACCCACAGTGATTTGCGCCTCGAAACCAGAATAATAGGTAATCACTCTTGGCAGTCTCTTTTGCGGGAAATAATATTTAATATGCCTTAACGCATCGGTTAACTCAGCTTGTTCCTTATTCATTTCAGGATAAACCGAATCGACATCGTGTTTTAGCGCGTTATAGTCTTTGGTGGCAAAAACTCTTCGCAATAATTTAAAATAGGCAGTATCATTGGTGTTTATGTCGTCATCCTGCAAAAGCATGGCGATATAATCATGGTAAAAAGCTCCATATTTTTTTTTTAGATAAGTAGCCTGCGTCGCCATGGGTTTTGTTTCCATTACGTCAAATTCTTTATCAAAACGCTCAATTTTAACATCAACAGGTATATTGCTTACATCAATCTTTTTGTTGCGCACGCAAGCGCTGAATGACAGACTGATCAAAAAAAATAAATAAATTTGCTTGGTTTTGCTCATTGTGGCCATTTTTTATCCTTTGGGCAAAATTAATTTTTTATTTCATTAAACACCCTAAACGAGATATTTCAACCGTTTGTTTAGGTATCTGTATAAAATAAACTATTGTAATGAAGATCGCGTTAGCCCAGCTTAATTATCATATCGGAAACTTTGAATCAAATACCGCTAAAATTATTGATCATATTCATAAAGCCGGTGCAAACGGCGCTGACCTGGTTGTTTTTGCCGAATTATGTGTTTCAGGCTACCCCTCACGAGATTTTTTAGAGTTTGATGAGTTTATTGATCTTTGCGAAACCTCGGCGCAAAAGATCGCCGCTGAGTGTACAGATATTGCCTGTATTATTGGGTTACCGACCCCAAATCACCGCGCGGAGGGCAAAGCATTGAGTAATTCGGCTTATTTTATCGAAAATGGTAAAGTGAAGGGCGTTGCCAATAAAGCTTTGCTGCCCAATTATGACATATTCGACGAATACCGCTATTTTGAACCCTCAACAGAGTTTAAATGTATTGAATTTAAGGGACATCGTATAGCTCTTACCATTTGCGAGGATTTATGGAACACCATCGAAAATCCATTATACAGAACCAGGCCAATGGACATTCTGATCCGCCAAAAACCAGACGTGATGATAAATATTGCCGCCTCGCCGTTTGCCTATAACCATGATGAAGAACGTATTGAAATTTTGAGGGATAATGCCAAAAGGTACAACTTGCCTTTGCTGTATGTAAACAATATTGGCGCGCAAACAGAATTGATATTTGATGGAGGCTCGCTGGTTTTCGATAATAAAGGTAATCTGTTGGATGAGATGCCTTATTTTGAAGAAAGTTTGGCATATTATGATCTTGATGAAAATGCAAATATCACTTTTCAGCATCCTTCAACACTCAAGAAAGTAAAACAGAGCGATATTGACCAGATACATAGTGCCATCGTCCTGGGTATAAGAGATTATTTTTACAAATCGGGATTTAAACAGGCTATACTGGGACTATCCGGCGGTATCGACTCGGCGGTAGTTTGCGCCCTTGCTGCCGAAGCTTTAGGCCCCCAAAACGTGATGGCCGTATTACTGCCCTCGCACTTTTCAAGCGACCATTCTATAAAAGATGCCGAAGACCTGGTAAAAAACCTTGGATGTAAGCATGAAATCGTCGCAATAAAAAATATTACGGATGCTTTTGAGGCAACGTTGAAGCCTCAATTTAAAGACCTGCCCTTTAATATTGCTGAAGAGAACATCCAGTCGCGCAGCAGGGCTGTGCTGTTAATGGCCATGTGTAATAAATTTGGTTATATTTTATTGAACACCTCTAACAAAAGCGAGGCAGCAGTTGGTTACGGAACTTTATATGGCGACATGTGCGGCGGTCTTTCGGTTATTGGCGATGTTTACAAAACCCAGGTTTTTGAGCTGGCGCGGCACATTAACCGTGAACGCGAAATTATTCCCGAGAATTCTATCATAAAACCTCCGTCAGCAGAGCTTAGGCCAAATCAAAAAGATACCGATTCGCTGCCCGAATATGATATATTGGACAAGATAATTGCTGAGTATGTTGAGGGCCGATGTTCTTCAGCAGCGATAATTAAAATGGGATACGATGAAAAAACGGTTCGCCGCGTGATCAGGCTGATTAACCTGTCTGAACATAAACGGTATCAAACCCCGCCTATTTTGAGGGTATCACCAAAGGCCTTTGGTATGGGCAGGCGTATGCCGATAGTGGGTAAATATTTGACGTAAGCAGCCCCCTCTAAATCTCCCCCGGTAGGGGACACTTTATTGGCTTTATTATTAATTGTGTTGATATCAATAATTGCAAGAAGTTTTTAATATGTTTTGCTATTTTTGATATACCGATAAAAAAGTCTCCCCTACCGGGGGAGATTTAGAGGGGGCTTGGGGCCGAAATACTTATATTTAGTAATTAAACCATTTAGCAATTATTTGTCTAAGTGATATCGAGGGAAAATATCATGAAAAAATTAATTTATTTGGCAGTGATCGTTCTGATACTGTCAGCTTTGTCGGCGTGCACAAGCTACAATTATTATACGGCCGCTATAAACAAAACCAACTTAAGTGGTTACCATACATTTGCATGGATGCCAAATGCAAATAAAGGTGATAAAAGAATGATGGGTGATCAGGCGGATGCCAAAATCAAGGACGCCACTACCTACGCACTGGTTTCAAAAGGCCTTCGGTTAAGCCAGGGCAATCCTGACCTTGTGGTAAATTATACCAGGATAGTGGGCCGGGGCAGCAGGACAAATTATTATTCGCCCTACTACGGTGGTTTTTATCCGGGCTGGGGACCAGGTTGGGGCTTTGGCTACGGCTGGGGCTGGGGATACAGGCCTTACTATTATTATGGCGGGTACCCATTCGCTTACTACGGCGGCCTTACTTATGCTGAAAAAGAGCATTATAAAGAAGGTACTTTAATAATCGACCTGGTGGATCCGCATTCACGCAAAATTGTTTGGAGAGGTTTCGGAGTTGGCGAAGTACATAATAATCCGCAGAAAGATATTGATGACTTGCCAAAAGTTGTAACCGGTATATTGGATCAACTACAGCTTACTCCTGAATCTATGAGAAGATCGTAAGAGCTCGCTCTAAACCGCATATAGAAGCTCATTGTTAATAAACCTTTAAGAATGAGCTTATTATCTTATTTGTTTCCAATCGCAACTACTTTATTTTTTATTATTAAGATTGCGGTCACTTAGCCAATGAAAATGGCGATTCATAATCGGAAAGGTATTAAAATCTATTTGCTTAAATTTTATCTCCAGGGAATCTTTATGCCATTTTCCGCGTAATATCAGGACACTATCTTTGAGCTGGAAATAAGTAAATGTGTATCTATTCGATGTATCTGCTTTGGCGTACATCAATATCTGTTTTTTAGTCGTATCCGGTTGAAAAGCAAAATGCTGAAAACTGTTATTCATGAGCATAACACTTGCGTTGCCCGGTGGCGATGATATGATTAGTTTATTCCAGCGGGCAGTATCAGTGGTCAATGGTTTTATAGAATCCCTATTCCTGATAAATGTCGTCACGTTATAAATGCCATATAATGGTTGTTTTATGGTGCTGAAAGCTCCTCTTTTTGTTCTCGCAATGTCGCCGCGCAGGTCAAAAAAAATGATATAAAAGATAAAAGCATACTTTATTATCAGCAACATTACATTATTCCATTTCTTTTTAAACCGGAATGGCGGGTCATCCGCCGGGTAAACAGTTTTGTTGAGGAAAAAGAAGTTAATAAACCTGGTAATATCTTTTGATAACAAGAATAAGCTCATCACCATTAATACCGTTGTGAGCAGCTTTACATTTACCTCAAAACTGTAATCAAAAGCCAGAACATTGGCTAAAATTATTAAACCGAACATATTGCCCAAAGCGGTTGTTCTCCGGAAAAACAACAATAAACCTGCGGCGTATTCCGCGAGGCCGATAAAGTAGTTATACCCGGTGGAATACCCCATAAATGACCAGGCAAGCTCCTTTGGGGTTGAGTTACCGTAAGTTTGAAGCAGGATATCCGGTGAAAGCGAAAGGAACTGAATTTTTATGATCTTCATAGATCCATAAGCTATCCAGGTGACGGCCAAATAATATCTTAAAACTATAATTAGAACTTTATAAAGGAAACGGTAATGAGGTCTTCTCCTGTCAATTACCAACCATATAAAAGAACCGAAAATTGCCGCCAAAAAGATAAAAAGTACGGTAAGATAACCGAAAATTGTATCAATAGTCCCATTATAGAATTTGACTGAAGGATTTACGATATGTAAAATATCTTTAGCAAGCCACGCTATGAGATTGGTAAAAGGTTGAATGCAAAATATATTCAGGTAATATAAATAGGGAAGAATCCCATTGGGATTCAAAAAGATATAAAGTATAAAGAAAACAAAGAAAAAGCAAAACAACCGCTTTTTAATTGATGACCATTCGGATAGAGTTGGATCAATAAGGTTCACCGTTTTTAATGGTGTTCGTCACACCTTCGTTGTTTAGATCGCTGTGTTTACGGTACAAATGTATGGCTGCGAAAGCAAGGGCAACAGCAGCCAAGATAATCACCCAGGTATCAAGCGGGCAGGATGTATCAGGATCAGCACCCGCACAAGGTTCGGTCGGTTGTGCAAATAACGCAAAAACGTTGAGCATTAATAGCAGAAATGCCGCGCAAAATATCTTAATTCGCATAGACCTGAATTTTTTGAAGTACAATTTCACAAATTTAATGTTTCCAACAACACTTTTATTATAATAATTAACAACTTGTATTATATTATAACTTAAGTACCGCGTAACAGGCTACTTTTATAATTTGATGAACGTCCCCTTCCCTACAACACTATTGTCAATGTTGTTAATAACCTGCAGAATATAAGTTCCGGGTACAAGAGCGCTTACATCAGTTTGCCAGTTCTGCCGGGTGGTTGTAACCATTTGTATAACTGACCCTACAGAATTCACTATTTTAATGTTGTATACTGTGCTTTTAGCAGGTGCAAGCGAATTAGTAATGGAGCTACCAATAGTTTGTATCGTTGATGAATTTGTACTGAAAGCCGGGGTAATAGTTAAATTAAGGGTGCTTTTTGCAGGATTGGGGTAAATTGAAATATTGTTTTTCGCCAGGTTGTTTGAATTCGCGTACATCAACGTAACGATATTTGAATAGGTAATATTGCCATTCAAATCCACAAGCTTTAACCTGTACTCATCAGCAGCAATCGCCGGGTTTTTATCCAAAAAGCTGTAAGTACCCTGTGCGCTGGAAGCATATCCACCTAATGTTGTAAAAGTTGCTCCGTTATCCGAACTTCTTTCAACTGTAAAGTAGGTGTAGTTCTGTTCGTTCTCGGTTTTCCACACTACTTCAGCCCCGTTTGAAACCTTTGCCGCGGTGAAATTCAATAAATGCAATGCCAGGGCGGGGTCCTGACGTATAACCAGTTGAAAACGACTACTGCCATAACTATTTGCATCTGTGGTTATATCAAATGCATAGGTCGCATTATGTTTCATATCCAGCGAGTCCTTATTATAACGGTCCATCAGCCAAACTTCGTAAAGTTGTGGAATGCCCTTCAATTCGGTCATATTTAACTTATAGGTGCCATAAGCCTTAGCAGTTACAAATAACGGGATAGTTGTTTGCTTCAGCCCGGGCAATGGCATTTTGTTAATGGCAACGAGAACACTGTCACTTGAAAAACTGCCCAGGCTTACTTTTCCGTTCCCGATTTTATACATGGCATCTTCGTCATTAACAAATTGTGGCGAGGCATCAGACTTGAAGCCGATATAAATATCATCAGTATTAATAGAATCCATAGCCATTTGTAAACGCAAATGCTGATCAATATTAGTTTTATTCAGACTAACCATATCAGACTTGGTTGTCATAAAAAGGTAAAGCCCGGTATTTTGTGCGGTTATTTTAGCTGTCTCGTTAAAAATTAACTGGGGGTTGGCATTGCTCGTAGCCTGCACAAAAAAGCCCTGACCGCTCAATATCGTTCTTGAACCATGGTTAGTGTATACGCCCCCCACCTGGTAAGTATCGTAGTTATTGGTTGCCGGGTTAAGCTCATAAATGGTTGTTCCCACATTTTTGGCATATATTCCCGAAGTTGTTGATGTGGTATTATATTGCTCCCAATCTATCGTACTTGCATAAGGATTACCCACTAAATTAAACCCGCGAACAGCATGATTAGTTCCGGCACCTGCACCGGTGTATCCTAAGTAAGCAGATGCTGGGGTATACCAATCACTTGCAATTACCTGGCCCTGGTTCAGTGTGCCCGTTGCAGTCATTGTAACCGTTACAGGAGTATAAGATGGTTGTGTTTCAGTTGCCAAAGAAGCCGAAGCCTTGTTTCCCCGGAAAAAGAACAAAAAACCATCCCCAACCGGAACATTATAGCTGGTTGCCCCCCCATTCATGTAATAATTATAACTTGGCGTATTATTTATCGCGCTGAAACCCCAAAAATTACCGCTTATAAATGTTGCATTAGAAGGTGTAAGATCTTCACGGTACAAATAAAGCGATGGGTTGCCGGCTTTATCAAAACCACCTCCTGCATTACCGGTAATGATCATGCTATTGTCCAGGTAATTTATACTGCAAACGTTGTTTGAACCTACGGTGGCCGCGTAAACAGGCGATGACCCCAGGCGATAGCCGCGGAAACCAGCTCCGCCTGTTATATAACGCTGAACATTTACACTGCCTGTAATACTCGGCCCGGTTGATATTGCTGTAACTGTTGCTGATCCGGACGCAGCAGAATTTAAAGTTAAAAGGCCGCCTGTGGCCAATATGGTACTTGCATTCGTTCCGCTCATGGTTAAGGTACCGGTATTGGCCACGTAGAACTGCCCGCTGGTCATAGTTTTTGTACCGGCGCCGCTAAAAGTAACTGCATAAAATGTAGTTCCGTTACCTGCTCCGCCGGCTAAACTTTCATTTGTTCCGGTAAAGTTTACCGTAGGGCCGCTAAGGTTTACATAATCAGCAGCGTCATTTGCCAGTGTATTTGTAAAATCACCTCCTACATTTAAGTTGCCCGTCAACGGTGTTTTGATGCCAGTACCTGAAAATGAAATGTTCTGGTAGCTTACACCCGTTGCTAAACCGGTTATGCCTGCGTCGGTATAAACAGTTTGTGCAGCACCCGAATATTGAACTGTTGCCCCGGTATTTTTAAAAGTTACCACATTGGTCCCGGTTGCCGACAACCCCGATAAAGCAGTTGCATCGGCAAGCTGTAAAGTTGCGATTGTTGTTGGAACCAACACAAAACTGGATGTACTTGTGGCCGTATTTGTTGTTTGAACGATACCCGAAACCAATGTAGTACCTCCTGTGATATTAAATGTTGAATTAAACAGCGCCGCGCCTGAATTAGAGGATGTCAACGCGATATTTGTAGTTACATTTAAGTTAGTGACCGAAGACGCCATGATCGCTGTATAAGAGCTTCCTAACGTCGTATTCGCGATTACGCTGATACTGTTTGTGTTCAATATACCCGCCCCCGATAATATACAGGTATAACCCAAGCCCGCATCGGCGTCGCTTTGATAAGTTATCGCGCCCACTACGTTCAAAGTAGCGCCGGTGTTTACAACTACGCCTGACGCCTGGCCCCCTAGATTGCCAAATGCAATGGAGCCAACGTTAACCGTACCGTCTGATGTAAGTATGTTTGGAAAATTAGTAAATGTTCTGTTTACCCCAATAAGGGCCTGCTGGGCATTTGAAGGCACTACACCGCTGAGCCAGTTCGTAGCTGTATTCCAGTCGGTGCTGGTAACACCTATCCAGTCGTATGAATCGTAACAGGATAGCGTAACCGTAGTAGTACCGCTGCCGGTAATATTATAAGCAGTAATGGTATAAGTAGTTGTTGCAAATACCGAGGTAGGCGTGCCTGTGATCTGGCCGGTTGTACTGTTGAAACTTAACCCCGGTGGCAAAGGCGCGTCGATATGGTAACCGCCAAGGGCAGTAAATTCGGTAACCGTGTTGTCAGTATAATCAGACACGTATAAATTTCCGTTGGCGTCTGCAACAAAACCTTCCACGTCAGTAAATCCTGGTATAGTATTCAGCAATACGCCCGATGGACTATAAATTTTTACTTCGTTGTTGTGGGAGTCGGCAACAAATACGTTTCCTGAAGGGTCAACCGATATCGCTAGTGGATCGTTATACCCGCTGCTAAATACGCCTAGATACGTTCCGGCTGCATTATATTCTGTTACATTACCCTGGTTTGTTCCCGGTAAGTTGTTGCCCCGGTTTAAAACAAAAACATTTCCTGAACCATCGACTGCGACACCATCAGCTTCATTCATATTCGCGTTGGGAAGTGTGGCTAATAATACGCCTGCTGTACTATACTCCGTTACCGAACTAACAAGGGTACCTGTATTATAAGTGGCGATATACAGGTCATTTGATGGGTTAATACTGATGCCAAGCGGGTGGCCTAATCCGGTTATTATCGTCGACTGGTAAACCCCGGCTGAGTTAAATTTATACACATCGCCGTTACCGGTATCTTCTACATAAGCATTACCGGAAGAATCAAAAACAATTCCCTCTGGATTATTCATAGTAATACCCGTGCCGAACTTCCCTAAATAAGTATGAGCCGAATTCCAGTCACTTATTCGGTTGGCAGCACTATTACGCCGGCAACACCCGTTAATACGGGCGGGGCGGCAGACACTTATTCAATTGCCGGCGGAACTTTGCCAACTGGCTTGTCATTTAATACTACGACAGGTGTAATTTCGGGAACTCCGACGGTGGTATTCCCGACAACAACCTTTACCATTACGGCTACAAATACTGCAGGTAGCAGCAGCACCAATTTAATCATAACAGTTAGCCCACATGCTCCTATCATCAGTTACACCCCCTCCACAAACAACTACCCGGTAGGGGCTGCGATAGCCACTTTGACGCCAACAAATACGGGCGGCG
>Ga0207048_10390_pt1 | contig 12132 bp, 9 predicted proteins | sample Alteio_BWMinCont_65_FD_153301 | JGI IMG/M metagenome (GOLD analysis project Ga0207048, IMG submission 153301) | Enriched cells from forest soil in Barre Woods Harvard Forest LTER site, Petersham, Massachusetts, United States -... | ecosystem: Environmental > Terrestrial > Soil > Temperate forest >...
CTGTTTTTCTATCCCGGCGTGGTTGAGTTTGTAAAGAAGGCGCAGGGCTCCTACCGGTTGGCGATCGCATCGGGCGCCTTCCGGGGCGAGATCAAATTCGCTCTGGATAAGGCTGGACTGCGACCGGCCTTTCCGGTTATTGTCAGCGCGCAGGATGTGCGGAATAGCAAACCCCATCCCGAAGCATTTCTCCTGGCCCTCCAACAGATCAATGAGAGGCCTCCGGCGCTCTCCCCACCGATCTTGCAGAAGGAATGCCTTGTGATAGAGGATTCGATTCATGGAGTCGAAGGGGCTCATGCGGCCGGGATGAGATGCCTTGCCGTAGCGAATTCCTATCCAAAAGAAAAATTAACTCACGCCGACCTTGTCATCGCAAGCCTTACGGAATTGGAACCGAAAGATCTGGAAAAGTTGTTCGTCTAAGCCTGACCCTTTTCCAGCGTGGCCTTCTTGAACTCCGTTCGCATCTCAGATTGAAGGCGGCCGAGGTGATAGGTTTTCCAGTCAATAAATCGGGCACAGACCGCAAGTGTCGGATGTGTCTCTTGGATCTTCCGCCACATCTCCTGGACGATACTCCTATAGTCCGGGTGTCCCTGAGGCATCGTACGCAGCTCGCCGATGTGAACCGCTTCCCGTAAATTCAGTTTCATATACCATCGGATTCGATACGCAAACGGCACGACATACTGGGCTTCTTGGGGAAGATCACGCTCGATCTTCTCATACAGCCCGGCCGCTTCTCCCATACAGCGGTCAAAATCGGATCGGTAGCCCGCCTCGATAATCTCCGATGGCGTATCGTAGCCGTGGACAACGGTAAAATCCTGGCGTTCCTGCGTAAGAATCCGGTGGCGGTGCAGGTCCCGATAAAGACCGAGATTGCCGAGTACATCAAACGTGTAATAAACCTGCTCCAGTGCGCGGCCGGGCTTGTCGCGGCGCGTCTTGCGCCGTTTGAGGTACTCCGAAAAAATTTCTTCCCGTTCCGGCGGCGTCATCTCATGGATCACCTGAAGAAGTTGAATCAGCGGCTGGCGCGCATGCGGGTACAAGATCGCGGCGAGGGTCTTCTCTTCCGCCTCGGCATCATAGTCTATCAACGTCACGGCATTTGTTTTCTCGATGGATGTCCCGGCCAATTTTTGATAGGAGACCTTCCGGATCGCCGCCTGAGTTTCTGCAAGAAACGCGCTGGCCCGGGCGCGTTTGACAAATGACGGGATCAGGCCGTCCAGCTCTCGATGAATCGCGGCCGCCAGGTCGCGGGCCTCCTGAAGCGGATTCGAATAGAGCTTCATGAGCAGATACTCAAACGCCTGCCCGGTGCCGAAAAGACCGACATTGGTCTTGGTGGCTGCCGGAAGGTAGCCGCGGAGAATATCACAGGCCTGGGAGCGAACTGTGGACCGGTAAGCGGTCTCGGCCCATTTCGTGAGAGCTTCGTCTTTTTGAATCTCTCCAAAGTTCAGCGGCTCACCGGTCTTCGGATGTCTAAACTCCATCTCCGAGATCGGCAGGCTCTTTTTGACAAACTCGATCATGGGATCGAGCTGGGCCGCATACGTCTCAAACAGCAGATTCATCACGCTGAGATACTCACCCGCATGGCGGGAAGCCATGATTCGCGGCTCTTTAAAGATCAAATATTCGCCGTTCGCATCTTTTTTATCAAACCTGACATAGCGTGTGGATTTTTCCAGCGGCGCCATTCCGATTCGTGAGTCCTCGAGCAGGTTTGCCGCGACATTCGAGATATTCTCGCAGGCGATGTGGGCGCCGCCCAGCTGCGCCACCGAATCATCCCCGTAGCCGATCAGGACACGGTCATAGAACTCACGCGCCTTCTTGATCGCGGCGGAATCGTGCTCAGCAGGCAGTGCGGGAAGCGTGAGGCCTTCCTGACCCAAAAATTCATCGAGGAAAACCTGTCGCAGCCCCTTTGAAGAACGGCTGTAGCGCGAAAAAAGCGCCCCGGCCACCTCCTGCGGAAGCTTCAGACCGAAGATATCCCGGTCGAGATTGGTAAAAAACGGCTGTAGCCGTTCGTTTTCTTCTGAGGAGATTTTATCCGACATGTTTCCTCTCAACGAGGATTACTATCATACAAAATCCGGGTTGAAAGGACAAGTTAAAACGATGGAATTGAGGTATCCGGGGAGGTGTCAGCTAACGTGCAGACCGGGCGATCTTCAACGACTTAAAAGGCTTTTTGAGGTTTTTTTTATGTATTGGAGATTGAGCCGGAAGTTTTTTACGGAGGTCGGCAAACTGCTTCTCAATTTCAGGGAAATGGGGCTGTCGCTCCAGGACCTTTTCGAACATCGCCACAGCCTCTTTATACCTTCCCATTTCGTTGTAGATATAGCCCAGGCGATAATAGGCTTCCCACGGGTCGGGATTGATCCGAATGGATTCATTAAAGACCTCGGCCGCCCGCGTCTTTTTACCCTGATGGCTTAAGGCCGCGCCCAGAAGCTGACAGGCCTCGTACGTCGGTCTCCGCTGAACGACATGATCTAAAAACTGAATACCCTGACCATACTCGTCCGCGCTGTTGAGGACGCTCCCGACTTCAAGGGCAAAGGCGCCATCATTCGGATAGATCTTGAGGTAGTCATCAGTCATCGCGGCGGCCTCCTCCCACCGTTGATGGTCAAGATAGAAATTGATCAACTTCTTCCGCACCGCTAAGGCGGTCGGCGCCAGCTTGAGGATTTCCAAATTATACTTTTCCTCATCCGGCTGTATGTTAAAAGCCCACGGGATACCGAAATAACCATGCTGGATCTGAATTACCACCGGCTGCCCTCCCCATAAAACGCGCTGTTCCCCCCGCTTAAGGAGAAGTCGCTCTGTCCGGTCGGGATCTTCCCAAGACCGCAGGCTCACCCATACGTAGGGAATCTTCAGCCCGAGGTTTATTTGACCGCCGGAGATCGTCAAGATCTCCGAGGACCGATTCACCGGTAGGGAGTGATCCAGTCTGCCATTCGCATAGAGAAGAATACTGGATAGAACAAAAACACTGACCAACAGGTACGCGCCCCCTTCAATCCACTGGAGGGCTTGGCTAAAGGGGTGGTAGCTGGGAACTCCTGCCATCAGCTGCTTAAACACAAGGCTAAAACCAAGAACGCTTAGCGCGACACCGATCCCGGGAAGAGCTAAAAAGAGAAAGCTGGACGGAACCCGGTAATTTAACTGCACCGTTGCGACCAATAAACAGATCCCGATGATGAACGTGTATCTTAGCGCCAAATAGCCGGAAACGTTTTTTACCAGCGAGCGAACCCGAAACTTGTTTTCTTTGGTTTTTCTCATCGCAATATCTTCAAGGTATAGGGAAGCAAATAGTGCGCCACCGCGTTGTGCGGATCCTCCGAGAGGATTTGTTTGAAACAGTCTGCTGCACGCTTAAACTCTGAGACCTGATGATAGAGGACGCAGAGCGGAGTCCGCTCGGAGGCTTCCACCTTTCCCAACCGGTCTGCCGCTTCGTACTCTTTGATCGCCTCTCTATAACGGCGTCCATCCAGATAGATCCCGGCAAGACCCAGATGGGGCTGGGTCCTGCGCGGGTCGATCGCCATGGCGGTCCTGTAGGCTTTCATTGCATCATTCTTTTTCCCCAGCTCTGACATGCCATGCCCCATCCCTTCATGAAGGGATGGGTTCTGTGGTTTCAGTTGGAGGGCCTTACGGTAATATTCCATCGAACGTTTCGGATTGTCCGTCAAACGGTAAAGGTCTCCTGCTTGATGAAGCACAGCGCTATCGTTCGGCGTGGTTTCAAGCAGCTTCTCAGTAACAGCCAACGCCTGAGTATAGTCTTCCAGCTTTTCCGAAAGGAAATGGCTAAAAGAAACGGCATAGAAGGGATCCGCTTGTGCCATCTCATAGGCAGCCTTTCTGATCCTGTATTCATTGAGAAGATCTCCCCGCTCTGAATAGATCTGGACAGCTAATCGGTAAGCCTCCGTGTTTTTAGGGTTCAGCTCCATTGCCTTGAGAAATGCTTGAAGCGCCTTTTCTTCCTTCCCCTCTCTTCTGTAGATCGCCCCGAGGGTCAAATAGGCATCATCCGGCTGATCGCCGGACGCAATGGCCTGCACGGCATAGGCAGCCGCGATCTTTCCATTGGATGAATCAAAAACTTGAAGATAGCGGTAATAATGGGCAAGCAGGCAGAGCGGCTTCTGATTCTCCGGCAGCTCTGATAGATCACCCGTGACTTCCAAGACCTTGAGAAAAGCGGTAATTCGCGACTCAGTTCGGTTGCTGCGCAATGCCCGGTTTATCATACTGATTGCCTTCTTATAGTCACCCGTGCGGGCATAGGCCACGGAAGAGAGAAGAAGGGCATCAAATTGGTCGGCCTGCTTTTGAAGAACACGATTGAAAACATCCAGCGCTTGATCCGGGGCACCTTCTTCCATTGCAATCTCCCCAAGATTCAGAAACGGGCCGATGGCTGATGGATTTTTCTCTAGCGCCTTCTCTGAAATCTCCCGCGCCGCTTGGAAATCACCTTGGAGGAAGGCCTCCCATACCGGGTCTTCGGGAGCTCGATCCGCTTGATAGACTTCCTGGAAATTGGAGCGATAGGCCTTCGCCTCCCGGAAGTGGGCGCGATAAGCCTTGGCCGCTCCGCTATAGTCTCCCATTTCGTAGAGCAGCAACCCCTTGATTCCCGAGAATGAGGGCTGGAAGAAGCGGCCATCTGTCTGGAAGACACGGTGTTGAACGAAGACCCAGAGGAAGACCAGCAACAAGGCCAGAACTATATGCCGGTTGAACTTGAGGTAAGGAATGCTCATGTTATACTCGTAGACAGTCTGTTATGTTCCCGTGTAGTGCCTTTATACTCTGTAGAAGACCAAGTGACCTCTAGGAAGTGTAACTCCGCTTCCCGTTCCTGTCAAAAAGCAGGTAAAAATCTATTATTTATCCAGGAGGGGCCCGTATTTATCCCCGAGGGACCCGTACTTAATCCTGAAGGGATCCGGTTTTTATACGATAAGGCCCCGGTTTATCCCATAGAGGCCCCGTTTGACTTAAAATGATGGAATATGTTTTAATGACGCATAAATTTGACTGTCATTGTGAACTCAACCGGGATGCGATCTAAACAATTCGGGGCAAGCATTACTAAGAAAAGCGGTTCGAATTTTTACTACTCTTTTCTTTTTCTTCCAAAGGTCCAGCGTCGTGCAATCTACACTGTCTATGCCTTCTGCCGCTTGGTGGACGATGCGGTGGACAGCCGCCCGTCACATTCAGAAGCGGCCGCAGAGCTTTCTACCTGGCGCAAGGAGCTAGACCAGTGCTACCATGGCCAGCCGAATCACCCGCTAAGCAGGGAGCTCCAGCCGATCATCCGTCAATTTGAAATACCGCAGGACTATTTTCAAGAGCTTCTGAACGGAATCGAGATGGACCTGATCAAAAAACGCTATGCTACTTTCAGCGAGCTGTCCGAGTACTGCTATCGGGTCGCCTCGGTTATTGGACTGATCTGTATACGGATTTTCGGCTGCGACACACAAACCGTGCGTGAGCATGCGATCCATCAGGGCATGGCCTTTCAGCTCACCAACGTACTGCGTGACCTTGGAACGGATGCCGACCGCGGAAGGATTTACTTGCCTTTAGATGAGCTGGCTCGCTTTGGATACAGCGAGGCTGAGCTGCTCAGATCGACCTATAATCCTGCCTTTGTGGAGTTGATGCGATTTCAAACTCAGCGGGCTAAGAGATACTACGAGAAGGCCAAGTCGCTGATCCCGAGGGAGGCCCGGCGCGCACTGGTCGCCTCAGAGATCATGGGGGCGATCTACGAAAATCTGCTGGATGTGATCGAAGAACGGCGATACCGGGTGTTCGACGAGAGGATCTCCCTTTCTACAATCCGGAAGGCCTCTCTTGCACTCCAGGCTTATTTAAAAAACCGCAGCGCTGCCGTATGAAAGCAGGATGTGCTGACTTCATGATATCACGAAGAAGGCGGGGCCTGATTGATCGCGTTGATAAGCTGACGGAGACGACCAAGGCTTGTCCGGTTGAACTTGAGCAATAGACGCGGCAAGTGAAGCAGCTCCTTCTCGCGAATCTCTTGGGCTTGCGGCTCGCCGGCCTCGATCTTCCCCTCCGTTAAAATATCCCGGAACTCCGAGTTCAACCGTTCGATTACATCAGGAGAAAGAGACCGGTTCAGACGAATCACCAACCGCTCATCCACATGACGGGCGGAGTGATAGACGCGATAGAAGTTCGCGATCTCCTTTACCGCTTCCTCTACCTGATCCGTGACGGTAAAGAGATTCATGTCATCGGGTGAGATCATCCCTCTCTTGACCAATTGTTGCTCGATATATGTTTTCCATTCCTTCCAGTAGCTCCCTCCCGGTTCGTCCAGAAAGACTACCGGCATGATGTCACCCTTCCCTGTCTGCATCAAAGTAAGCGATTCGTAAGCTTCATCATGTGTCCCGAACCCGCCTGGAAACAGGACCAGGGCCGAGGCCTCTTTGACGAAGATCAATTTGCGGGTAAAAAAATATTTGAAGGTCACGAGCTTGGGATCATCCTGGATAAACTTGTTGGCGTGTTGCTCAAACGGAAGGTAGATGTTGACGCCAAAACTGTTCGCACGGCCCGCCCCCTCCTGCGCACCCTGCATGATGCCATCTCCGGCTCCCGTGATCACCATGAAGCCTGACTGGCTGATCAGCCGGGCAAATTTCACCGCCTGCTGATAAGCCGGCTCCTCTTCTCTCGTTCTCGCGGAGCCGAAGACTGTCACCTTTCGGATGTGACGATACGGTGCGAAGAGTTTGAATGCGTATCGGAGCTCTTTGAGCGCTGCATTGAGGATCTTGAGATCCCCGTAGGAAGGATGATCCCCAACTAACTTCACGGCCGTGATGATGATCTCTTTGATCAGATCGGCGTGGGGAGTTCCTCCCGCTTGACGAATCAGCGATATGATCTGATCATCGAGCACATCCTTTGCATCCGGCTTTCGGCGGGATGTCTTTTGAGCATCGCCGGGGGGCGTCATCTTCTAAAGTACCTCCCACAGTTCATCTAACCTGCTAATCTTAGTCACGCCAGGCGGTGCCTGCTCCTGATTCGACCGGTCGAGAAACACCGGCCGCAGACCCGCCGCCAGGGCGCCTTGAACGTCATCCCCCACCTCGTCCCCGACATGGACCGCTTCACCCGAACCGAGGCTGCGCGACTTTAGCGCCTGTGAGAAAATCTCAGGCGAAGGTTTGGACCAGCCGGTCTGGCTTGAGATCGTGACCGAATCGAGATAAGGAGAAATTTTTAAAGCCCGGCAGACCTCATGGAGGCGGGAATCGAAGTTGGAGATGATACCGATGTAGCGTCCTTCGGATTTTAGCCTGGTCAGAACGTCCAGTGTCTCCGGGTAAAGCTCCCATCCCTCCGTGCCTTTGAAGACCTCGTACACTTCATTGAAATAGTCGTTAAATCTGGGAAACATCCCGATTTCCTGGAACACAAGCCGCATCACTTTCTCCCACCATCGGCGCTCCAAAGCCTGAACCTCTTCCGGTGTCCGGTTCGGAAAAGCCAGAGCCGGAGCGTTCGCAAATTGTTCCTGGAAGGCCTGCTCAATCGCCTCGGGGGTTGCTTGTAACCCGTAAGGTTGGGCCAACCGCCAGTAGATCTGGCCCACCGTGCCGCGCACACGAAAGAGCGTCCCGGCAGCGTCAAAGAAGACCGCCTTGAGGCTGTTTAAATTTTGGTCCGGCTTCACTTAGGTATTGTAATGGAACACCCTGGTTTTGTAAAGGTAGGGTCTAATTCTCAATTTGGCCGCGTCTGGTACAGTTCCTTCACAAAGGCAACGATGGATTGAGTCAGCAAGGTCATAAATGAGAAGTCCAGCGTCTCGATCCGATCGCTGGGACGATGATAATGCGGGTTTCTAAGAAAAGCTGTGTCCGTAACCAGTAGCGCAGGGTAGCCAGCATCCCAGAAAGGCGAATGATCGCTCAAGCGGGTTGCCGGAAGAACACGACCGTTTTCCGGGACAAGAAGCCCAACCGCTTTGAGTCCGGGGGCATACTGATGGACGGCCGACTCCAGACATTCTTTCAGTTCGCCGGAATCGGCATTACCCACGATGCCGATAAAATCTCCCCGATCCGGAACCTGAATGGGAAGACCCGGCGGGATGATCTGCGATCCGGGCTGGCTATTCGTATAACCGACACATTCGAGCGATAACATGCCGGCAACCGCAGTCTTGTTCTTTTGAAGCGTCTCTACATAATGCTGGCTGCCGATCATGCCGTACTCTTCCATTGCAAAAGCTACGAAACGGACATGAAGGCGAGACGGATGGTTTGTCTGGCTTAAGATGCGCGCCGCTTCCAGCAGCACCGCCACGCCGCTGCCATTGTCATCCGCGCCGGGAGAGAACGGCACGGCGTCATAATGGGCGCCGATGATGAGACAGGGAGCTTTTTGACTCTCATGGGGAAAACCGCCAATAATATTTTTGTTGCGGTGCCAGGTGGTGAACCAATGGTAAAATCCATCGGCATCGATCTCCAGACCATAGGACCGGAGCTCCTGCTCGATATAATGGGCCGTGCGCTTCACCGCTCCCGGATTTAAGACCTGGCTTCTCAGAAAGCAGATGTTCTCAAGATGCCGCCGGAGCCGGGCCTCTTCCACCTGTGCCATGACAGTTTCTGTACGATGATCCGCTTATTGAAACTTCGCGCGTGCAAGATACTTCAGGGACATGCACCGAATTCTTCAGCGGGTGTGTTTGTTGGACTCCTCCGTGGGGAGCTTCTCACCGATTGGTCCCCGGCGCTGCGGTGTCATCATGAGAATGTTCATCAGAATGTTCCCCAGACGGCGTCTCTTTTCCGCCTCCCATTCCGGGCATATCTTCCATATGATGCCCCCCGCCCTCGTGATGAACCTCAGGGGGAGCAACCCAGGCAAAAACGGTAAAACCTATTAAGACCAGCGCCGTGATCGTTCCCAGGGCTAGCACACCTTTCCGCTCTCTCGGGTTCCGGCTCGGCCCGCGATCAATCCATGGAACAATGAGAAAAATAAGGAGCAGCAGAAGACTGCTATAAAGTATCCCGGGAATTTCGGTAAAATGCTCGATTCCATACTGCCAGAGAAAGACCCATGGCGGCTTCGCTCCGGTGAATACCGGAGAATGCTCACCACCGAGCGGTGCAGGGACGAACGCCGAAAGGACTGCCACGAGGCCATAGAAGATCAGGCTGGACCGGATAATGCTCTTGATATCTTCCGTAAAGGTGCTGGTCAGTTCGGCCGCTGGAAGTTCGGGCAGGCGCCCGGATGGTCCGCTGGGAAGCGGCGAGATATTAAAAACATGGATCAGATAAAAGTGGCATAGAATTAAAAAAATCAGAAGCAGTGGAGCGAGTGTGATATGAAAAGTGTACATACGGACGTTGAGTGAAATGCTCTCTGTCAGCCCTTCGCCAAGCAACGCACCCAAAGGCCCCAGCAAGTTGACCACGGCCTTATAATGATGCAGCGCCTCATACCCTTCCTGATCCCATTTTATGACGGTGCCGGAAAAAAAGGAGAGCATCGTTATAGTGAAGAAAAGGGCGACACCGGTGTACCAGGTAAGGATGCGCGGAAATTTGTAGGCCCCCGTAATGAACACTCTTAAAAGATGCGCGAGCATACAAACAACCATGGCTTGCGCCGTCCAGTAATGAAGCGAGCGAATCCAACCGCCGCCGGGAACCTTGTCCATAATGTAATGGACGCTTTTATTGGCCATATCTGTTTGAGGGTTAAAAAACTGGGACAGGATAAGACCGGTAAGAAAAAGGAGAATCAGACCTACGAACGTAATTCCGCCGAGAGTATAGAGAAGTGTTTTGGAATGGGCTGGAACACGGAAATCAAGACTACTGATGCGAAGCCACCGTTCGAGGAACCGTTTTACTTTTCCCACCCGCCCCCCGTTTTGTAAATCTTTAACTTCCGGCAACGGTCATTTTGGATATTTTGACCGTCGGGGCCGCGATCCGGCCACGGAATTCGAGATCGTTCCCGACCATCTCAATGTTCATCAACATCTGCTTCAAATTTCCCGCGATCGTGATCTCCTCAACGGGATAAGTCAGCTCGCCGTTTTCGATCCAAATACCTACCGCCCCGCGAGAATAGTCGCCCGTAACCTGATTGACACCGAAACCCATAAGTTCGATCACATAAAGACCGCGTGAAACCGATCGGATTATCTCTTCCGGCGAGGACGTCCCGGCAGCCAGATAGAAATTCGTGGGGCCCACCGAGGGTGAATCCCCGATCCCCCGGGTCGCGTTTCCAGTCGAGACAAGGCTCAACTTTCTGGCGGAGTAGTTATCCAACAGATAGCTTTTTAACACCCCTTTCTCCACAACGGTCGTCTTTCGCGTCGGCAGGCCTTCGGCATCAAACGGTTTGGAACCGAGTGCCCCTGCAATCGTCCCGTCGTCATACACCGTAACGTGAGGAGAAGCAATTTGATGTCCGAGCTTGTCGATTAAAAACGAGGCGCCCTTATAAATCGCGGACCCGGAGACGGACGCAAATAGGTTCGAGAGGAGCCCGGCCGACATTTCGGGATCGAAAATTACCGGCACCTGCTGGGTCGGGATCTTTTTGGCGCCGAGCCGGCGCAGTGTCCGCTGGGCAGCCTTCTGACCGATGAGGCTGGAGGGCTCCAGTCTGGCCAATTTCCGCTGAACCGAATACCAGTAGTCCCGCTGCATGTTCCCGGTCCCGGGTTCTGCCGCCACCGGCGAGACCGAGAGAGAATGGCTGGAAACCGCATATTCACCGGCAAAACCGTGGCTGTTGGCATATAGTATGCGGCCTTCGTCGTGGCTGAAGTCCGCTCCTTCCGAATTGATCATTCTGGAGTCGTGTTCCAGCGCCGCCCGCTCGGTTTCTTTGGCCAGGATGATCTTTTCCTCGACCGACAGGGATCGGGCTGAAGGATCCCAGAGATCCATATCAGGGATTTTCTTTACGCAGTCCTCCGGTGGCGGAAGACCGGCATATTCGTCCACGGCGGTCACCTGAGATAGCGCGCATGTCTCATCCAATAGCTTATTTAAAGAATCGGAGGAGAGATCCGAGGTGGAGGTGATCGCTGATCTTTTACCGAAGAAAACCCGTAGTCCCAGCCGCTTCTCCTGCGCATGGGTCACCTTCTCCACCTCACCCAAACGCACCTGGACCGAGAAAGCGTCGCTCTCGGCCATGATCAGATCCGATGCCGTTGCGCCCTTCTTCTTCGCTTTTTCTAAAAGGCCTGTGGCGAGCTCAATTCCTCGTGACATATCTTATCCCTTCGTTCCGCCGACCGTCATGCCGTTGATCTTAATTGTAGGCAGCCCCACCCCGACCGGCACGCTTTGACCGTCCTTGCCGCAGGTGCCGATCCCGGAATCAAGCTCCATGTCATTGCCCACCATCGTGACGCGCGTCAAAGCGTCCGGACCGTTTCCGATCAGTGTCGCGCCTTTCACCGGCTGAGTGACCCGGCCGTTCTCGATGAGATAGGCCTCGCTGGCTGAGAAGACAAACTTACCGCTCGTAATATCCACCTGACCGCCGCCGAACGAAACCGCGTAGAGGCCTCGTTTGACCGATCGAAGGATTTCATCCGGCGTGGACTGGCCCGGCAGCATAAAGGTGTTGGTCATCCTCGGCATCGGGATATGGGCAAAACTCTCTCGACGGCCATTGCCGGTCAACGGCATCCCCATCAACCGTGCGTTGAGACGATCTTGAAGATAGCCTTTCAAAATTCCGTTCTCGATCAGGACCGTGCGGCTTGTCGGCGTTCCCTCGTCATCCACGTTCAGCGATCCCCGCCTTGATGGAATCGTTCCGTCATCCACAACCGTGCAGAGCTCGGAGGCCACCTTCTGGCCGATCCGGCCGGAGAAAGCCGACACTTTTTTACGATTAAAGTCCCCTTCGAGCCCGTGGCCAATCGCCTCGTGGAGTAGAATCCCCGGCCAACCGTTGCCCAAGACCACCTCCATCATCCCGGCCGGTGCATCCACCGCGGACAGGTTCAGAACCGCCTGA
>Ga0207048_10391_pt1 | contig 12091 bp, 8 predicted proteins | sample Alteio_BWMinCont_65_FD_153301 | JGI IMG/M metagenome (GOLD analysis project Ga0207048, IMG submission 153301) | Enriched cells from forest soil in Barre Woods Harvard Forest LTER site, Petersham, Massachusetts, United States -... | ecosystem: Environmental > Terrestrial > Soil > Temperate forest >...
GAATCAGCGAGCCTCGGCCACAATTCTTGCGAAACAGGATTGTATTCTGGCCGGCATCGGCTCCGTGTCTCGCATCCTAGATGTTTATGCGGCTCTGGATGGCGCGGTTACATCGCACTACGAGGTTACGACGCATCCGGAGATATTCGATGGCATCCGCCTGCACAATGGGCAGTCGGTTGCCGTGATCCAGCACAACGCACGGGTGATTCTTTCCTGCGAGCGGGTGATTCTGAATTTCATGCAGCGCTTGAGTGGGATTGCCACGTTGACGCGCCAGTTCGTTGACGCCGTTTCGGGCACCAAGGCGCGAATTTTGGACACGCGCAAGACCGTGCCCGGACTGCGCATGCTCGATAAGTACGCGGTGCGTTGCGGAGGTGGGCAGAATCACCGCCTCGATCTGTCGGACGGAGTGCTGATCAAGAACAATCACATTGCGCTCGCGGGAGGCATCGTACCGGCCCTGGAGCGCGCTCACAAGAACAGGCGCGGTGCGCAGATCATCGAAATCGAAGTACGGTCTGTCGATGAGTTGGAACAGGCGCTCGAACATGGCGGCGAAGCGATCCTGCTGGATAACATGTCGGTTGAAGATGTGAAGCGTGCCGTCGAGCGCTGCTCGCATGTGGAACGCCGCATTCCGCTGGAGGTCTCAGGCGGCATCACGCTGGAAAACGTTCGCGCTTACGCTGAGACCGGAGTGAATTTCATCTCGGTCGGGGCGCTCACCCACTCGGCGAAGGCTGTGGATATGAGCATGCGCCTCGCCCCGGCTTAGGTCTGCCGAACCTCTTCCGTGGATTCTGGGGGCGCACTGCCTCTTGTCCCATTGGACGGATTCATTGTTCCAGCCGAACGATTTCGGAGAGTGAACTTTCGAGTAACGCTTGCGGTCTCGCAAGCGATAAAGTATTCGGAAACCCGGAGGCCCTCCCCATGAGTCACCGAATCCCCCGTGCCGGTGTTGCAATACTCGCACTCATCTTTGCGAATAGCTCTTCTGGAAGTGGTGCCGGATCGCATGCTGCTCCCTCGCCCGCTGTAGCCCAGAGCAATTCTGTCCGGCATACGGTCTCGCCCAATCATCCCGCAACCTCGGTCAACGTCACTGTCGACGTTCTCAGTAATCGGCATGCGATTAGCCCTTATGTTTATGGGGGAAGCTATCCCAAGGATGCGCCAACGATTTCTGACAGCGGGCTCACCGTAGTTCGTTGGGGGGGAAACGCGACCTCACGATACAACTGGAAGACCTTTACTTACAATGCCGCTGCCGATTGGTATTTCGAGGATTTCGGCTATACCGAGATCGGTGACGCCGACTCTGTAAAATACATTCAGGATGTGGAAGCAGCGGGAAGCAATCCGCTGATGACGATGGTCATGCTGCCCTGGGTGGCGAAGCCTTCCGGCTGGAGCTTTTCGGTTGCCAAATACGGTCCGCAATGTGGGGCCGATCCTTACAACTCAGACGCTGGCGACGGAGTGCTGACGGATTGTCAGACGGACATAACCGGGAATGATCCAACCGATGCGAACGTCGAACTCAAAGACTCACCGCAAAACGGAGATCCTCCGGGAACCGTTTATCGTGATCAGTGGGCGCCGGCGCTGGCCGCGGCATTTGGCAGCGCGCCACATTTCTATGACATGGACAATGAGATTGATATCTGGGGCGGAACCCATCGCGATGTCCATCCCAATCCTTCGGCCTACGACGAGATGCGTGATACCTATCTTGCGGAAGCTGGCGCGTTAAAGGGGTGGGATCCGAATGCGATTCGTTTCGGCCCAGTGAGTTGCTGCTGGTGGTTCTATTGGAATGGCGCGAACAACAACGACAAGGGCGCCCATGCCGGCGTGGACTTTCTGCCGTGGTGGCTGAACGAAGTTTATTGGCGGGATCAGTTGGCTGGAACGAGATCGGTTGACGTGTTCGATATTCACGCTTATCCGGACGGGCCGGATACTTCCGGCTACACTCAGGCCCAGAAGCAGGCGCTCTCATTGCGTATTTATCGGGATTACTGGGATCCAAAATACGTGAGCGAATCGGGAGCCATTAATCAGCAGTGGGCCACCTTTATCCAGCCGAAGAAGCGGATTCCGTTCCGCATTCCGCGCATGCGGGCGACGGTCAATATGATCTACCCGGGCACTCCTTTGAGTTTCACCGAGTGGAGCGCAGCGTTTGCGGGTGAATCCGATTTCTCGACGGCGTTGGCTGACACTGACGCCTACGGCATTCTGGGACGCGAACGCATGTATCTGGCCTCGCGCTGGGTGGCGCCCGATCCGGCGAATCCCAATTATCAGGCCTTGAAGCTGTTCCGTAACTACGACGGGCAGCATCACAGCTTTGCGACGATATCTGTCTCGGCCGCGAACGATGGCAATCCGAATTTATTCAGCAGTTATGCCGCGCTGGATCCAACCGGCACGACCTTAACTCTGATGGTGATCAACAAAAGTCCAGGAGCCTCCGTTCAAGCGCAATTCGCGGTGAATGGATTTACGCCGAAGCAGGTTACGACCTACACGCTTTCGCCTAAGTCGCCTACAAAAATCGTGGCGTCGTCCTCGAAGGCCTGGACTTCTACTCGGAAGTTCGCGCCCTATACTGCAACGCTGCTGGTTGTGACCGGCTCGATGTCTGAAACGCCGAGCGCGGACTGGGACCTGAATCCGGACACGACCATGGTTCCAGCGCGAGGAACAACGGCGCTTCAGCCGAAGATCGTGTCGGGATCAGGCAACGTGACTCTCGGCACTCCACAGTCGGATAGCGGGATCACGCTCGTGGTCACACAACCAACCGTGACCCCGACTCAGGACGGGAGCATCACAGTCACTGCCGGCAGTGCTCCAGGTTTTTATCACTTTACCGTCCCGAGCACTGACAATGCAGGCGTCACCCAGACTCAGAGCGGTTGGATCGTTGTGGGGAATCCGCCGGCCACGTTCACAAAAATTGGAGACCATCAGAAAGGAGCGCCGGGAAGCCAGCTGAATTTGTCGGTCACACTCCATGCCAATAAGTCGGGAGGAAGCGCTGCGGGCGGTACCGTCCTGTTCACAACCGATGCCGGTTCCCTGTCGAACCGAATCGTCACCACCGACTCTTCCGGGAACGCGCCCGTGGTGCTCACACTGCCTGCAAATGCTGCCAACGTCCATGTCACCGCCGAGGGCCAGTTTGGACTTGGTCACCCGGTGGCGAAATTCACCGAGACCGCGCAATGACGGGATTTCGCTGATCCGAGGCGCGATTGCTGTTTCGCGGGCCATCCCTCATAATTCCGGCATCAGGCAATCACGGCCAAACCGAAAATCGCGGGCAGGAATGCCAGTGCCACATAAGTCTGCTCCACAGACTGACGCCAGGCTGGGACGCATTGTCCGTCTTCTTATCGCCCACGCCACGGTCGTCGTAAGCGGGACAAAAATCGCGGCCGAAATCGGCACCAGCCGTTCGGAAGTTTGGCGCCTGATTCAGCAGTTGCGCGATCTTGGAGTCGATATTGCCGGGCATCCGTCGACCGGATATAGTCTGAAGTCCGTGCCCGATCTGCTGCTCCCGGATATGCTCGCCCCACAATTGCAAGGCACGATTTTCGGCAAGCACATTCATCACTATTACAAGATTGGCTCGACCAACACGGCTGCCATGGAAGCGGGGAGCGCGGGCGCTCCTGAGGGCAGCGTTTTTCTGGCGGAGCAACAGACTGCGGGACGGGGCCGGGGAGTCAACCAATGGCACTCTGAACGCTCGACCGGAATTTATTGCTCGGTGCTTTTACGTCCGGCGCTGCCACCATCCGATGTACTGGTTATCACGCTCGCTGCTGGACTAGCTGTACACTCTGTGGTTCAGGAGATCGACTCACGAGTCCTCCCCGACCTGAAGTGGCCGAACGATGTTCTGATCGATGGGAAAAAATTCTGCGGCATTCTGACCGAGATGAACGCGGAAGTCACGCGCGTGCGGTATATCGTCGTCGGTCTCGGAATCAACGTAAATCAATCGAGTTTTCCCACGGATTTGCAGACCATAGCAACTTCGTTGCGTTTGGCGACGGGTACGGAGTGGTCGCGAGTGGAGCTATGCACAGCTTTGCTAAAATCGCTTGACCGGGAATACCGCGGCTTTCTCGAGAATCCTGAAGCCGCTGCTTCGATTCTCCGCCGCTTTCAGGAACGATCGTCCTCGGTTCAGGGACATCAGGTCGAGATCGAAGAGAACGCCGACCTTGAGGGCGTGACGGAAGGCCTGGATTCGCGCGGTTTCCTGCAGGTTCGTACAGCACAAGGAATGCGTACGGTGCTTAGTGGAACGGTCAGACTCCGCTGAGGAATATGTGAAGCCGGGTAACACCTATGCTTTTAGTTCTAGATGTTGGCAACACCAATACAGTGCTGGGAGTCTTCGCAAAGGCGAAATCCGCTCCGGCCTCGAACCGCGGTACCGAAAACGAATCGCCCCACTATGAGTTGCTTGTGGCGAACTGGCGAGTTGCCACGATCGCGACTGAAACGGTGGATGAATATGGGGTTCTATTCCGCAATCTGTTCGCTATGGATAACCTTGAGGCCAAGGGCATTCACGGCATCGTAATCTCGTCGGTTGTGCCGCCTCTTGACTCCACCTTGGCGCAAGTCTGCGAGCGCTACTTCAATACCAAACCGCTTTTTATCGAGCCGGGCATAAAGACGGGGATGCCGGTGCACTATGACAATCCTGCCGAAGTGGGTGCCGACCGCATCGTGAACTCGGTTGCCGCATTCGAGAAATATGGCGGGCCCTGCGTGGTGGTGGATTTTGGAACTGCGACCACGTTCGATTGCGTGTCTCCCAGGGGAGAATACATGGGCGGCGTTATCTGCCCCGGTATCGGAATCTCCGCCGACGCGTTGTTTGAACGCACGGCACGTTTGCCGCGCGTGGATATCCGCAAGCCCACTCACATCATTGGCAGCAATACCGTGGGCAGCCTGCAGTCCGGCCTCTACTACGGCTATCTTGGCTTGGTGGACGGTATTCTCGAGTTGCTCGTGCAAGAATTAGGGAACGAAACCAAAGTGATTGCGACTGGTGGTCTAGCCTCGCTATTCGGCACGGGCTCGAAGCATATCAAAGAGGTGGACGAGTTTTTGACCCTGGAAGGGCTGCGCATTATCTGGGAGCGCAACGTGACGGCGAAACCAGCTCGCGAGATCGCACCCGCTGGGTTCAAGTCTTCTTCCGGGAGCAAGCTGCGCTCGCGCTGATCTTCGAAACGAAACACGACCCGCCATGGAAAACTACTTTAACTACTTCACCGAAATCGAGGAGCACTTTCAACGGCGCTGGGGAGCCCCGCTACTGCTTTCCAATCTCGATTGGGTTCTGATGCAAACTTGGAAAGACGCTGGTATTCCATTGGAGGCTGTGCTACGCGGCATTGACACGACCTTTGAACATCATGAGCGACGGCCATCGAGGAGGGCCCGAAAGACAAACGGTCTAGGTTTTTGCGTTCAGGAAGTGCTGACAGCGGCGGAAGAGATGAAGGAGGCGGCCGTCGGAGCGCAGAGCACGGATGTCCAAAGCAATCGCGCAAGCGGTTTCCCGATCGCCGAAATCTGTGTTTTCCTCCGGCGCAACGCGGAACAACTCGACGCGGCGAAGCTTCCCGAAGCAAAAGGGATTGATGCCACACCGTTGACCAGAGAGACTGCCAAAACACTGTGCGAAATTGCCGCTGATCTGGAAGCCACGAAAACGCCGCCGCGATTGGAGGATCTTGAACGCCGCCTCACCGTGGCGGAAGAGAAACTGCTTGCGGTTCTACTGGCGGCAACGCCAGATGAGCAGATCGTCAGCGTTCGTGCGGAAGCTGACCGCGAGCTGGCGCCTTACCGGCGCAAAATGCCGTCAGCGCAAATCGAGCAATTGCTCAAGCAGTACGTCCACAAGCGATTGCTCGAAAAATATGGATTGCCGAGATTGAGTTTGTTCTATATGTAAGGTTGTCGGCAATTCTTTTCACCCGGCGTTTGGTTTCCAGCATAAAATCCTCGCTTGCAACTCATCATTGAAAAACTCATTTATGGTGGCGACGGCCTTGCGCGGCTGCCTGCCGACGAGCGCGGTCCCGGGAAAGCTGTGTTTGTACCCTTTGTGCTCGAAGGTGAAAGAATCGAAGCTTCGTTGCTAGAACAGAAGCGCAGTTTTGCGAGAGGTCGCGCGAACGCGATTCTGCAAGCTTCGCCGCAGCGAGTAGAGCCAATCTGTCCCTATTTTCTTCGATGCGGCGCCTGCCACTACCAGCACGCCAGCTACGAACATCAACTAGGGATCAAGGTTGCTGTCTTGAGCGAAAATCTGCGGCGAACTGCCAAGCTTGAACTGGAAACAAGCGTGACGATTCATGCTTCGCCGCCTTGGAAATACCGAAACCGTACCCGGCTTAAGGTCCGAACCGCTCCCGAGTTTGCGCTCGGTTATTACAAACTCGGATCGCACGAACTGCTTGCAGTCGAAGAGTGTCCCGTTAGTTCGCCGCTGATCAATCGCGCCATTGCCGCCTTCTGGAAGATGGGGCGCGAACGCACGGTGCCAGATGGGATTCGCGAGGTTGAGTTCTTTGTTAATGCAGAGAATACGGAGCTGCTGGTCGAGGCCTCCTGTGAACCCGGGACGCCAAGCACTCCAATCAGAGAATGGGCAGGCGCTGTGCAGAGCGCTCTTCCAGAAATCACAGGCATCGTAGCGTTCCAGGCAAGGTCTTCTGGCGTGACTGCGCCAGTTGAGCCGAAACCGATGGCGGCATTCGGGGCCAGAGAAATCACCTATCGGACTGACGACGCCTCCTACCGGGTCAGCGCCGGGGCCTTCTTTCAGGTTAACCGTCATTTAATCAATGATTTGGTAAAGATCGTCGTAGAGGAGTATTCAGGTGACCGAGCACTCGATCTTTACGCCGGTGTTGGGCTCTTTTCCACAATCCTATCGCGAAGATTTGCACAGGTAATCGCGGTAGAAACGTCACAGACTTCTCACGCCGACCTTCTCTACAATTCACCGGACAATGTGAAGGCCGTTAGGGCGACGACCGCGGATTTCTTGCGGGGTGTTGCCCATAAGCTGAAGCCCGAGCTTGTGGTGGTGGACCCGCCACGAAGCGGTCTGGGGGGAAGTGTGGTCCAGAGCCTTGTCGGATTGGGAGCGCACCGTATAACCTACATCTCCTGCGATCCGGCAACCGCTTCTCGTGATCTGGCTGGCCTGCTCAGTGCCGGATATCGCATCGAGCAGGTGCACCTGGTCGACCTGTTCCCCCAGACCTACCATCTGGAAAGCGTGTTTCATCTTGCTCGGTAGGCGGTCGCCAACAGAAAAAGTAGCCCGCTTTGCTTCTGAAACGCACTGAGGCTCCAGTATCCGAGCACATGCACTAAATCTTGATCCGTTTCTCCCGGCAAGGCTGTGAATCTGCCGTCGACGTCTCCTCCTACCACCCCGCAAAAGCCGCTCTCACGACAGCCCATGCTGTGGGCTGCCTCAGCGTATGGAGCTGGAATTGTTTTCGGCTACTACGTCTGGCGGTCTCCGTTGTACTGGCTCGTGGCAGGAGTTGCCTTCTCGGCATCGGGAGCATATTTTCTCCGCCGCCGCTCCCGAGCAGCCTACGCCCTTGCTCTTGCAGCGCTTTTTGTGACGGGAGCGCTGGTGATACAAGTGCGAGCGCCCGAAAATCAGAACAGCGCTGTCGCGTTTGCCGACGGCCGCGACGTAGTCATCACCGCCCATGTAATCAAGGAAGGAAATCTGCGCGATCACGGCCGGGGCGACAGTCAACAAAGGTTGGACCTGGAGACGGAGCAAATAAATTCGAGCAACGAGAGCTTCGCAGTCCGCTTGGGGATTCGCATGAGTTTCTACGGCCATGAGGCCGGGGATGAAGCGGCAAAGAATGTTTCAGAAGAATCCGCGCTTGCACCCGCGCACCCGTTCCGCTACGGAGAGCGTTTGCGATTTCTGGCAAAGCTGTATCCGCCGCGCAATTTTCGAAACCCAGGTGCTTTTGATTACGCGGGATATCTGGCTGAAAACGGAATCGTCGCCATTGGATCGGCCAAGGTAGACACGGTCGAATTGCTGCCGGGCTTTGCCGGCAACCGCTTTGAACTCTGGCGGACGCGCCTCCGTAGAAGCTTGGTCGAAAGAATCCATGTGCTATGGAAACCCGACGAAGCTCCTCTGCTTGACGCCATGCTCATCGGCGAGAATTCGTTCCTCGGGCGCGAAACTCTCACCGACTTTCAGCGAACCGGCACGTACCACGTGCTGGTGATCTCGGGGTTGAAAGTTGCGATCCTCGCGTTGGTAACGTTCTGGGTGTTGCGCCGGATGCGAATGAGCGAATTTGTGGCCAGCGCAGTCACGATTCTGCTCACGGTTGCGTATGCCCTGCTGACCGACGTTGGCGCTCCAGTGTGGCGGGCCACGCTGATGCTTGCGCTCTACTTGGGCGCAAAGCTGCTCTACCGGCGAAAATCAACTCTCAACACGATCGGAGCGGCCGCTCTGGCCCTGCTGATTGTCGATCCCACGGCACTGCTGGGAGCCAGTCTCCAGCTTAGCTTCCTGTGCGTGCTGGTCATTGCTGGAATAGGTGCGCCACTACTGGAGCGAACAACGCAACCTCTGTCTCGCTCCTTGAGGAGCCTGGAAGCGACCGGCTACGACGCCGCATTGTCTCCTCACCTGGCACAACTCCGTCTTGATCTAAGAATGATCGCCGGAAGGCTGCAGCGCTTCTTCGGCAAACGTGTTCCGCTGATCGTGCTTTCAAGTACGGGGCGCGTGCTGATCGTAGGTTGTGAATTCCTTCTGATTTCCACCGTGCTCCAAGCGGGATTCGCATTGCCGATGGCTTATTACTTTCATCGCGCAACTCTGGTCTCACTGCCAGCAAATGCGCTGGCGGTACCCCTTACAGAAATCATTATGATCGTCGCCATCTTGGCTATGACGGCGAGCTATGCCTCATTCACTGTGGGAAAGTTTCCCGCTGCGGTTGCCGCAGTAGCGCTCCAGATCATGAATGGATCGGTACGCTGGTTAGGTGGTTTACGCATCGCCGACACTCGCGTGCCTACGCCGCAACTGGCCGTCATTCTGCTGGGTACGGGCGCGCTGGTGCTGGCGATGGTTCTAAGTCGCCGCCGCCGGTTGCTGGTCGCGGCCGGGTGGATAGTCCTGGGGCTCAGTGCCTTCTGGATATGCGTTGTTCCGCCCCATCCACAACTCCGGCACGGAGTACTTGAGCTTACCGCCATTGACGTTGGCCAGGGCGATTCCATCCTTCTGGTTTCTCCGCAAGGTCGCACGCTACTGGTGGATGCTGGAGGTATACCCTTCTGGATGCACTCGGAACTGGATATCGGGGAAGATGTGGTGTCGCCCTTCCTGTGGTCGCGGGGATTTCACCAACTCGATATCGTGGCGCTAACGCACGCTCACGCCGACCACATGGGAGGGATGGCAGCGGTCCTGGCCAACTTTCACCCGCGCGAGCTATGGCTGGGAGTGGATTCCCCAAGTCCGGAGTTGCAAACTCTTCTGCGCGAAGCGAAGGCGCTGAAGATTCCCATCGTTCTTCACAAGGCAGGAGACAATCTTGAAATGGGCGGCACAAAGGTCGCAGTGCTTGCGCCGCCGCGGGACGCCGAAGCGCATCTTTCCCGGCCGAACGACGAGTCTCTGGTCATAAAAATCAGTTATGGGGCAACGTCCGCATTACTGGAAGGAGATGCTGAGAAGAAAACGGAACAACAGGTCGCCCGGGAAAGCCCACAGGCCGATCTCCTCAAAGTGGCGCACCATGGCAGCGCCACTTCTACAATCCCGGAACTGCTGGCCGCGGTCCATCCGCGGTTCGCGGTCATATCAGTGGGCGTGCGCAATGTTTATGGGCATCCGAGGCGGGAGGTTCTGGAACGGCTAGAGGAAGCCCACGTGGTTACGTACCGGACGGACGTGGACGGAGCGGTTACGTTCTATCTCGACGGCAAAACCGTCACTTCTCAGCTGGCGGCTCCTCATTGATGGCAAATTCGGCAGTCTCCAACTCGTCTGGCGTTTGCCGGTATTCCTCGATCATTCGCCGCGCCTCGGCGGCGTCTTCCTCGCGCACCAGAATCACGGTCCCGCCTACCCCGGGCAAGATATCCTGCTGCGCATCGAGAGAGGTGAGATCAGAGTCAATGCCGGCGGATTCGAGCAAGCCGCGTACGACCATCGCTTCCGATTCTTGTTCGGTATCAAACACCCGCACCAGCTTCTCATTCGGATTCGGGCGCTCTCCGGATTTGGAAGTCGAGTCTGCCATTATTGCCTCCCATCAGGATGATCTGTTGGACTCAAAGGCGCGTATCCTGAAGCGCGCGTGATACCGATTTTAACTCACCTGCGTGGTCGCGGGGCACTTTCGTCAATCCGAGTCACAGCACTGGACGGCGCCTGATTGCTTCGAGGTGACTGAAGGTCTACACCAATGTAGCCATTGCGCTCAGACCGCTTTGCCGCCACAATAACCTCAAAAGGCGCAACGCGCCTGTGTCGTGGGACATCTAAGGGCACAGACAGTAGTTCGGGGGCTTCATGAGTAGTTTGGAACGTCGTGGGCAGCCGGTAAACGGGAGCGAACGAGAGCAGGAGGCACGCAACATCCGCCGTCTGCAGATTATGATCAGCATGGTAATGTCCGTGATTGGTCAGGACCCCAACCTCACCGTCGAAGAAGCTTCTGAGTTGGTGGCGGGGGCCAAGCGTGCCGCGCTGGCGATGTTTCCCGACAAAGAGTTCACCTACGACATCCTCTATAAACCTCGCCTCCAGAGATTGATGAACGAGCGCTTCCGCCTGCAATAATAAGCGGCTGCATCGGTTTGACCCTCCTCACCCGCAGCGGCTAGACTCGCTATTCAGCGGGGTGTTCCATGAAGCGAGTTGCGTGGGTCTTCACAGTCGTGGTCCTCTGTGCGTTCGGGGCGGTGGCTGATGAAGGCCATCACCACGAAGATCTGACGACCGATCAATTGGGCACGGTGCATTTCCAGGTATCGTGCGCGGCGGAGGTGCAGAAGCCCTTCGAACGCGGAGTCGCGCTGCTGCACTCCTTCTGGTATGAGGAGGCGAAGAAAGAATTCGAGCAGATCGCGAAGGACGACCCCAAATGTGCGATGGCGCATTGGGGAATCGCCATGAGCATCTGGCATCAGCTCTGGAACCATCCCGACGTAGCTACGATCAAGCTGGGACACGACGAGGTAAAGAACGCGAGATCGCTGCATCCGAAGACCGATCGCGAGCGCGACTACATCACTGCCATGGACGAGTTCTACCGCGGCAAGAGACGCGACTATCACGATCGAGCCAGCACGTACTGCCAGGCTATGGCAACGACCCACCAGGATTATCCCGATGACCGCGAGGCGGCGGCCTTCTACGCGCTCTCGCTGCTTGCCTCCGAGCCGGACAATGACACGACCTTTGTCAATCGAAAGCAAGCAGCGGCGATTCTGGAAAAGCTGTTCGCGGTCGAGCCCGACCATCCTGGCGTGGCACATTACTTGATTCATAGCTACGACAAACCGCAATTGGCACAACTTGGACTGCCTGCTGCTCGCCGCTACGCGCAGATTGCTCCCGCCGCTCCTCACGCGCTGCACATGCCATCGCATATCTTCGCGCGTCTCGGCCTGTGGCTGGACGATATCAATTCCAACCTCGCTTCGATTGCCGCTACGCGTAAAACCGCAGCCATGCACATGGGCGGCGAAGGTCACCAGTTCCACGCCATGGATTTTCTGGTCTACGCTTATTTGCAAAGCGGGCGTGAAGCCGACGCGCAACGAGTGATCGACGAAGTCAAGGCCATGCCGGCGAAGAAGGATGACATGTATGGGATGGACTTCGACCCGCGAACCGACGCGCTGGTAACTTTCACGGCGAGGTATGCGCTCGAGATGCATCACTGGACGGAGGCTGCTTCCCTGGAGCTGATTCCTGGGGCGGAAACTGGGGACAACTCGATTACTC
>Ga0207048_10392_pt1 | contig 12091 bp, 7 predicted proteins | sample Alteio_BWMinCont_65_FD_153301 | JGI IMG/M metagenome (GOLD analysis project Ga0207048, IMG submission 153301) | Enriched cells from forest soil in Barre Woods Harvard Forest LTER site, Petersham, Massachusetts, United States -... | ecosystem: Environmental > Terrestrial > Soil > Temperate forest >...
ACCGAATTTCTTGGTCACATCCACGATCAGCAGGAGCAAATTGCAACCATCGACGAGTACCGCAAGCTTTATGATTTCAGACAGATCGTTCCCCTCTCCGCCCGCAAGAAGGTGGGATTGGACGTTCTGCTGGACCACGTGGTGTCGGCCCTCCCCAAGGGAGTGCCTTATTTTCCGGAAGATCAGATTACCGATCAGCCCGTGCGCTTCATGGTGTCGGAACTGATTCGTGAGCAGGTTCTGTTTGCTACCAACGAAGAAGTGCCGCATGCAACCACGGTTGTCGTCGAGCAGTTCGAAGAGGGAGCCAGGCTCACCCGCGTCGCTGCTGTCATCTATTGTGAACGGGACGGCCAAAAGCGAATTCTGGTGGGCAAACAAGGGCAGATGCTGAAGACCATCGGCACTACCGCACGTCTCCAGATCGAAAAAATGGTGGGTACGCGGGTCTACCTGGAATTATTCGTGAAAGTATGCGCCGATTGGCGTGAGTCGCGCGCCTTTATCGAGGACCTGGACTGGCGGCGTCAACTAGAGCACCTTGCGGGTTCGCGATGAGTGGGCTCAGATAAGAAAGCTTTCGCGGAAAGGGATGGACGCAATTGGACGACCACGGTCACGATTTTGATCTCGATAAGCTAGTCTTGAAGTTGAACGTGAAGTTGGCCGCCGATCAGAAGGCCGTCGATCATGTCGTACATGGCATTATGGAGGTTCTCCGCAAGATTGATTGTGCCTCCGGAGCCGAAGACGCCATCGAACTGGCGCTGACCGAGGCTCTCGCCAATGCCATCGTGCATGGCGCCAAATCCGACCCTTCCAAGAGCATCGAATGCGATGTTGCCTGCGACCAGCATGGCGATCTGCTGATCGTGGTCCGTGACCCCGGCAAGGGGTTCGATCCCGCCGCCATCCCCAGCCCCGTAGTTGGAGAGAACATTTATTCCGACCATGGCCGCGGCATTTTCCTCATCAATCAGCTCATGGACGAAGTGAAGTTTCACAAGAATGGCACTGAAATCCGTATGATCAAACGCCTCAAGCCCGACTCCAAATAAACAGAGTCTCCACTTCCCCGCGTTCTCTACTCTTTCGCCGCAATCCCCAACGTCTTCATTTTGCGGTAGAGATGGCTCCGCTCCAACCCCAGCACCTCCGCCGTTCGGCTGACATTGCCATGGTTTTCGTCAAGTTTCTTCAGAATGTAATCCCGTTCATAGGCGGCGCGCGCCTGATGCAGAGTCGAGAACTCGGTCCCCGCCGCCCGGCGGCTGCCATCACGATGCACCAGTGGAGGCAGGTGTTTGCGTTCGAACCGCATCGTCGTCGGATTCATAATCACGATTCGCTCGATCACGTTGCGCAACTCGCGCACGTTGCCCGGCCACGAGTAGCGCATCAGGATTTCAATGCAGTCCTCCGTGATCTCACGCGAGCGCCGTCCATAGGTTGCCGAAAACTCCTTCAAAAAGTGGCGCGCCAGCAGCGGCACATCTTCCTTGCGTTCGCGCAACGGAGGCACCGAGAAGGGAATTACGTTGAGCCGGTAAAACAAATCCTCCCGAAAGTTACCTCTGGAGATTTCTTCCTCTAAATCCTTGTTGGTCGAAGCAATCACCCGCGCATCGACCGTAATCGCCTCACTGCCCACCGGAACAAACCGCTGCTCCTCAAGCGTCCGTAGCACCTTGGACTGCGTTTTCAGGCTCATGTCGCCAATTTCATCCAGGAACAGCGTACCCCCGTGGGCCTTCTGAAACGTGCCCTCCTTGTCGGCAGTCGCACCGGGGAATGACCCTTTCCGGTGTCCAAACAGTTCGCTTTCGATGAGATCCTCTGGAATGGCGGCGCAATTTACCTCCACAAACATCGCGTCCTTGCGCAGGCTTTGCGCATGGATCGCATGCGCCACCAACTCTTTCCCCGTCCCCGACTCGCCATAGATGAGCACGCGTCCGTTGGTGGGCGCCATGAGTTGAATCTGCTGGCGCAGCGCCTTCATGGGTACGCTGTCACCCACAATCACGCTCTTGGGAACCAGTTGCTTCTTGAGATCGCGATTTTCCGCACGCAAACGTTTGGCGTCGATCGCGTGTTTGACCAGAATGAGTGTCTTGTCGATCGAAAGCGGTTTTTCCAGAAAATCATACGCCCCGAGCTTCGTGGCCCGTACCGCCGTCTCGATCGTCCCGTGTCCCGAGATCATGATCACTTCAGGAGCGTTGTCCAGTTCGCGAATTTTTCCCAGGGTCTCCAGCCCGTCGATGCCCGGCAACCAAACATCCAGCAGCACCACATCGAAGGCGTGCTTGCGCAGGGTTTCCAGGCACGACTCCCCGCTCTCCGCTTGCAAGGCTGCATAGCCTTCATCTTCCAGCACGCCTTTCAGCGACCGCCGGATGCTGGCCTCGTCGTCCACGATCAGGATGTTATGCATGTTGGCTGATGACAGGAGGGCTCACTACTTCGCTTACCACCGGCAATTCGACCACAAATCGGGTTCCCATTGGCCGATTCTCCTCCACCCGAATCGATCCATGATGATCCTCAATGATTCTGCTCACAATCGCCAATCCCAATCCCGTCCCACGCTTCTTGGTGGAAAAGTAAGGCAGAAACAATCGCTCTTTCAGTTCCTGCGTGACCCCATGGCCAGTGTCAGCCACCGTGATCTCCACCGCCTCGCGGCTGGCCACCAGCGTGGTCGAGATCTGTATCTCACGAAACATCACATCCTGCATGGCCTCAGCTGCATTGTCCACCAGGTTGGCCAGCGCCCGCTTGATCGCGTCCGCGTCCGCCATCACTTCCGGTAGGTCGGCCGCCAGTGAAGTGCGGATCCGAACATTGTCCAGCCGTCCGTCAAACATGGCCAACGCACTCTCCACAATGGCGTTGATATTGGCCGGCCGGGGTCGCGCCGCGGGAAAACGCGCCAGCGTTGCAAACTCATCCACCAGCGTGCGCACCGTTTCCACCGCCCCAGCAATCGTCTCGGCACAACTATGGATCACCTCGAGCGACGCTGCGTCTGGCGGTGTCCCCTTCCCTAGATGCCGTCGAATCCGCTCCGCAGAAAGTGCGATCGGGGTCAGGGGATTCTTGATCTCATGCGCCACTCTTCGAGCCACTTCCCGCCACGCCGCTTGCTTCTGCGCCTTCAGCAGGTCCGACAAATCCTCGAACACCAACACGTATCCCAGGCCCTGGTCTCCATGCTTGAGCGCCGCCACGGTGACGGCGACGTTGAGCGTGGCGTGCTGGACCTCCATTTCCATCTGCGTCGTGGAAGTCCCCATGCGGTCTGCTCGCCGCAGCAGTGGCTCCAGACTCTCCATCACCGCAACACTGAACACCTCGCGCAATGGGGCTCCGATCAGAACTTCGGGAATTCCGGCTTCTGTACCGCTGGGGTGAAACAACCGTAGCAGAGCATAGTTCACATGGGTGATCTCGTGCGCCATGTTCAGCGAAAGCACTCCGTTCGGAATATTCTCCAGAATGGTTTCCATGTGGCGGCGTCGCTGTTCCAACGCGACGTTGGCGCCTCCCAACTCGCGGCTCGAAGCTTCAATCTGCCGCCGGCTGGACTCCAGTTCCGCGGCCATTCGATTGAAAGATTGCACCAGGTCCCCGATTTCGTCCGCCGCCGCTACCTCAACCCGGTAATCCAATCGTCCGCGGGAAATCTCTTGCGTGGCCTCGGCCAGCGCCACCACCGGACGCGTCACCAGTTTCGAGAGAAACAGGGCCAGCCAGGTCGTGGCAAACAGCACCACCACCGTCAGCAAAAGCAGGACTTCCATATACGTGCGCCGCACCAACCTACGTCCGCGCGCCAATTCCAGATAGCGCTGCTGGCTGGCATCGATCTGCCGCACGGTTTCCGAAAACTGCTTGGGCAAAGGCATGGCTACTAAAATCACATCGCGGTCGCCGGCCGCCGTGCTGCCCAGGATATATTCCGTGTTCTCCCAAGCGAAGAGTACCGGCGCGTTCGACTCAAGAAATCCCGCCGGAAGCTTGCCTTTGAGTGACCCCCATTCCGCGGGCTCACCGAAACTGGTTTTTGCTTCTCCTTGGTCGAGCACGATGACGAATCCGCCCTGCAACGTGGATTCGTGACGACGTAATTCGTCCGCTACCGCCGCAAAGTTACTCGCCCCCAATGCCCGCCGTACCTCGGGCTCGGCAGCAATCGATACCGCTTCTGCGCGCGCGTTCTGCGCCGCATACTGCGAGAGCAGCGACGCCATCGTCGCCGTGTCCGTCCGCACCTCTTCCACCGGCGTCGAAAACCACTTGTCGATCGAGCGGTTCATCAGCACATAGGCGAAAAAGAACATCCCGATGACCGGCAGGAATGAAAGCAACAAACTACCAACTACCAGCCGGGTGCGGAACTTCGACCCCAGCACTCCCAGCCGTCTCTCGGCAAACAGCTTCAGGACGTTGCGGACAAGTACAAACGTGAGCGCCAGAAACAGAACAAAAATCAAAGTCGAGAGGAAAGCGAAGAACAGCAATTGCTGGTTGCTGTCGGGTCTTACCGGCAAATCAAGGGAAGTCAGGGCGAACAGGATTCCCACCAGCAGCACTAAGCCCACCGCCACCGGAATAATGATCCTCTTTCGGCTGGCAGGTTTATCATCCGGACGCGTTGGAATCGATGAAGTCACAGCCCTGAGTCCCACATTATAAACAGATCACGTGGGGACAGCCGCCCTCAGGTGTCCAGAGGAGCGAAGCTCCGCAACGTGAACATAGCCGCAGGGGAGACCTCTGCCTCTAAACCTCGACCGTTCCGACCCTCCACAAGGAACCGTCCCCTCCTTGAACTTACCGAAGTCCATGTCCCCGCAGCCGGCCCCCTCACAAACCCGCGTTTGGCGTGCGTTCCACGAGCCCTAAACGACTGACCCTCCTACTCGACGCGGTACAGGTACCAAAGTTACTCGCGCAGTAACGCCTCCCCGTTGACAATTTATGTCAACGCGAACCACTGAGCGATTTTCCGCTCATTAGCTGCCGTGTTTCGCGTGAGCCACGCCAAGGCGCTGGCATTTTCTCTGTCGTTCGGATAGGAGATCGAAGTATGTCTCAACGGCTGGGTGATCTTCTCGTCAAAGAGAAGATCATTACTCCAGAGCAGTTGGAGCAGGCGGTCAAGACTCAGAAGGACAATAACACCCGTCTGGGCGCTGCTCTGGTCAAGCTTGGCTTCCTCAGCGACGAGGATGTCACTAACTTCCTTTCCCGTCAGTACGGCGTTCCCGCAATCAATCTTTCCTATTTCGAAATCGACCCCTCCGTCGTCAAGCTGATTCCCTACGAGACTGCCAAACGCTATCAGATTCTGCCATTGAGCCGCGTCGGCGCTTCGCTCACCATCGCCATGGTCGATCCCACCAACGTCTTCGCCATGGACGACATCAAGTTCATGACCGGTTTCAACATAGAACCGGTCGTAGCTTCGGAAAGCTCGATTCTTGAGGGCATCGACAAAGCCTACGGCACGACCAAAGAAGAAGATCTCGAACAAGTCATGCAGTCCATGACGGACATGGACGAGGCCGACGTCGAACTGCAAGCCGACCAGGAAGAAGTGGGCTTGGCCGATCTAGAGAGGGCTGCGGACGAAGCCCCCATCGTCAAGCTGGTCAACCTCATTCTTACCGACGCGGTCAAGCGCGGGGCCAGCGACATCCACATCGAGCCCTACGAAAAAGAGCTGCGCGTTCGCTTCCGTATTGACGGCGTTTTGCAGAGCATCATGACCCCGCCTCTGAAGTTGAAGGACGCCATCACCTCGCGCATGAAGATCATGGCGAAACTCGATATCAGCGAGAAGCGCCTGCCCCAGGACGGCCGCATCATGCTGAAGATGAACATTGGCGGACGCAAGAAGCAACTCGATTTCCGCGTCAGTACTCTGCCCACGCTGTGGGGCGAAAAAATCGTGCTTCGCTTGCTCGACAAAGAGAACCTGCGCCTCGACATGACCAAACTCGGCTTCGAACCCGAATCGCTGGTCAAGTTCGAAAAAGCCATTCTCAAACCCTACGGCATGGTGCTGGTCACCGGGCCCACCGGATCCGGCAAAACCAACACTCTTTACTCTTCCATCTCCACCCTCAACAAACCCGATACCAACATCATGACCGCCGAAGACCCGGTCGAGTTCCAGTTGGCCGGCGTCAACCAGGTGCAGATGAAGGAACAGATCGGCCTGAACTTCGCGGCCTCCTTGCGCGCCTTTCTGCGCCAGGACCCCAACATCATTCTGGTAGGCGAAATTCGAGACTTCGAAACCGCCGAAATCGCCATCAAAGCCGCCCTCACCGGGCACCTGGTTCTCTCCACCCTGCACACCAACGGCGCTCCCGAAACCATCACCCGTCTTATGAACATGGGCATTGAGCCGTTCCTCGTGGCCACCTCCGTTCACCTCATCTGCGCTCAGCGCCTGGTGCGCCGCATTTGCAAAGAGTGTGCAGCTCCGGTGGAAGTCCCCCGTCAGACTCTGCTCGAAGAAGGCTATACCCCCGAGGAAGTGGGTTCCGTGAAGATCATGAAGGGCAAAGGCTGCGCTGTGTGCAACAGCACCGGCTACAAGGGCCGCTGTGGTTTATACGAAGTCATGGAAGTGGACGACGAGATCAGAGAACTGGTCCTGGTCGGCGCGTCGGCAGTCGAACTCAAGAAGAAGGCAATCGAGCGCGGCATGATCACGCTGCGCCGTAGCGGCCTGATCAAGGTCGCGGCCGGCATGACCACGCTCGAAGAAGTGGCGCGCGAGACGATTCACTAGATTCTGAATACGAAGGGGAAACAAAATGGCGCTTTCGTTGAGCGATCTGTTGAAGAGAATGTTGGAAATGAGTGGCAGCGATCTTCACCTCACCACCAATTCGCCGCCGCAAATCCGTGTCCACGGACACCTCGTCCCTCTGGACCTTCCGCAGATGACGCCCGCGGAAACCAAGCAACTCGCCTACAGCGTCATGACCGACTCCCAGAAGCACCGCTTCGAAGAGAATCTGGAACTCGACTTCTCTTTCGGATTGAAAGGTCTGGCCCGCTTCCGCGCCAACGTCTTTAATCAGCGCGGCGCTACTTCCGCTGTCTTCCGTTTGATTCCCTTTGAGATCAAGTCCTTTAACCAACTGGGGTTGCCGGCCGTAGTCAGCAAGATGTGCGACAAGCCACGCGGGCTGGTGCTGGTCACAGGGCCAACCGGGTCGGGCAAGTCCACCACGCTCGCCGCCATGATTGACAAGATCAATACCGAGCGTCACGACCACATCTTGACCATCGAGGACCCCATCGAATTCGTACACATGAATAAGAATTGCGTGGTCAATCAGCGCGAACTGCATGCTGATACCAAGAGCTTTGCCGACGCGCTCCGTGCCGCTCTCCGTGAAGACCCGGACGTGGTCCTGATCGGCGAAATGCGCGATCTCGAAACCATCGAATCCGCGCTGCGCATCGCCGAGACCGGCCACTTGACGTTCGGTACGCTCCACACCAATTCCGCGTCTTCCACCATCAACCGAATCATCGACGTGTTTCCCGCCCACCAGCAATCCCAGATTCGCGCGCAGTTATCGCTGGTGCTGGAAGGCATCATGTGCCAAACCTTACTGCCCAAATCAGACGGCAAGGGTCGCGTCATGTGCATGGAAATCCTGGTTCCGAATGCCGCCGTCCGCAACCTCATCCGCGAAGATAAGATCCATCAGATTTACTCCTCCATGCAATCCGGACAGGACAAGTTCGGTATGCAGACTTTCAACCAGGCGCTGGCCACCGCTTATTTCCAGAAGCACATCACCCTGGAGATGGCCATGAGCCGTTCCAGCAACCAGGACGAATTAACCGAGATGATCAATCGCGGCGCAACTTTGCTGAACCGTAATCAGCCAGCCGCCAACGCGGCGAAAGCCGCCGCGCCCGGCAAGCGGTAAGCGGAAGATCAGGGGATTGAGAACGAAAAGATAGCAGTGCAGGAAATCCGGAGCACCAAATAGTCGGTGTTCCGGGATACAAAACCCAACGTAGCCAAGCGAGGTTAACATGCCAGTTTTTACATTTTCGGGAAAGAACGAAACCGGAGAAAAAATCACCGGAGAACGAGTCGCCACCAATAAGCAGGCTTTAGCCACACAATTGCGGAAGGAGCGAATCACCACCGGCGCCATCCGCGAAAAAGGCAAAGAGTTTGTCATGCCGACCTTCGGCTCCGGCCACATCAAAGTGAAGGAGATTGCCATCTTCTTCCGCCAGTTCTCCGTCATGATCGACGCCGGCCTGCCGCTGGTGCAATGTCTGGAGATTCTGGCTGCCAACCAGGAAAACCAGGCGTTTCAGAAGACCCTGACCGGAGTGCGCACCACGGTCGAAGGTGGCGCTACCCTGGCCAACGCCATGCGCCAGTTCCCCAAGGTCTTCGATGAACTGACCACTAATATGATCGAAGCCGGTGAAACCGGCGGTATTCTCGATGTCATCTTGCAGCGCTTGGCCCTCTACGTCGAGAAGGCAGTCAAACTGCGCGCGGCGGTAAAATCCGCCCTCATCTACCCGGTCTCGGTGGTCTCGCTGGCATTTCTCATCGTCGGCGCCCTGCTCAAATGGGTGGTGCCGATCTTTGCCAACTTGTTCGTTGGCCTGGGCGTGGCTTTGCCCCTGCCCACGCGCATCGTGATCGGACTCTCCGGCTTCGTAGGCCAGTTCTGGTGGTTCTTTATCCTGGGAATCGGCGGTCTGATCTTCGGAGTCAAGGAAATGCGCAAGCATGAGCGCGCCGCGTATTACATGGATTGGTGCTTGCTCAAGCTGCCGGTGCTGGGTCTGCTGCTGCGTAAGATCGCTGTCGCACGTTTCACCCGCACCCTGGGTACCCTGATCACCTCAGGCGTGCCCATCCTGGAAGGCCTAAGCATCACCGCCCGCACCTCCGGCAACAAGGTCCTCGAAGCCGCCCTCATGCGGGTGCGTAAGGCCATTGAAGAAGGCCGCACCATCGTCGATCCCCTGCGCGAATGCGGCGTGTTTCCCAACATGGTGACACAGATGATCGGTGTCGGCGAAGCTACCGGCGCCATGGACTCCATGCTGCAAAAGATTGCCGACTTCTACGAAGACGAAGTCGATGCCGCCACCAAAGACATGCTGGCCATGCTGGAACCCATCATCATAGGCTTGCTCGGCATCATGATCGGGGGCATCGTCATTTCGCTGTACATGCCGCTGTTCTCGATGATCGCCAAACTGGCGGGATAGGTTCGAAACGCGATTCGAGGCCTCGCGGAAGGAACGGAAACATCGGTTCCTTCCGCTGCCAGCCTCGAACCTCTGACTCCCGGTGATAGGGACGGAAATGCATTCCATATTCGATCAGCGGCAATGGCTGGCGTGGCTGGTCAAGATCCGAATCCTGGTCCTGACCTGTCTGCTGGGCATTGAACTGGCCATCGCTCAGCTTACCCCCAGTTCATTCCCGCTACGCCTGTTCGTCACCATAATTTTGCTGTGGTACGCCATCGCGATTTTTCACCTCTTGCTGCTGGCTTTCTGGCAGGAATACCGCGTCCAATCGCTGCTCCAGGTGATCACCGATCTTGCCCTGGTTAGCCTCGTGATTTACGCCACCGGCGGCATCGATAGCTCGTTCAATTTCCTTTATCCCCTGGTCATTATCGTTGCCTCAATCCTCTTGCCACGTACCTGGGCGTTTCTCACCGCGGCGCTGGCCTTCATTCTCTACGGTACCGTCCTTGAGTTGACCTATTTTGGAGTTGTCCCTTCATACTCCACCACTCACCCTGAATTGAAATCCCTGCAAGCCATTATTCTCGTGAACTTGTTCGGCTACCTGGCGGTCGCTTATCTCGCCGGACAACTGGCCACCAAGCTTCGCCAGGTTGACGTCAAGCTGAAGCACACCAGCGGCGCGCTCGAAGACCTGCAAGCCTTGCACGAAAACATCATCCAGTCCATCACCGGCGGCCTGATCACCACCGGCCTCGATGGCCATATCACCCTGGCCAACACGGCCGCCCAAAAACTATTAGAGTGCCCGGAAGACAGGTTGCTCGGTCAGCCCGTTAATCGCCTTTTTCTCGATCCACTTCCCCAGGTCGAGACCCAACGCGCTCACGCCGAAGTTCGCCTCGTCGCTCCTAACGGCTACCGCAAGACTTTCCGCGTCCAGGTCTCCACCTTAGCCATCCCGGAAAAAGGCACGCTGGGATACGTCTACACCTTCGACGATCTCACCGAAGTCCGTCGCCTGGAACGCGAAGTCCGCATGCAGGACCGCTTGGCCGCCGTGGGCCGCCTGGCCGCCGCCATCGCCCATGAAATCCGCAATCCTCTGACTTCCATCGCTGGCTCCGTCAGCCTTCTGTCCGGCATCCCCGACCTGAGCCAGGAACATCGCCAGCTTCTGCAGATCGTGACTCGCGAGTCCGAACGCCTGAACCACATCATCACTGATTTCCTCGGATATTCACGTGGCAAGCAATATCAATTCAAGAAAGTTGACTTGCTTCCGCTGCTCGAAGACACGCTCACCCTGCTCGAACATCGTCTTTCCGCCCAGAACAGCGCCATCCGTGTCGAGCAAAAGATCCAGCTGACCGAAGCTTGGACGCTCGCCGACGGTGACAAAATCAAACAAGTCTTTTGGAATTTCTGCGAGAACGCTGTCCGCGCTATGCGCGACAATGGCACCCTCACCGTCTCCGTCGAATCCTCTGGAGACGACTGGCAGGTCAACTTCGCCGATACTGGCCCCGGCATGAGCCCGCAGTTAATCGAAAAAATCTTCGAACCTTTCCAATCGCAATTCGAAGGCGGCGCGGGTTTGAACGCCATTCGATTGCGCGAGCGCCGATTTCAGCAACGAAACTTCTATCAAATTGTCCAGGCCCACGAAGGCAAGGTCTGGGCGCGCTCCAAAGTCGGCCAGGGCAGCGTCTTCGTTCTGAAATTGCGGCGCCTTACAGAAGCAGCTTCATCCCTGCAGCAAAACCCGGCCACGCATTCCGCTCCTCTCGAAACTACCGCCGCCGTGGCCGCAGCAGGAGGCGCTCGTGGGTAACATTCTGGTTTGCGATGATGAGCGCTCCATCTGCGAAATGCTGGAGATCGCCCTCCGCCGCGAAGGCCACAAAGTCGAGACCGTCAACTCCGGCGAAGTGGCAAAACGAAAACTCGATGGTGCCCTCTACGACGTCGTCATTACCGACATCAAAATGCCGCGCACCGACGGCATCGAAGTGCTCCGCCACGCTCATCAAGTCTCGCCCGACTCCGCCGTCATTCTCATCACCGCAGTTGACGACTACGAAGCCGCCGTCGAAGCCGTCAAGGCCGGCGGGGCCACCGACTACATTCGCAAGTCCCCCGGTTTGGTGGATGAGATCAAACTCGCCATAAACCGGGCCCTCGAAAAAATGGCGCTCAGTCGCCAGAATTTTGCTTTCAAGCGCGATGCCAACACCCGTAACTCGCTCGATAATATCGTCGGCGTCAGCGCTGCCATGGAGAAGCTGAAGCAGACCATCCGCACCGTCGCCTCCACTCAGAGCACGGTCTTGATCTACGGCGAAAGCGGTACCGGCAAGGAATTGGTGGCCCGGGCCGTGCACGTGTGTTCTCCCCGCTCCGCCGAGCCGTTCGTTTCCATCAACTGCGGGGCCTTCCCGGAGACGCTGCTCGAAAGCGAACTATTCGGCTACGTGAAGGGAGCCTTTACCGGAGCCAATCAGAACAAACGCGGCCTGTTCGAAGTCGCCGACCAGGGCACCATCTTCCTCGACGAAATCAGCGAGACCTCCATGACCATGCAGGTCAAACTGCTGCGCGTATTGCAGGAGCGCAGCGTGCGTCCGGTGGGCGGCACCAGCGAAATTCCCATCGACGTTCGCGTGATCGCCGCCACCAATCGCGATCTCGACAAACTGGTCGCCGAAAACACCTTTCGCGAAGACCTCTACTACCGGCTGAATGTCATCCCTGTTTCCGTGCCTCCGCTGCGCGAGCGCCGCGAAGATATTCCGCTCCTGGTCAACCACTTCCT
>Ga0207048_10393_pt1 | contig 12090 bp, 10 predicted proteins | sample Alteio_BWMinCont_65_FD_153301 | JGI IMG/M metagenome (GOLD analysis project Ga0207048, IMG submission 153301) | Enriched cells from forest soil in Barre Woods Harvard Forest LTER site, Petersham, Massachusetts, United States -... | ecosystem: Environmental > Terrestrial > Soil > Temperate forest >...
GATCACCAAATCACGTGATGTGATGACTCAGGCTGTGTTTAGTTTGAAAGGTAAGCCGTTGAATTGCTACGGTTTAACAAAAAAAGTTGTTTATGAAAATGAAGAATTTAACCTTTTACAACATGCGTTGAACATCGAAGACGGTTTAGATGATCTGCGGTACAACAACATAGTAATAGCCACAGATGCCGATGTGGATGGCATGCACATAAGGTTATTACTGATGACCTTCTTCCTACAGTTTTTCCCTGACCTGGTAAAGGCTGGCCATGTGTTTATTTTGCAAACGCCATTGTTCCGAGTCCGTAATAAAAAGGAAACCATTTATTGCTACAGTGATGAAGAACGGCGTGATGCCATCGCCAGGTTAGGCGCCAAGCCTGAGATCACCCGGTTTAAAGGGCTGGGCGAAATATCGCCTGACGAGTTCGGTTTGTTCATAGGTAAAGATATCCGGCTCGACCCGGTTATCCTTAAAGACGCAAACATAAAAGGCTTGCTCGAATACTACATGGGTAAAAACACTCCAGAAAGACAGCGTCGTATTGTTGCTGGTCTAAGGGTTGAAAAGGATGATGAAAGCATTAACCCGTTGGTGGCCGAGGAGGTTGAGGGCTTGAGTTTGCCGTTGGCTGTGTGATACAATAATTATCGTCCCATGTATGTTAAATGGGCTCCACCAATTATATGGTTCGATGGGCTACACCCATCGCAGACATATCCCGCCCTTTCAGGGCTGCCTATCCTTTTTTGACCCTGAAAGGGTCTGATATATAAGCACAGGGTGAAGCTCCACCAATTATATGGTTCGATGGGCTACACCCATCGCAGACATATCCCGCCCTTTCAGGGCTGCCTATCCTTTTTTGACCCTGAAAGGGTCTGATATATAAGCACAGGGTGAAGCTCCACCAATTATATGGTTCGATGGGCTACACCCATCGCAGACATATCCCGCCCTTTCAGGGCTGCCTATCCTTTTTTGACCCTGAAAGGGTCTGATATATAAGCACAGGGTGAAGTCCTGTGCTACATGATAACCAAATTCAAAGCCCTGAAAGGGTGATATAATAATCTGCCTATATGTTGATATCTATATTTAAGAGCCCGTAAGAAGCTGTCAAATTTTTACATTCAAGCTGAATGCTGGAAATAGTAAGGCTTTAATTTAAGCTCCTTAGTCTTTTCGGCGGCCAAATGCAAATTAAATTTAGTCTGCAAATTAGCCCAAATATCAGTAGTCCCGCCAAATACTTTCGCGATCCTGAAAGACATTTCGGGCGTAATATCTGATTTTTCATGAATGATCTTATTCAGGCTCTGACGTGAAATGCCTAACATTTTTGCAGCTTCAGTGACAGTCAGTTCGTATAAATTACTTCTTCCCGCAAAATTTCCCCTGAGTGTATGTATCTCATTTGCCTTTTCATGAAAATCCTCTAATGATAAGCAATGCAATATTAATCAAGGTAATCTAATAATCCTAAAAATCATAATTCATACAAAAATAATTCCTATCTTGTATCCCCTTATTTTATTTAGGACTTATCGATGATCAACCACGAAATAAAAATATCCTTTAAAGAATACCAATCTTTAAAAGAGTTAGACAAACCCGATTATGATCTTTGCCTTGACGCTGTAATGGCAATGGAGAATTCTCATTCACCCTATTCAAAATTCAGGGTCGGAGCCGCATTACGTTTACAAAGCGGGACGATTGTTTATGGCAGCAACCAGGAAAACGTCGCCTACCCATCGGGCTTATGTGCCGAGCGTGTGGCGCTATTTCATTGCGGGGCCTATTATCCCAATGATCCGATAGAAGCCATGGCAGTGACCGCATGGTCGGGCAAGTTTGAAATTTTACAGCCTGTTGCTTCATGCGGTGCTTGCTTGCAGGTATTGGCTGAGTATGAAAAAAAGCAAAATAAGCCCATTGAAATTATATTATTTACCAATAACGGACCTGCATGGGTAATGACCAGTGTAGAAAGTCTCCTTCCATTTTTGTTTTTCGAAAGCAGGTTAAAATCATGAAATTAAAATTATTACTTTTTTTATTTCTGACTTTTACTGTCGGCGGGCCTGTGTTTGCCCAGCAGGGCTTCCCTTTTGCTAACGAGATCAGGGCATTTAAACACCAGGACAGTATCGGTTTTCCTCCAAAAAATGGAACTCTGTTCATAGGCAGCTCATCCATACGTTTATGGGGTGACCTTGAACAGCGCTTTACCGGCAAACCAATTATAAAACGAGGTGTAGGGGGTTGTGAACTTTGGCAGTTGGTTGATTATTATACGCCTTATATTCTATTCCCTTACCATCCGCGTAAAATTTTTATTTATGCCGGAGAAAATGACATTGCAGCAGGTAAGAGTAGTGTATTTGTATTCGGGGAGTTTCAGAAACTTTGGGAAATGATAAACAAGCAATTGCCTGATGCGACGATTTATTTTATGTCGATAAAGCCAAGTCCGAGTCGGGCAAAGAATTTTGCAACAGTTGCAAAAGCCAATGAGCTTATAAGAAACTATCTTGCCAACAAACCAAACAGCACTTTTATTGATATGGGCACCGTATTGTTAAAAGGCAACTCCCGGATGCCGGATTCATCGCTATTCAGGGCCGACTATCTGCACCTCAACAGCAAAGGTTATGATAGGTGGCAACAGGTACTTGAGCCGTATTTAAGAGATTAGAGGTTGGAGATTAGAGGTTAGGTATACAATGTTAAAATCTAATCTCCAATCTCTAACCTCTGATCAACTACTTAAAAGTACTTACCACCCTGGTAATTAACCAACCGTTTGTTTTGTTAAGCGTAACCTGATCAATGCGTGTGAAGCCATCATATTTAAACTCAATTTTCACTACGGAAGAGTTATCGTCTTCCTGGACTAAGGATGTCGATGTTTTAACTGATGGATCTGTTGTTGCATTGGCTTTCAGGTAGTCAAGCAATTGGGTTTTATTCAGCGTGTTTACATTTTCACCCCTTTTAATGTCAAATTGAAGCTCTTCATCCAGTACGTTATCTAAATTACTGGTTTTACCGTTGGCAATGGCATCAATGTATATTTTTACCACATCGTCTTTTGTAGGTTTGTCTGTAGATGGCTTAGCAATTGCATTTGCTGCAAAAGAAATAAAAAGCAAAGCGGTAGCTGTAAGCATTAATTTTAATGTTTTCATAATTTTTTTTATTAAGGTTAATATTTAGATTTATGTGTATAAGACAATCACAAAAGCCGATACGTTACATCGAATTTGCCTCGAAAGCAAGATTTAACAAATATTTAACTCTTAGTGTGAAATTTTGATAAGCCTCCAATAAGATTAAAGAATAACACGAAGATGATTGAGTTTAATACCATTATTTTACAATTTGCCGAACAGGGCGAAAAGACCGGCTGGAGTTATATTGATATCCCTGCCGACCTGGCTGAGCAACTGAAACCCGGCTATAAAAAATCGTTCAGGGTTAGGGGTATGCTTGACGGGTTTGCCGTAAAAGGCATGGCCTTGATGCCAATGGGCGATGGTAATTTTATTATGGCGCTAAAGGCTGAGGTGCGGAAAAGGATCCATAAGAATGCCGGGGCTGTGCTGCAGGTAAGGATTGAGGAAGATACCGAATATAAAGTTGAAGTTCCGGATGACCTGCAGGAGTGTTTTGAATTTGAGCCTGAAGCGCAGGATTTTTTCAACAGCCTGCCAAAATCGCACCGGGATTATTTTATAAAATGGATAGATGGTGCGAAAACCAATGAAACACGTGCAAAACGGATTGTAAATACAGTTAATGCCATGCTGCGCAAATGGAATTACGGGCAGATGCTGCGGGCGATGAAGAAGGATGTTTGATGCGTTGATATTCACATTATAATTATCTTTGAGGGCTCATTGATATTTAAACACAGAGATCGCTGAGAAGGCACAAAGAACACAAAGAAAAATATGCAGATTGAGAATGAGTTAGCAACAGAAGTTATTGGATCTGCTATAGTTGTTCATAAAACCCTTGGACCCGGTCTTTTGGAATCAGTATATAAGGAATGCCTTTTTTACGAATTGGTAAAGAAAGGCTTTTATGTGGAAAAAGAAAAACCATTACCACTTATCTATGAAGAAGTTAAATTAGACTGCGGATATAGATTAGACTTGTTGGTGGAAAATAAATTAATAGTAGAAATAAAGGCTGTTGAAGGATTAAATGAAATCCATTTAGCGCAAGTTTTAACATATCTAAAAGTTTCAAGCTGCAGACTAGGCTTATTAATGAATTTCAATGTATTAAAAGTAAAAGACGGGATCCGCAGAATAATTAAAACTCAGTGAACTCCGTGCCTCCTCTGTTTCTCCGTGTTAAAATGTCAAATAACCTCGACTATGTTCATAAATTCCATTAACAAATTTCCCACTATCCTTTATCTTTACCAATCCATATTTTAGCGAAGAATGAGTGAAGATATAAGCAATAATAATACCCCTGTAAATAACGAAGACGATAAACTACACAATGTAATCTCCCTCGACGGCTTGTACGAAAACTGGTTCCTGGACTATGCTTCTTATGTGATCCTCGACCGTGCCGTTCCGCATATAAATGATGGTTTAAAACCTGTACAGCGCCGTATACTGCACTCACTCAAGGAGATGGACGACGGGCGTTTTAACAAAGCCGCCAACGTTATCGGTAATACGATGAAGTACCACCCACATGGCGATGCTTCGATCGGTGATGCCATGGTACAGATAGGGCAAAAAAACTTGCTGATAGACTGCCAGGGAAACTGGGGTGACCCGGTCACAGGCGACTCGGCAGCAGCGCCGCGTTATATTGAGGCCCGTCTCTCCAAATTTGCACTCGAGGTTGTTTTTAACCCTGATACTACCGACTGGCAGGCTAGCTATGACGGCCGAAACCGTGAGCCAATAACACTTCCTGTTAAATTCCCATTATTGCTTGCACAGGGTGCTGACGGTATTGCTGTAGGTTTGGCTACAAAAATATTGCCCCATAATTTTATCGAATTGCTCGATGCCTCCATTGAAGTACTAAAAGGCAATCACCCCAATTTAATGCCTGATTTCCCAACAGGGGGAATGGCTGATACATCAGCTTATAATGATGGCCAGCGCGGAGGAAGGGTAAGGGTACGTGCAAAGATTGTGGAGCGCGATAAAAAAACACTGGCCATTACCGAGATACCATATACCACTACTACCGGCGGCCTGATGGAAAGTATAGTTGCCGCTAATGAAAAAGGCAAGATCAAGATAAAAAAAATCGAAGACAATACGGCCAATAGTGTGGAGATCGTAATACATCTTGCACCTGGTATTTCACCCGATGTTACTATCGACGCGTTGTATGCTTTTACCGATTGCGAGGTTTCTATTTCGCCAAATACCTGTGTGATACAGAATGATAAGCCGCGTTTTATGAGCGTGAATGATATGCTTACCGAAAGTACGCATAACACCCGGCGGCTGCTTAAAATGGAACTCGAAATTAAGCTGAAAGAACTTATGGAAAAGATATTTTTTAGCTCGTTGCTGAAAATATTTATCCAGGAAGGCATGTATAAACATCCTGATTATGAAAGTTCCGGCAATTTTGAAATGGTGCTCGATGTTTTGAATCGCTTATTTGACCCATTTTTCTCACAACTTTACCGGGAAATATTACCGGAAGATTATAAAAAGCTCATTGACAAACCGATGAGCAGCATCACCCGCTTTGACGTTAAAAAAACCGACGAACAGATAAGGGCTTTGCAAAATGAAATAAAAGAAGTAAAACATCACCTGAAACATTTAACCGACTATACCATAGCCTGGTTTCAGAAGCTGAAGGAAAAATATGGCAAGGGTCGTGAGCGTAAAACTGAATTGCGCACTTTCGACAGGGTTGAAGCCGCACAGGTGGCGCTTGCCAACGTTAAATTGTATGTTAATAAGGTTGATGGTTTTATTGGGACGGGTTTAAAAAAGGATGATTTTGTTTGCGATTGCTCGGATATTGATGAGATCATTGTATTTAGAGAAGATGGCCGTTGTATCATTACAAAAATTCAGGATAAGGTTTTTGTAGGGAAAGAAATAATACACGTAGCTGTATTCAAAAAGAATGATGAGCGCACGGTTTATAATATGATCTACAAGGATGGCCAAAGCGGCATCAGTTTTATTAAGCGATTTTCGGTTGTGGGTGTTACCCGTGATAAGGAATATGACCTTACCAAAGGGACCAAAGGAACCCGTGTATTATACTTTAGCGCAAACCCCAACGGCGAGGCCGAAATAGTTAATGTGCAGTTAAAGCCCCACAGCAAACTTAAAAAGTTGCAATTCGACGAAGATTTTGCAGCGCTGGCAATAAAGGGCCGCAATTCAATGGGTAATATCATAACCAAATACCCTGTTAAAAAGATCATCCTGAAAAGCAAGGGAGTTTCAACCCTTTCGGGACGGAAGATATGGTATGATGATGTTTTAAAGCGTTTAAATGCTGATGGACGCGGTAAATATTTAGGGGAGTTTGACGGGGATGACAGAGTATTAACTGTTTTAAACACTGGTATTTACGAACTGACAAGCTTTGACCTGAACAACCATTTTGATGATAAAATGAACGTGATCGAGAAGTATAACCCATCAAAAGTTTATACTGTTGTCCACATAGAGGGCAAATCAAAGAACCACCTTGTAAAAAGGTTCGTGTTCGAGAATACAGCTATTGGGAAACAGACGAGCATTATCAGTGATGAAACAGGTTCAAAGCTGGTATTTATTTCGGGAGCGGCGCAGCCTTTAGTGAAAGTTGCACAACTAAAAGGAAAAGAGCAGGCCCCCGAAGCTATAGAAATCGATCTTTCTGCCCTGATAGATGTTAAGGGAATGAAAGCCATGGGCAATCGCCTTTCACAATATCCTGTAAAGACAGTTGAACTGTTAGCAGAAAACGATGTTGAAGAAGAAAGCATTGTCGACGATGAATCAGAACAAGAAGAATCATCCTTAGAATCTCCCGGAAATGATGAATTACCGGATGTCCCAGTTAAGCAACTGGAAATGAAACAAACAACCAGCCCATCGGTGGAATCTTCAACTAATTCGGTGGAATCACCCCAAAAATCAGTGGAATCTGTGATCAAGAAAATAGACTTTGAAATTACCAACCCCGACGATATAGAAATGGACGATAACGGGCAACTGGACTTGTTTTAACAACCGTTTGCAACCACCTTTACAGTTGAAAAGATTTGCTATATGGGACTCTGTGTAATTGACCTTTTATTAACCCTGCTGCATTTTGCCATCATAGGTTTTAACTTGTTCGGTTGGATATGGAAACCCTTGCGGAAAGCGCATTTAATTTGCGTTACAGTTACGGCAGGTTGCTGGTTCATCCTGGGCATTTGGTATGGGATAGGATATTGCCCAATAACCGACTGGGATTGGCAGATCAAAGAGAAACTGGGCGAACATAACCTGCCGGATTCATTTATTAAATATTACGCGGATAGGATAAGCGGTGAATCCGTTAATGCTTCACTTATTGATACAGTGACCACGGTGTGTTTTTTTCTTGCCGCGTCAATTTCGGTTTATGTTAACTTTATAAGAAAAAGAATCTCTAAATTGTGACCTTTCAATATTGATGCCTTGATCCCGATTCTATTTCGGTCTAAATCTTAAAATGTAAGATTTTTTTAGAATCAGTAATAATTCAAAAATCCTTAATTTACCTGCGTTTTTTACAAACAGTTTTCCCATGAAGAAACCATCTATCATTCTTTTTGCTTTCATACTTTTCGCAAACATCTGCCATGCCCAAAAAGCCACCCACACTTTTGCACTCGGCGATTCTACATTTTTGCTGGACAATAAACCAATGCAACTGATCTCGGGCGAAATGCACTGCACCCGCATCCCGCGGGCCTACTGGCGCGACAGGTTGAAAATGGCAAAGGCGATGGGACTGAATACCATCGGCACATACGTTTTCTGGAACGCGGAAGAACCGGAAGAAGGAAAATTTGATTTTACAGAAAACAATGACATTGCCGAATTTGTGCGAATAGCCAAAGAAGAAGGCTTATGGGTGATTTTGCGCCCAAGCCCCTATGCCTGCGCAGAATGGGAGTTTGGCGGCTATCCATGGTGGTTGCTAAAGGATAAAACATTAAAAGTACGCAGCAAGGATCCTAAGTTTTTAAAATATTACCATGATTATATCATGCAATTGGGCAAACAGCTTTCGCCTTTACTGGTAACCAATGGAGGTAATATTTTAATGGTGCAGATTGAAAATGAATACGGCTCGTACAGCGATGATAAAGAATATCTGGATATCAACCGCAAAATATTCCGTGAAGGGGGATTTGACGGCCTGCTGTTTACCTGCGACGGCCCTTCGCAAATGCCGCGGGGTTATTTGCCAGGTTACTTACCTGCTGTTAATGGTTTGGATAACCCTAAGGAAGTAAAAACGCTGGTAAATAAATATCACGATGGTAAAGGGCCATATTATATTGCTGAATGGTATCCCGGCTGGTTTGACAGCTGGGGGAGCCCGCACCAGGGAAGTAATGCCGATGAAGATGCGAAGAAACTGGATGAAGTGTTATCAGCAGGCATATCGATTAATCTTTATATGTTCCATGGCGGAACGACACGTGGTTTTATGAATGGCGCAAATATGAGTAAGCGTGAACCCTACTCGCCACAGACCTCCAGCTATGATTATGATGCCCCTTTGGATGAAGCAGGCAACCCGACGCCTAAGTTTTATAAATTCAGGGAGGTGTTAGAAAAACATTTGCCGCCAGGCGAAAAACTGCCGCCGGTGCCGAAAAGCCATCAAACCATCGCGATTGAAAATATTGATTTGCCTGAACACACTACTTTGTTTTGGAATCTTGGTAAACCAGTAATTGCCGAACATCCATTATGTTTTGAAGACCTTAACCAGGGGTACGGTTTTGTATTATATCGTACCACGTTGAAAAATGCTGTTAATGGCCTTTTGAAAATCAGGGAAATGCGTGATTATGTGACAGTGTATTTGAACGGAAAGCGGGTAAGTGTGTTAGACAGAAGGCTGAAACAGGACTCCATGGAGATTATTAATACGAAGCCAAATGCTATCCTTGATATTTTGGTTGAAAACAACGGACGTATAAATTACGGGCCGTATTTAACGGATAACCGCCAGGGGATAACCGAAAAGGTTACTTTAAATAATGAGGAGCTAACCGGCTGGAAAATGTATAAATTCCCATTCACCGGCTTGGATGAAATAAATAAATACATTACTACAAAACTTTCAAGCCAACCGGGAACAAATGCGCTGGTTTATCCGCCAAATATACCTGCATTTTACAAAGGTACTTTCATGTTAAATGTGACAGGCGATACGTATTTAGATATGCGCGGCTTTGGAAAAGGATTTGTTTTTTTGAACGGGCATAACCTCGGAAAATACTGGCAGATAGGCCCGCAGCAAACATTATACATACCAGCCTCATGGCTAAAAAACGGCGTCAACGAGATTGTTGTATTTGATGAGCTGAAGGGTGAGCACACCAATATCAGCACGTTGGATCATCCAATTTTAAATCAGGTGACCAAAGATTAATTTATGTTTAAGAACACAATGTAAACGCCTTATTTTTTTATTTTTGGATCATAATCACAGTAAACAATAAAATACCCGGATGCACTTTTACGGAGGCTCTTATTATCCAATCATCATTTGCCTGCAGATTTTCTGTGCGATACACAGTTACCGCAGGGGAACGCTGAACAGGTGGATATTCCTGATCATTTTTTTACCTGTGATTGGTAGTATCATTTATGTTTATAGCGAAATAATCTCAAACAAAAGAAGTTTTATCAAGCCGGTGAGTATTAATCCGGGAAAAGTAATAAACCCGGCAGGTAATATTAAAAAACTGGAAGAGGAATTGCGTTTTACCGATACATTCGCCAACAAAGTAAAACTTGCCGATGCCTACCTGGCAGCGGGCTTTACCGATAAAGCCATCGACCTTTATAAAACCAGTCTGACCGGCGCATTTTCCGAAAACGAACATGTAATGGCACAGCTTATTGTTGCTTATTTCGAACAGCAGCGTTTTGATGAAGTTATCCCTTTAGCAAAAAAATTGTACCAGTTGCCCCAATTTGCGCGCTCAAAGGCGCATATACTTTATGCCCTTTCGCTTGAAAATACAGGGAATATAGAAAAGGCCGAAAACGAGTTTAAAGCGATGAAGGGCCGTTTCTCCTATTTTGAACAGCGTTATCAATACGGGCTTTTTTTGATGAGAGCGGGCAGGGATAAGGATGCGTGGCAAATTTTTACTGATATGCTTGATGAAGAGCAGCACCTGGGCCAGATGGAAAGAAAAAGCAACCGCGTTTGGTTTTCAAAAGCAAAGGATGAATTAAGGAAAATCGGGGTGCCTGAAAATACGGCGTAACGTTCACATTTTTAAATCTTGCCAAGGTAAAGTTCAGTTTGATAGTGAAAACTTACTTCGCCATTTTTATTATACTTCGCAAAAATATCTTTTAGTAATTCCCTGAATTTTTCACCAGCTTCAGTACCTTCTGCCGGGACGTAGGATGATGAAAAGGCTCTGCCCAAAAAGCCATCCTCATCAAATATCTGCGCATTAGGGAATTTTACCGCTTTATACTGGCCATCTTTAAAGAATGCTTTAAAATCAATGTCGCTGATGTTCCGGTGGTTAACTTGAGTGTAGTCGATGGAATCTTGCTTTAAGAGAGTTTCATAGGCTGTTGAGAATTCGTTGACATTTGCCAGCCGGTTGTTCCAGATCAGCGCAGCATGGCCGCCATGTTTTAATATCCTTTTGAATTCAGCTTTTGTTTTTTCATTATTAAACCAATGGAACGCTTGTGCGCAAACTATCAAATCAATGCCGCCTGCCGGTAAAGTTGTGGCTTCCGCGCTGCCATCTACCGCACTGAAATTCTTATTACTACCGAGTTGTTGCTTTGCCGCCAGTTGCATATCCTGGTTGGGTTCAACAGCGTAAACTTTGTAGCCACGATCAAGCAGTAGTTTAGTAAAGATTCCGGTGCCGGAGCCAATGTCAGCTATAACTGAATCGCCGGATAGGTTGCATTCATTTTGCAGAAAAGTTATTACCTCATCAGGGTAACCGGGCCGGTATTTTACATAATTGTCAACCCTGTCCGAAAATCGTTTGGTAGGATCATAAGACATATTTTTTATAAATAGATTTTATTTATTGGAATAGATAATATTATAGTTATTAACAATATATTTTCAGACGCAAAATATTGCGTCTCTACAATCGACAAATCTATACGCTGATATAAAAGGCTGCTTCAAAAACGTGGCCTTGTTCTAATTTTTGAATATCCTCTTTTTCACTGATGTCGACATGCTTGCCAACGGTATCGGCGCAGCCAAGCCAGGGTTCAATGCATACAAAATTGCCGCCGCCTTTTGCCCAAATGCCCAGATAATTAAAATGCGGAAATTCAACCGATACAGATTGTTCGTGTTTATCACTTTTTATGCAAACCGCTCTCGATCGCAAGTTTTTAAATACCAGGGCATCGTTATCAAATAAATGTTTGGTTAGATATAATTTATTCCTAGGGGTAGGTACAGCGTGCGTTTCACCATTAAAAAAACCTTCGGGGGCTAAGAGGTGTGTTTCTAACTTTTCCTCAATTTCAAACTCGATATAGTAATCTTCATAATTTTCACCGGCATTAAATGGTACGTTAAAAGCCGGGTGGCCCCCTATTGAAAAATAAATGGTTTTTTTATCGTGGTTGATCAACTTATATGTTACACGCAAGGCGTTTTCGATCAAAGTATACAAAACCTGGAAATCAAATTTATAGGGATATACCTGTAATGTTTTTTCACAATTTGGAAGGGAATAAACAGCATGCACGTCATCGCTCTCCAAAATAATAAATTCAGACTGCCGGGCAAAACCATGTCGCTGCATTGAATATGTTTTTCCGTCAACCAAAAGTTCGTCGTTGATAAGCGCTCCAACTACAGGG
>Ga0207048_10394_pt1 | contig 12082 bp, 9 predicted proteins | sample Alteio_BWMinCont_65_FD_153301 | JGI IMG/M metagenome (GOLD analysis project Ga0207048, IMG submission 153301) | Enriched cells from forest soil in Barre Woods Harvard Forest LTER site, Petersham, Massachusetts, United States -... | ecosystem: Environmental > Terrestrial > Soil > Temperate forest >...
ATGTTTGTCATTTCGGCATTTTTAACAGTTTTTTTGGCAGTGTCAGCATTGGTGCAGCCTATCCTGATGCAAAAAACACTGGATAATTACATACTAAAGGATAATTATGCGGGTTTGGTTCTTATGGTCGAGCTGATGATCGGCGTGGTTATTATCCAAACTGTCGCTCAATATTATCAAACTTACCTGACCAATTCGCTTGGCCAATCTGTGATCCGTGACCTGAGGATAGATATTTTTAACCATATCACCAGTTTGAGGTTGAAGTATTTTGACCGTACGCCGATAGGTATGCTTATCACCCGAACAGTATCTGACCTGGAAACAATTGCTGATATTTTTTCGGAAGGGCTGATATCGATTATGGGTGACCTTCTGCTCGTAATCGCAGTAATTGGTTACATGTTGCTGCGGGACTGGAAACTGGCCCTGATCACTTTAATACCGATGCCATTCCTGCTAATGTCGACCTATGTTTTTAAAGAGGCAATAAAATCTGCATTCCAGGAGGTTCGCACCCAGGTCGCGCAATTAAATACGTTTTTAGCTGAGCACATTTCAGGGATAAGCATTATACAGGTTTTCGCCCGTGAAGACCAGGAGATGCGTAAGTTTAAGGTGGTTAATAAAAAATACCGGGACGCAAACATCAGGTCGAACTGGTATTATTCTATTTTTTTTCCCGTTGTCGAGATACTATTTGCATTTTGCATAGGCTTACTGGTATGGTATGGTTGCAAAAGGATATTGACCGATCAGCAATTAAGAGCTATTTCGGTATCGCCAAAAGGGATAACCCCTGGGGTTGTTTTGGAGTTTATTGTTTATTTGAATATACTTTTCAGGCCGATACGCCAGGTGGCCGATAGATTCAATACGCTACAAATGGGTATGGTGGGCGCCGACCGCATATTCAGGGTTTTGGATACTGATGAGGTGGCTGTTAATACGGGCAAATTAAGACCGGCTCATTTATCCGGCGAGATAGATTTTAAGCATGTTTGGTTTGCTTACAATGATGAGAACTGGGTACTTAAAGACATTAATTTTCATGTAAAACCAGGTAAAACGCTTGCCCTGGTTGGTGCTACCGGAGCCGGCAAATCATCTACCATAAACATTTTGAACCGCTTCTACGAAATTGGCAAGGGTCACGTACTAATTGATGGACAAGACATCAGGGAGTATGATGTTAACTACCTGAGGTCACGGATCGCAACGGTTATACAGGATGTTTTTTTGTTTACCGATACTATCGCTAACAATATCAGCCTGAGCAACCCGGCCATCACCCGCGAACAGGTTATTGCCGCTGCAAAAGATGTAGGCGCGCATGAGTTTATCGAGCGATTGCCCGGTGGGTATGATTATAATGTAATGGAGAGGGGCTCAACCCTTTCGGCGGGGCAGGCGCAGTTAATTTCATTCATAAGGGCTTTAGTTTACAACCCTGCTATACTTGTATTAGATGAAGCAACCTCATCTGTCGATACCGAAACCGAGATACTGATCCAAAATGCTATCAGCAAGCTAATGGAGGGCCGCACAGCAATTGTAATTGCCCATCGTTTATCGACTATACAGCACGCCGATAAGATCATCGTTCTTGATCATGGTGAGATCAAAGAAGTGGGCACCCACCAGCAACTGCTGCGTATTGAGCATGGCTACTACCGCAAATTGTACGATCTTCAGTTTAACTCAGCAGGGATAAACAGGATATAGATCATTTATTTTTTTGATATTCGTTGACAAAATTATACAAATTAAACCCAGGTTCTTTTAAAACTTCGGCAATTGCATGCAGGAGCTTTTTTTTATCCACATCAGCCATTCGCTTTTGTTGTATTATTTTGTAAGCCCGTTCAGCAACTAATAATTCCTTTCGGTTATTCTTTAAGTGCGAGGCAGATAGTATAAATTGAATAACTTCATTAACTCCATTACCCTTTGACGCGATAGTTTTAAAAACAGGAATTTTATCCCCCTTTTTTTGATGAATGATCTTCTCTAGATTATTTGCAAACAGGTCGGCATCAGCCCTGTCAGCCTTATTTACGATAAAAGCATCAGCAATCTCCATTAAACCCGATTTAATGTTTTGTATCTCGTCACCGCTTTCAGGTACCAAAACTAGAACGGTAATATCAGCTAGCCCGGCAACTTCAATTTCCGACTGGCCTACGCCGACTGTTTCTATAAAAATATAATCAAACCCTGCGGCACGCAAAATATCGGCCATCTCTATTGTTTTAGCAGAAAGCCCGCCTAGCGACCCACGGGTAGCCAGCGAACGGATAAAAACATCCGGGTGGTTAAAATGCGGCGCCATCCTGATGCGGTCGCCAAGCAAAGAACCAAAGTTAAAGGGCGAAGTTGGGTCGATAGCCAAAACGGCTATTTTGCAACCTTTAGGAAGTAAGTTGCTGATCAATGAATTTACGAGTGTGCTTTTGCCCGCTCCGGGAGGCCCGGTTATCCCGATAATGGGAATATTTTTGTTGAAGGTTAAATTTTTTAACAGGTCATCAGCCCCGGCAAGGTCATTTTCAACAACAGTTAAAGCCCGCGCAACTGAGCGGAAATCAGTGCAATCAGGTTTAATATTTTTCGTGCCGGTTTGCATCATATTATGATGATAAAGTAACAAAAATATAATCTATTATAACAATCCGGCGATGACCTCAGCATGCTTATAATATTATAATATGAAAAGCCAGGATAAAGCTATATTTGCTTCGGAAGAAAAAGCCTTGTTTTGCTTTATCCATTTCGCGATAACCTAACATTCCTTGATCCTAAACATAAAAACTTGTTTGTTCGTAAACCAAATAAATGAAGGTAGCTGGTTTTACTTTTATCCGGAATGCAGTAAAAAATGATTACCCTATAGTTGAGGCGATTACTTCTATTTTACCTGTTTGCGATGAGTTTATAGTTGCATTAGGGAATAGCGATGATGAAACCGCGAGTCTTGTCAGGGCGATAAATTCGCCAAAGATAAGGATCATTGACACGGTTTGGGATGATACCTTGCGAGAAGGGGGAGCAGTATTTGCGGAACAAACTGATATTGCTTTTAGGGCAATTTCGCCGGATGCCGACTGGGCCTTTTATATTCAGGGGGACGAATGCGTGCATGAAAAATATCTTCCGGTAATAAAAAAGGAGATGGAAGATAATTTAGATGATACCCGTGTTGAAGGTTTATTATTTAAATACCGGCACTTTTATGGGTCGTATGATTATTACGGACATTCGCGCAGGTGGTACAGGCGTGAGATCAGGATATTAAGAAATAACAAAGCAATTCATTCGTACAGGGATGCGCAAGGCTTCAGATGGAACGGCCGCAAAATCAGAGTTAAACTGATTGATGCATTTGTTTATCATTATGGCTGGGTAAAACCGCCGGCGGGATTAAAAAATAAGTTACGCAACTTTAACCTTTTTTATCACGATGATGAGTGGCTGGCACAAAACCTGCCCGAAGCGTTTGAATTTGACTATCAAAATGCCGACAGGTTAATCCGCTTTACAGATAGTCACCCAGCCGTAATGCAAAAAAGGATAGCAGCAACAAATTGGAACCTCAATATAGATTTTGATCAACTGCACAAAAAAATGACTTTCAGAAGAAAAGCATTGCAGAAAATTGAGGATATAACAGGCTGGAGGGTTAGTGAATACAGAAATTATAAAATAGTTAAATAGCAACAGGTGGAGATAAAAAAAAGTATTTCAATTGTTATCCCGAATTATGATGGGATGCACCTGTTAAGGGAGTACCTTCCACACACAATTGAGGCGGTAAAAAATGCCGGAACTGTTTATGAAATAATCATAGTTGATGATTATTCAAAAGACAATTCAGTTGAATTTATCCGTTCCGAATACCCGGAAGTGGTTTTAATCGTTAACCCTGAAAACAAGGGTTTTTCTTATGCATGCAACAGGGGTATAGAAGTTGCCCGGTATGAATTGATATTGCTTTTGAATTCAGATGTAAAACTTACGCCTGATTATTTTGAGCATCAATGGAAGTACTTTTTAGCCTGGGATACCTTTGGCGTAATGGGGCGCATTATTGATATGGAAGGCGATCACATACAGGACGCCGCCCGCGTACCAAAATTTAATGGCTTAAAATTAAAAACAGACTATTTTTATTATACCAATGAGAGCAAGAACAGGCTGTTTACTTTTTATTTATCAGGGGCGAACGCTTTAATAGATGCATCAAAACTGAAAAAGATAGGCGGTTTTTATGAACTGTTCTCGCCATTTTATTGCGAGGACATGGAGTTAAGCATAAGGGCCTGGAGACTAAAATGGAAATGCTATTACGAGCATAATGCTGTTTGCAGGCACCAGGTTTCGGCCAGTACAAAAAACTATGAAACAGCGAAATGGGTGAAAAGTGTTTACTACCGCAACCGGTTTTATCTGCATGCTATTCATTTAAATGGCTTTGCATTAATAGCGTGGTATTTTCAAATAACAATTATTGACCTGCTGCCTAAATTGCTTGTGGGACAAACCTGGATATGGAAAAGCTATAAGGACTTATTCGGAAACAGGTTGATCATCAAAGGATATAAGAAAAGAATAAAAACTTTATTGGATGAAAAAGATAGCCATGTAACTATTTTCGATGTCGTCGCAAAAATCAGGAATTCAGCTAAAAACAAAAGGATGGTTCGATTTAAGCCTTGAAATTGTATGGGATAGTATTCCTAAACTCTTGGGTTATCACGATGTTTAAGCCTGTGTATACTATATCTGAACCACGTTATTAAACCAAAGTTGGTGAATATCAGTCGTGCCTTGTCGGCCTGAAATCTCTTATCGATCTGAATGCCTGATATTCCTTCATGATTAAAATTTGCTAAAGTATAGTTTTTGTAAACAAATTTGTATGTGCTATCACCGCAAAGTTGAAGAGTGAGCGCAAAGTCGGCTGATATTTTATAGGCAGTATTGTAATGGTATTTATCAAAAACCAATTTTGGATAAATAATAGCCTGGTGGTACGGGCCGCATTTAGCAATTTGATAGCGGGTTAGTTCTCCGAGCCGGATTTTTCCTTCGGCGAAAACATTCGCATAGTAAATTGTATACGGGTCTTTAAGCTCTGTTGCCATGTCAGAAAAACCAGGCAAGAGTTCATCATCTGCGCCAAGAAAATAAACCCAATTACCGGTAGCGTAAGTGACAGCTTTGTTCATAGCGTCATAAATACCTTCATCCGGTTCACTTTTCCAGAAAGCAATGCGTGGACTGTTTTTTTTCAATATTTCAACAGTATCGTCAGTGCTATCACCATCAATAATAATTATTTCTATTCCCGCGTGGGTTTGCCTATAAATGCTATCGAGGCAGTTTTGTAAAGTTTCAGATGCGTTGCGCGTAACTATAATGATAGAGATTTTTCCGCTTGAATTTAAGTGCCCGCTAACTTTATATTTTTTACCCGCATTACCACTCGGCATACCTAAGAACAATTAATTTATATTTGCCAAATATCTCATTTCCGTTTAATAACAAAAATGTATTTAAACTTTATATTTAAATTCGCCGGTTTATATTTATAAGAAATGTTTTGAAACCTACTTTGATGCCTGAACAAAACGATATGCAGGCATTAAGTATAAAATGAATTTGAAAAAATGCAAAAAAATTTTAAACCTAATAATTTAAAAAAGATATGGTTAAAATTAACCCAAAAAGAAAAGTATAAAAAATACAAGCAACATTATTCGCATCATAAGCTTACGTCGAAATTGCAAAAATTTGTTGGCGCCAATCTTGACACAACTATTGATGAAATTTTTATAAAAGCCGAAAATGATCCGGCGATAAATGTATTGCACAATGGAAATGCGGGCGATATAATATATTGCTTACCGCTTTTAAAAAGGCTTTGTGAAATTAACCCTAAGCCGGTAAATCTGATTTTAAAGATCAATGAACCATTAAAAATAAGTGATGGTTACGAGCACCCTTTGGGAAACGTAATGCTGAACCAAAAAATGGTTGATAACATTATTCCCTTGCTAACTGCTCAAAGTTATATAAATAAGGTAGAGATATTTGAAGAACATCTGATTCATCTTGACCTAACCTTATTCAGAAAAGCCGGTTTTGCGTTAGATAAAGGCGATATAGCTCGTTGGAATTTTTTTACTTCTGGTATCAATGCAAATATAAGCGAGGCATGGTTAAAAGTCAAACCCGATCCTGAGTTTGCTGATTTTATTGTTTTGTCGCGAAGTTCGAGGTATAATAACGCGCTTATTGATTATTCATTTCTGTCGAAATACGCGCAAATTGTTTTTGTGGGTGTAAAAGCGGAATATGAAGAAATGAAAAAATGCATACCTGGTTTGCGATGGCGGCAGGTGAACGATTTTCTGGAACTGGCCGAAATAATTGCAGGTTGTAAATTATTTATCGGTAATCAATCATTCCCTTATTCCATTGCTGAAGGGTTAAAGGTTAGGCGTTTGCTTGAAGTTTTTTACCAGATCCCAAATGTTATGCCCGAAGGGGGAAATGGATATGATTTTTGTTTTCAAAAGCATTTTGAATGGCTAGTAGAACAATTTTAGTGATGGCATTTATCAGGAGACTTTGTTGAAATTGGAAATAATCCAGAAAAAATACATGAAAGTTCTGTTTGATCACCAAATATTTTCATTACAAAAATACGGGGGTATTTCCAGGTATTTTGCAAACCTGCATTATGGTTTAAACGTCAAGAACGAATCGGAATCAAAACTTGGATTACTTTTTACTGACAACGCGTATATAAACAATGGGCAATTACCTGCGGGGATATTTAATACTTTAATAAAAAAGGACTCACGAAGGTATAAATATAACAAATGGTATTGCAAATACTTACTGAAACAGGATAATTTTGACATATTCCATCCAACGTATTATCATCCGTATTTTTTGAAATCCCTCAAAAAACCCTTTGTAATAACAGTTTACGATATGATACACGAGCTATATCCTGATTATTTCTCGACAGACGTCGATGCCCGTAATAAAAGAGAGGTCATAGAACGCGCTGATCATATAATAGCTATTTCTGCAAACACAAAAAATGATATTCAAAAACTGTATAATATTGATGGTAATAAGATTTCTGTAACACATCTTGGTTATCAAATGCAGTTTTCCGGCAGACTATCAAGTATTACTTCAATTGAAGGCAGATACTTGTTATTCGTTGGGCAAAGGGATATTTATAAAAATTTCAACTTGTTTGTTAAGGCTGTGGCGCCTGTAATTTTAAAACATAAAGTAAAATTAATTTGCGGTGGCGGCGGCAGCTTTAAACCTGATGAATTAACACTAATAAACAAACTTAATATAGCAGATAGTGTGCAGCAGGTAGCAGTTAATGACGACCAACTGAAGCATTTATATCAGCATGCTATTGCATTTATATTCCCATCACTTTACGAGGGTTTTGGAATACCTGTTTTGGAAGCATTTTCAAATAACTGTCCGCTTATAGTAAGCAATACATCTTCGCTAAATGAAGTAGCCGGCAATGCCGCAGAATTTTTTGATCCTACCGATCAGGAATCGATTACTTTTGCTATTGAAAGGGTAGTAAGTAATAATTATCTGCAGGATGAGTTAAGGATAAAGGGTAAAGAACGGCTTAGATCATTTAGTTGGGAAAAATGTGTTAACGAAACGTTGCAGGTGTACCGGTCGCTTGCATAACTAACGGTATGCTAAAGTATAATAGTGTACAGGATAGAATTTTATATAATTTCGCCTGATTATTTTTTTAAATGAAAACTTATTTCCGGTTATTATCTTTTGCGAAGCCAATTGAAAAGTTTGCGATCCCATATATCCTAACTACTATACTTTCTGTGATATTCAGTACGCTTAACCTTGCGTTGCTGGCACCTTTGCTTCAAACATTGTTTTCGGGAAAACAAGTTTTCGTACCACTAGGCCCTAAGCCCTCCTTTTATAATGTTATGGGTACATTCAATTATTATGTACAATACATGCTTAATACTTACGGTAAATGGGGCACTTTAGAATTTGTGTGCGCTACAATTGTTGGATCGGCGCTGTTAGGAAATCTGTTCCGTTATTTGTCACAGCGAACCATGGAAAACCTTCGGGTTCATACCTTATTAAATTTCAGGCGGGCAGTATTTAATAATATAATGGGGCTTCACCTCAGTTATTTTAACAATGAACGCAAAGGGAATATAATTTCAAAAATTGCATCTGATGTCCAGGTTGTTCAATTTTCTGTAACCAGTACATTACAAGTTGTTTTTAAAGAGCCGCTAACATTAATAGCTTATATGGCTTGGTTATTTGCCATATCGGTTAATCTAACTTTATATTCATTGTTGATCATCCCAGTTTCAGGATTTGTTATTTCAAAAATTGTAAAACGACTTAAAGCACAGGCTATTGCATCCCAGCAGACCTATGGAAATATGATAAGTTATTTGGATGAAGCTTTATCAGGTATAAAAATTATCAAAGCCTTTAATGCCACAGAATTTATAAAAAGTAGGTTTGACAAAGAAAACATTAAGTATTCATCCATAATACGGTCGATGGCAAGGCGTCAGCAATTAGCCTCTCCGGTGTCGGAATTTTTTGGTATAACAATGGTAGCATGTATTGTATTATATGGGGGACATCTCATATTTACAAAAGATGCTTCGTCGTTAAGCCCTCAAAACTTTATTACTTATGTTGCAATTTTTTCGCAGGTGATGCGTCCGGCAAGGGCTATTTCTGATTCTTTCAGCAGCATCCATTCGGGAATTGCGGCCGGCGAACGCGTTCTTGCGCTGATCGATGAAAAGCCTTTAATAGTTGACGCACCCGATGCTGTTGCAATTAGCGGATTTAATGAATGCATTGAGTTTGCAGATGTATCATTTGCCTACCAGGATAAAGAAGTATTATCAAATATTAACCTTAGAGTGCCCAAGGGCAAAACCGTGGCGCTGGTCGGCCCGTCGGGTGGAGGTAAATCAACACTGATGGACCTGATCCCAAGGTTCATAGAGCCGCAATCAGGCGAAATACTGGTCGATGGTAAAAATATTCAAAAAATAAAGGTTGATTCACTCAGATCGTTGATGGGTATTGTTAACCAGGAGTCCATTCTTTTTAATGATACTATTTTTAATAATATTGCCTTCGGGAAAACCAATGCGACTATTGAAGAGGTAGAAGCTGCTGCCCGAATTGCGAACGCCCATAATTTTATTTTAGAAGCAGAGAAAGGTTATCAAACAAACATAGGCGACAGGGGTACCAAGTTATCAGGCGGGCAAAGACAACGAATTTGTATTGCCAGGGCAGTTTTAAATAACCCGCCAATTATGTTGCTGGATGAAGCCACATCGGCCTTAGACACCGAATCAGAAAAGCTGGTCCAGGATGCCTTGAATAACCTGATGAAAAACAGGACTTCTTTAATTATTGCGCATCGTCTGAGCACAATACAAAACGCGGATATTATAGTAGTATTAGAAAATGGTAAAATAGTTGAGCAGGGCGATCATCATCAATTGATGAACAACAATGGCCTGTACCGCAGGCTTATTGATATGCAAACCTTTAACTCAGATTAATTTCTAAATAATTTCACTAACTCCCGATTCGGTGGAGACCGGGAGCCTCGGTAACTTTATTTAATATTTTTTTAACAAATGTGTTTGTTCAAAACATCTTTTCTTAAAAGATGTTTTATACCTTAATTTTTACCAGGTTTTAAAAGGTGTTATTAAACCTTGCCTCGAAAAGATAGTCTAACGGAAACAAATCCAATTATATGCTCAACCTTAACGAAACTCCTTATCAAGCAAAATCAGCTGTTTTATTTGTTATATTTAACAGGCCTGATACTACCAAACGGGTGTTTGACCAGATAAGGGCAGCTAAACCCCGACGATTGTACGTAGCCGCCGATGCCCCCAGGTACGATTTTCCCGATGATTTGTTATTGTGCAAGCAGGCCAGGGAGGTAGTCAGCACAATTGACTGGGAGTGTGATTTAAAAACGCTTTTTAAAGAGAAAAATGCCGGGTGCAAAGATGGTGTTTCTTCCGCAGTTACATGGTTCTTTAGTTATGAAGAGGAAGGAATAATTTTAGAGGACGATTGTTTGCCGGCAAATAGTTTCTTTAAATTTTGTGATACGTTATTAGATAAGTACCGTTATGATACTCGGATAAGGCATATTACAGGGTGCAACCTCCAGCAGGGGAAAAAATGGGGGAACAGCACTTATTATTTTTCAAATATGACACACGTTTGGGGATGGGCAAGCTGGAAAAGAGTTTGGAACGATTATGACAAGAACCTGAATAAGTACAATAACGACGAGATAAAAGAGCAGTTGCGGAATATTTTTGAAGACCCTTTGGTTGTTGAATCATGGGAACAAATTTTTGAAGAAGTAAAAGCCGGGAAAATTAATGCCTGGGGTTATCAATTGGACTTTGTGAATTTTTTTAACAACGGACTTACCATAATTCCCAATGAAAATTTGATATCGAATATTGGTTTCGGCGCAAATGCAACACATACACTTGATGAGAATAGCGTATACGCTAATGTACCCATAAAAGAAATTGAAGAAATAACCGACCCGGTATTTTTTTTACCTGAAAAACAGGCTGACCTTGCGGTTTTAAACCAGGAATTTAATATCGCCGAAAAGAGGCGTAAGAAAAATTCAATACGAAAAAAAGTTAAAAGATGGGCTAAGGCTGCATTTAAACGAGCTGCTGCTTTTATGTTACTTAGCTAAATAATTGGCGGCGGAAATGATCAATCAAATTGGCCATTAAAATTTCAGATGAACAAAAATCCTTAATCCTTTTATGGATTATTTCCCCATTTAATATTTCGATACATTTACGGTTGAATATTTACAAAACCCATGGGACTTAATTTTATAAAAAGAATAACTCAAATTAGAAATTTATTAAACGTAATAATTAAAAAGACTGAGGATGATAAAGGGATCAAAGTAAATCAGTTTCTTTTTGAACAATTATTTAACAATACTAAGTATGCTAATTCAAAACGATTAAACAAGCATGAATACCAGGTGTTTTCTCAAAATGGAGAAGACGGTATTATCCAGGAAATTTTCAACAGAATAGGATTAACAAATAAGTATTTTATTGAATTTGGGGTTGAAAACGGATTGGAATGTAATTCAACAAATTTGCTTTACAAAGGCTGGACAGGTTTTTGGATTGAAGGAAGCAGTGAGTATAGTAAACAAGTATCAGTACGTTTCAAAGATCTGATTGATGCCGGCCGTTTAAAGATTCAAAATCAATTTATTACCGCTGAAAACATTCAATCAATTTTTGACAATGCCAATGCCCCTACCGAACCAGATCTGTTATCAATTGATATAGATTACAATGATTACCATGTGTGGAAAGCAATAACAAAATATAAACCACGGGTTGTTATAATCGAATACAATTCAGTATTCAGGCCAGACACTCACTTTGTCGTAAAATATGATCCTAAAAGAACGTGGGACAAAACGAGCTATTTTGGAGCATCCTTATTGGCTTTGGAACAACTTGGGAAGGAAAAAGGTTACAGCTTGGTAGGTTGTGTGTTTTCGGGTAGTAATGCATTTTTCGTGCGTGAAGATTTAGTGGGTGATTTGTTTGAATCTCCATATTCCACTGAAAATCACTATGAACCTAACCGGGACTTTCTTTTGTATAAGGCTGGTCATCCTAAAAACCACATCCCGGATTAAGAATCAAGAATCAAGATGAAATGGTGAAATTCTCTTGATTCTTGCCTCTTGGTTCTTTTTTCACCATTTTATTCAAACTTAAAACCTAAACCAATTTGCCAAACCTGGTTGCGATAATCGCCCCCATAAGAGGCATTCTGTTGGTTTTGCTCAAGATCGATGGTATAGCGGGCGCGCAATTCAACGTCACGGCTTAAATTAAAGCTTACACCTACAACGCCGTCAAGGATGGTACCTTGTCCGTAAGTATTATAATACTGTTCCGCAGTTACATTA
>Ga0207048_10395_pt1 | contig 12060 bp, 10 predicted proteins | sample Alteio_BWMinCont_65_FD_153301 | JGI IMG/M metagenome (GOLD analysis project Ga0207048, IMG submission 153301) | Enriched cells from forest soil in Barre Woods Harvard Forest LTER site, Petersham, Massachusetts, United States -... | ecosystem: Environmental > Terrestrial > Soil > Temperate forest >...
CCCGGAGGGTTCCCTGTGCTTACAACCTGGGCTGTCATCGGTACGGTGTCATGCGGCATGACAACCAATTCTCTAAAGCTTCCGTTGATCCCATAGCCGATTGGCTCAGTGGAATGGATATCGGCAATCGGACCGCTTCGAATCGGCGCCCCGGTCTTCGGATCATGGTAGGTCGAACCGGCCGGTTCAACGATCATTGCTCCGACCCCACCGTGAGGCCAAGTGGTTGCGCCAAAGGCGTGATCATGCCAGAAAACGGTTCCTGTATCGGCATCCACCCAATAACGGTAACGGACCCATTCTACCGAGGCGATCTCATCTTTTTTATGATCAAATTTCAACGGTTCCGTAAAAGTAACAGTATCTCCCTTGATATCCTGAATCCAGCGGATCTCCGAGGTTTTTACTTCCTTCATGCCGATCATCAAGTCTGTCCCAACGTGGAAGGGAGTCGCCCCTTCACCCATTTTAATGTGTATACTGTTCGATCCTGCCTTAGTATCCTCAGTCAGAAGGGCGTTCATCGGAGGAGGGAGCCCTTTTTGCGACTTTTTTCCGATCATCGTAAATGGCCGGACCGACTGGTCATAGGAAAATCCGGTGATCACCCCATCGGAGGCCTGATTGTCGAACTGGATAAAATGAATATGGATATTGATCTTCGACATCTGGAAATTCTGCGTGTCGTTATCGTTCCACTCGCTCTTGAGGATGACGTCCACGCAATCATAGACACTGGCGCGGTAGACCAATGGGATTGTCTTGTCACCGCCAGGATTGGCCTTGACCTCGGCCTCTTCCTCTTGAAGTACATAGAGCAGGCCGTCTGGATCCACGACCGGTTTTTCTTTTCCCAGCCCTTTGGTCAACTGGATCGGGGTCTCGATAAAATGAATTGTGTATTGCTTCCGGCCCGCGTTTTCAGGACAAAGGCTCCACCGACCCTGTTCACCCGGCTTGGCCGGCTGGGTGGTTTCCTGCCCCGCAGCTCCCTTTCCACCCGGATCGCTGGTCAATGTCCCATTCTCTTTTTCCATGTGGATCGGTTCCAGCCAGGGGGCTGGTCCATGATGCCGCGCAAACGGAACCCGCTTCCCAAAATGCGGCTTAAAATGAGGCCAGGCCAGCTTCCCGGTTTTTGCATCGAAAAGGAGAGGAGGTCTCTTTCCCGGCATCGGCGATTTGTACTTCGGCCAATCAAACGTTCCGGTCACCTCGGGCTCGCCGAGAGCCTTGTTTCCTTCCCAGTTCCAGTCCCAGACCGTCGCGTCATAAGCCTCTATCTGACCCTTTTCATCTGCGGTGTGTCCCGGCTGTCCGGCGGGAGGAATCATCATCTTGACCCAATCTTTAATCGCGACGTCCGGGATCGGCTTTGACCAGTCGCTTTTGTCTTGAGTGATGTTCCATTTCTTATCGTACCAGTCCATCATCTTGCCGACCAGTTTGTCGGAGGTGACCGCGGACTTCATACGGCCTTTACGGTCTGGAAGCTCCTGCAACGGCGGCATAATGTCAGTGCTTGCGAGAGGATAGTTGCCGTTCTGAAGCGTGTTATAGACCCGCCAGTAACCCCACATCCCAGCCACATAATGGTGCGCCACATGGCAATGGAACAGAAAATCTCCCGCCAGCTGCTGGCAGAGTCCGGAGCCGCACTCAGTCTGAAGGTCAAGGACTTCTGAAGGACCGATCACCTGAACATCAACTCGGTCAGAGGTTGTCCGGATTTCTGGGAACTTCACCGGCCCGTTTCCGGCTGCGGTCATGAGGAAGTCAGCCTTTCCATCAGCCTTCGGTTGACGTAGCCAGCGGATCGACCCGCCATGGGGGTGATGGGAGTGGAAGACCTCTCCTCCCCCATGGACCAGACGGAACTTCGCGGGATCACCCATGTACGAACGGGGAATGGTCGTGGGGGCGTCGCCGAAGGTATAGGAGCTGTACCCCAAGGATTCGTCTTCATGATGGAAGTACTTTTCTTGAAGGGCGAGATTATTGACCCCGAACGGCTCGCTGCGATAATTAATCGCCCGTGCTGATGGACGATAGGCATCTGTATTGGGGTCGCGCTGCGGAATCATCTCGCCGTTCCGGTTCAGCGGCCGGAAGGACTCATCACCGATCTCATGATAGATGATCACGAACTCCCGGAAGTCAGGCGAGTTGGTCTGATCAATCATCACCTGCCAGCCACTCTTGGTCTCTTTTCCGGTGAGCGGATCCAGATAACGGGATCCAAGCGGCTCAATAATGAAACTACCGATCATTCCGAGACTTGCCTGTTCACGACCAACGTGACTGTGAAGGGTGTGTCCCCCCTCTTGATCTTCCGGCCGAATGTACCATTCGAATACTTGGTTCTTTCCGGGTTTGACGATAGAATCGGGATTGGCCATCGTGGCTGGCTGACCGGTTGTTTTCACGATCATGCTGGAGCCGTGGATGTGAAGGCTTACGTCATCGTCCTTCATTTGATTCCGAAGGGTGATAATAATGCAGTCTCCTTGGTTCCCTCGGATATTCAGCGGCTGGATCATGTCGGTCTGAAGACCGTTCGAAACAGCACCAGGATCATATCCCGGTTTTTTACGGGCTTCTCGATTGATCTTCTCTTCATCACGAACCTTCTGGAGATTATCGGTCAGGACATACATGTACCCGGGAAAGTAATCCAGCCACTGATTGATGGTGATCTCCACATTGATGGCTGATATATCATACTCCTTGACCTGAGCGTTGCTGGGGCAATGGCCTCCTCCCGTGACGCTTTCGCTAACCCCTGTCGGTCCGAGAAAGAAACTCCGGTCCATCTGCTGCATCATGCTCATATCGCTGAAGGGTCCTGGATTGCCGGTGTGCGCCGCATGCTCATTGGCTCCTTTGCTGATTTCACCCATCAGCTTTTGCATGGCGGCATCCACCTGGTCTGAATGGCCTGTACGGCCTTCCTGACTATCTTCACGATTGATCTGATCCTTCAACCTGCTCTGCCAAGACGGATCCGAAGCCTTCTGAATATCTGAACTGTCTGGGGAAATATTGTCAGCCATTTCTCCACTAATCGCCCATCCCTGAGCAGAAAAAAACAGGATGAGAGCCAATAGCCCTCCACAAAGATTTGTTCTAGCACTCATATATGTTTCTCCCTGGGTATTGTTTTACAGTTTTTTGGATCCCTAGATTCATCAGAACTGGTTTGCTTTCAACCTTTGATTTTGACTAGACCCATGGCCACATCTTCGGTTTTATAGTGGGGGACATCCAAGCAATGGTTGCTGACCGCGGGGTAACGTGCCTTGACATTGCTTAATCTCGGTATTCATAAAGGAATTATTCGAATTCAGTACTGTACAATTGAATAAACATTTGTCCAGCTTGGTAGACAATTATTGTCGCACTGATGAAATGATCTTGTCAAGGGATAAAAATTTTGATTTTTAAAATCGGAGAGTTGAAATGTTAGTGCGTAGAACCGATCTTTATGGTCGCACGGCTAGTTTTGACCCTTGGAAGCTCAACACTCTCAATATAAGAATCAGAAGCAACAACGATGGTTTGATGAGGCTCTATAAATTGATTGGCCATATTACGAGCCAAAGGGAAATTATTTTCATCCAAAAGGTCGTAGTAAACAAAGACCCTTTTTCGGGTATCGGAGTTGTTTCGAACGGTAGCTTCCCAGACAAATTTGGTTTTGCCGATCCTTTCCCAAACAGTGTCCGGATGCCATTTATGGCTTAAAACCTGTACTGCTGAAGCGTCGTGATCGGGTAGTTCCTTGCTCCCCATCCCAAACGGCTTCTTTCGCTCCTTTGGCGTTGCCAATTGACGGTATAGCGATTGGAACTGGTCCGTGGTGAGTGCAGGATCGGCCAAGTGCTCCAGATCCCCCGGGCTGATAGGAATCCAGGTCAGTTCGGGTAAATCGGTCGAGCCTATTTTGATCCAGTGGTGTGGCAGAATATCCTGAAAAATCAGCCGATCCACCTTTCCGGAGTATTTTATTGCTGCACGGATCGCCAGCCGGGCGCTTTCTGAGGTGACGCATTTGCCGATGCCAATGTTTGTGGGAGGATCTAAAAATGGGAAAAATTTGACTCGGACCTTGACGGCCTCTGTTCCGGATATGAATGATCGCTTTACCTCTTCGGTCTGGCCTTTCCATTTTTGTGATAACACGATCTCAATAGTGGTCGGTGTATCCCGGTTCTCTTTAGCATCGCAATCATACACCGTATCTGCTGAAAGGTCGTGGCATTGGATCAGAACAAAGAAGACGGCCAAGACAATGCTGGCGGCTATAAAAATCCTTTTTGTATATGGATTTAGCACGATCATTTCTATGGGCAAGAAGGAAATCTAGTTTGTTAGAGGAGGTCAAAATAATAGAGCACGAGAAAGACAGCGAGCAGTATATTGAGAACCATACCGATGAGAACGATGAAGTCAAAAAGCTGACTGTTCCGAACTTGCTTGCTTGGTTTATTTTCTAATGGTTTATCCATCGTACGCACCTTACAGACTCCACCCGTTAATATCGAAGTGATTTATCAAGATTAGAACTAAAAGTCAAGTTTTTTCTCTTCTACAGATTCGTGCATTCATCTATCAGCTTCATCCAGCTTCATCAAAATAGTTACGCTTGACACACTTCTGTCCGAAATCTTATAATGAAATCGGCTAGAGGGCCCGCCGATGCATTTTATTTTTTATTCCTTCACCATCTTTATTTATACGGTGGGAGTGTTTGTCGCTGGTTTGTTTATAGGACAATGGTTGGAGCGGGTCTGGATCGCTGACCAATATAACCCAACGGGCCGGGTGACAGTGGGCCCCAAAAATTCTCCTAGATCTTGACAATGGAGTAGGATTCAAAAGCATTGGCTGTTACGGTGAAACGCCTTTTTACAACGCTTTCTATCTTCGGAATCTTCATAGCCGGGATGGTTGTTGGGCAGTTATATGCTCCCTTCAACATTTGGTTATATGCTCTCTATGTCATGATCTATACTGGGGCAGTATTTATGGTGGGCATCTATGCTGGCCAAAGATCGGAAAAGGCCTGGACGCTAAAGCGGAAAGCCTTTTCGTCCATGGAGAGCCAGAAAGAGGTCTCGGATTCCAGGGAAATCGGTAATATTGCGGAGCATCGCTGATACGATCTTCTTGAATAAGCCTTAGGGTCTGAACGGAGCAACCTGAATGAGACATTTTTTCTATGCTGTTTATGTTTTTTTCTATACGGGCGCTGTTTTTATGGCAGGCATGTTTGTCGGGCAGATGATTGAGAAAGCCAGGATTGCGCGCGATAGGGCATCATTGTCGGCTGCTTCAGAAAACCCGCGAAGCTCTAAAGCCGTTGTGAATATCAGCCACCGAAAGGCTTCTGTAACCGGTAAGGGAGAATAGTCAAAAGAAATCCAGGTTGGACCGGATTTTCTGATCATTTTGGAATTCGTGCGATCCCTTTCATTTTAATACCAGATTAATACCAGAAATACCAAAAATTAAACTATAAAAACCATCCAGCTGAAAGTCAAAGATGACGAAGTCTCTTAAACTCTTGTATCTTGCTGTGGTCATGGGAGTGATGGTGATGCTTTTTATGGGGATTTATCTGGGCGGTGGTCCCGGGGATATTTTAAAGGGATCATCGCATGATAAGGGCTTTATACCGCTTGCCGAGAAGATGAAAACGGCGAAGGAGGGATTTAAAAATGCTGAGGCAGATCTGAAGTCTGTCAAAATAGATCCTGTCTATGAGGAGATGGTTTTTATCCCGGCGGGTGAGTTTGTTATGGGGACTCGAAACGGGGGTTTTGATGAGCAACCTGAAAGAAAAGTTTCTCTGGCTGGATACTACATTGATCGTTATGAGGTGACGTTTGCGCAATTTTATAACTTCATGGCGGCAACAGGTCACCGGAAACCCAGGCTGGTGGGATACCTGGGTAATGTAGAAACGGAAGACCTCCCCCTTTTTATGAAACCGCTTCATCCTGTCGTTGGGGTGTCCTGGGATGATTCGGCAGACTATTGCCACTGGAAGGAAAAACGTCTTCCCACCGAGGCGGAATGGGAAAAAGCGGCCCGTGGAGAAGATCAGAGAAAATGGCCCTGGGGAAATAAAGAAGAGCAAGGCGATGCGAATCTTTTAGGTGAAGAAGACGGGTTCCGTTACACCGCCCCGGTGGATCATTTCAAACAGGACAAAAGTCCTTACGGGGTTTACGATATGGCCGGTAACGTTATGGAATGGGTCTCAGATTGGTATCAGGAAGAGTACTATCGGATCCTGCCCGTCAGCAATCCGATAGGCCCGATGACTGGAGATTATCGAGTGCTCCGAGGCGCGTCCTGGAATGATTCGATTGACCATGCGCGTACGACAGCACGGTTCAGGATGTTTCCAGAATATCGAGATGTAACGATTGGGTTTCGCTGTGCAAAATCCGGCTGACGAATTCAGATGCGTCTATGTTTTATTCATGAAAACTTTTGCTTGACATCGTCACTAAATTGGGTATAGGATCTGTTTCGTCTACACCGCGATCATTTTAATATCTTTTGGAGACTAGAGCAGATGGACAAGATTAGAAAGAATGCGGGCCCCATTCTGTATACCGTCGTTTGTCTTGTTTCGATATGGTTCTTTTATTGGTTTGGGGCTGTTTGGCGATAGGTTTGCTCTTGAATAAAATTCAACAATTTTCTTTTGGAGGGCAGCTGTGAAGACCGCTCTTACTCTTTTGGGGGCATTGCTTTTTTGGTTCGTATATTTTCAATTCATGGACTGGCTCCTGATGAATAAGGTGCAGGGGCTTGATTATTTCTTTATGCTCAGGCATTAAATTTGGAGGTTTCCAGAAGGGACGAGCAGTTTCTTTTTTCTTGACAAAAAGATGCTGAATATGTTAAAAGTCTGCCGTGCAATTATCCGTAGATAACATCTCAATTTAAATAGGAAAAATTAAAGAGGGGGGTGGGCTATGAAGGCGATTAATCAAAGGAAGAAGATATGGTCCCTCATATCGCTGGGGACGCTGGTAGGTTTCCTTCTAGTCTCTCTGATCATGCCGCTATTTGCTGCGCCGGTGCTAGCGGATGAAGCGCCGGCAGCGGCAGGCGCGACAGCAGGTGAGGCGGCCAAGGTAGAGATGTCCAAGGATATTTACTATAAAATACCTGGCCCGGTCTCAGGTCCGCCCGCCCCGAAGCTTACCGCAAGCGATTATCCTAGTTACAAGCTCCCTTATCCGCTAAGCGAGAATCGTATCATCATCTGGTTTATAGCCCAACAGCACCTCTTCTTTGGGAGTTTTGTGTTGGCGGTGCCGATCTTCTGCATGGTCATTGAGATCATCGGCATGCTCATGAAGGATCCGGTGGAAGGTAAACGATACGATGATCTTGCGCATCATTTTATTAAAATAAGCCTTACCGCCTATTCCGTGACCGCCATTCTGGGAGGATTGCTCCTTTTTTCCTTTATCACATTGTATCCTGATTTCTTCCGGTATATAGCAGGCATATTTAAACCTGCGATGCATATCTATGCCCTGTTGTTTCTCGCTGAAATCGGTACGCTCTATATCTATTATTATGGTTGGGACCGGATGAGTGAAGGCTTTCTCAAATGGGTCCATGCGAGCTTGGGAGTATTGTTAAATGTTTTTGGAACCACGTTAATGATGCTGGCCAATTCATGGTTAGCGTTTATGATGTCACCTGCCGGTGTGGATGAACAGGGCCGATACCTGGGCAACCTCTGGCATGTGGTGCATACCGCGCTTTGGAATCCGATTAATGTGCACCGAATCATTGGAAACATGGTATTTGGTGGAGGGGTTGTCGCGGCCTACGCGGCCTATCACTTCTTGGCTGCTAAAACCCAAGAGGAGAAGGCCTACTATGACTGGATGGGTTACGTCTCCATGTTCATGGCGGTGGGTGCCTTGATTCCTCTGCCGTTTGCGGGTTACTGGCTAATGAGAGAGGTGTATGGTTTCCGGCAGCAGATGGGCATCACCCTCATGGGTGGAATCTTGGCCTGGCTGTTCATTATTCAGGCGGTGCTCATCGGTGCCCTCTTCTTTGCCTCTGTCTATTACCTGTTTACTGGTATGGAGCGGATGAAGGGGTCTGAACGGTACCAGAAATATATCAAGTATCTCCTTTTCCTGATGACGGTGGCCTTCCTGGTCTGGCTGACACCGCACACGATGGTGATGAGGCCTGCGGAGTTGAAAGCGATGGGTGGACAGCAGCACCCGGTGGTTGGGAATTTTGGGGTGATGTCGGCTAAGAACGGGGCGGTGAATACGATGATCATGACCACGATTATGGCTTTCATCCTATACCAGCGTTCCAATAAGATCATCACGGTGAAGTGGGCCACGCTGGGCAATGCCCTGCTCGTTGCGATGTTCGCGATTGCGCTGCTCAATAATTGGTGGTTGGCCATCTATGGATACTATATTCCCGCAAATGTCCGAATCGGGCTCTCGGTGCCGCAGGTTTTAGGCACCCTGACCTGCCTTTTTGCTGGGTGCGGCATCAATATCGCCATGATGAAAGGGTCAAAGCCCACCGGTCCCGTGGAGTGGGGCAAGATCTCAGTAAGATCTCAGTATGCTCTGTTTGCCTTGGGAGTATCCTTTACCTGGCTGATGGCCTTGATGGGGTATATCCGGTCCTCCGTGCGGTTGTTCTGGCACGTGATGGAAGTCTTCCGAGACAGCTCCCCTTGGGCGTTTACCCACACGATCGGGTTTGCGGCCAATGTGATGTCTTTTAATGTGTTAGTGTTTTGGGTGTTTTGCCTGTTTGTGTTCTGGTTGGGCGAGCTTACAACAGCGCATGCGGTCAAAGAAGCCAAGCGGGGAAAGGTTATTGGCGAGACCGTCATCGCAGGCGGTTCTGAGTAAGCCCATCCGCTAACGCAAACAGTCCATTTGTGAATCCGGAGGTCAGTCTGCAAAACGTGGCGGCTGGCCTCCCTTCCTGCCTGGAGGAGGATAAGACGTGACTCAGACCTTGTTTGCCACTTCAATATCGCTGTTAGCGCTTTTCTTTTTGCTCCTTGGCTACTTTGTCCCACGAGCCAAGGTACTCATGTTCAGCATCGGTTTCTATTTTGTCATGACCGCGCTCTTCGCCGGTTATTCCAACTGGCTCCCACAAGTTCGCGGCGAAGTGCCCCAAGAGACCAAGATTGATCCAGGCGATATATTGAATATGCCGAAAGACAAGCTCGTCGACATGGGAGAGACGATCATCTTCGGAGGAGTCGGAGGAATGGATTCACGGAGGACTGATGGGAAGGGACAATGTCCTCTCTGCCATACCTTTAAGAAGGGCGACATTGGAGACCGTGCTCCGAATCTCTTGGGAATCGGTACTCGAGCTGCTCAGCGGATCAAGGACCCAAGATATCTGAAACCGAACACGGTTCAGACCGAGGCTTTTCCCGGAAGCGGACGGGCCACGACGGCCGAAGAGTATATTGCCGAGTCGCATTCCTGCCCCTCCTGCTTTGTAGTGGAAGGGTTTGGTGTCAAGGGGACGAATGATCGTGAGAGCCCAATGCCGACAATCCATAAGCCACCGGTCAGCCTTTCGATCCCGGAGCTTATCGCGGTAGACACTTTTCTCTGGGCACGGCTAAGCCCTGAAGAAGCAACGCCTTCTCCTGCCGAAATAAAAGCGGCGTATGAGAAGTTCATTCCACCGGCAGAGCGTCAGCAAGGGGCCCCAACCGCTGTTACGACAAGCGCGCCGGCACCGGCTGGTCCTCCAATTGCATTGGGAACGGATACTCCGGAACAGATCATCACGAAGATGGGCTGTTTTGCCTGTCATCAGATTCCGACCATTGCGGCGGCTAAGTTCGGACCAATTGGACCGTTACTGGTTGAAAAGACAAATGCGCCAAAGAGAATTGCATCACCCGAATACCAGGCGATGTTGAAAGCCGGCAAAGCCCATGCCAGGACACCAAAGGAATATGTTATGGAATCTATCGTGACCCCGAATGCCTTTATTGTCCATGCTTTTGTGCAGAAGGCCAACCCGGATACATCGGATATGATCCAGGATTTTTCGCAGAAGTTCACGTTTGGGGCCTTGGAAAAGCTGGCTGATTTTCTTCTAACGCTTGATTGTGATGCGGCGAAGAAAGATGGGCTCAAGGGTCCTCCTGCGGAACCGATTGACCAGGTGTGCGGTAAGGGACCGGAGAAGACCGCCTCCTTGGCCCAATAAAAATTTTACAGCGATCTTTGGAACGATTTAAAACTTTTAGGAGGTAAAACAGTAATGAAGATCTGGATTCCTGGGTACATGCCGATCCAACTGCTCTTGATCTTCGGTCTCTTTCTGGTTCTTTCCCTGGGGGTGGGAACGCTGTACAGGCGAATTACTGGAAGGCCGCTTCACATGCTGATCCAGGGCACCGGAGCTTGGTTGATCGCCTATTTTGTCCTTCGATTTGTTTTGTACCCGCCGATCCCGCTCAGTGTCTTTTCGACCTACATGGGACTGATCACGCTCGTGATCTTCCTTTATATGTCTTCGACCGAGGCCGGCTGGCAGGAAACCCAAAAACCGATTCTCGATACGCTCAAAGGAGAGACGCAGATATATCGCGGTGTCCGAGCGGTAACATTTGTAGCCTTGCCTATACTGATTGGATATGGAACATTTAGTCAAGTGGTGCCTAAAGTGGATGAGCCGATTGAGTTGCGGACCGTGCATCCGGCCCCTCCTCAAAACACTACGGTCCACGGCAACCTGTTTACTCTGCAAACAGCACAGAACCCCTATCGTGTGGATGACGAAGGCAAGTACCTTCCGGTAGGAAAAGAAGACAAATATTTTAATAAGAATGCCTTCGATCCGAATGCGCCTAAATTTTTGCAGTATGTGAAAGAGGGCGGGCAGGTCTTTTTTAACACAGCCGGTTGCTTCATGTGCCACGGGGATAATCTCGATGGGCGGGGAATGATCGCTTTTGCCTTTAACCCCATCCCGGCAAACTTCTCTGATCCGGGCACGATCGCACAGCTTCAAGAGACGTTTGTGTTCTGGCGTGTGGCCAAAGGCGGGATGGGACTTCCACGTGAAGGATTTCCCTGGGCCTCCGCGATGCCGCCTTGGGAACAACACTTAACCACAGATGAAATATGGAAGGTCGTGATGTTTGAGTACTGGCACACCAACTTCTTCCCTAGGACCTGGGATTAAGATTTTATAAAACGACTGAACTTTTACGGAGGACAAGGAATGATGAGCGGGTCTAAAACTAAATTTCTGATCGCTGGGTTAACGGTCTTCCTTGTAGCCGTTCCCACCGTGATCATCACATTAGCCCAAACTGAAAAGACCGCACCGCAGGTCAATCGGCCAGCCAAGCCCTCGGAGGAGGATCTCAAGGCGGGTGAGCAGATCTATTTTAGAAAGTGTGTCTGGTGTCATGGTGAGAAAGGGGATGGTGAAGGTTTCTCGGCCAACCGGCTCTTCCCCAGACCCAGGAACTTTAACCCGGGTACCTTTAAGATCCGAAACACTGCAAGCGGCGAGCTTCCGATTGAGCAAGATCTGCTGGATACGGTGAAAAACGGTCTGTCCGGCTCAGCGATGCCGCCTTGGGACGGGATCTTGACTGAAACGGAACAGAAACAGGTCGAACGATTTGTCCGGACAAAACTTGTCATTGACCGGAAGTTCGATGACCCGGACGAGACTTTCACTGTGATCGATTACGGCAAGCAGGTTTCTTCATCGAAAGAAAGCATCGAGAAGGGCCGTGAAGTTTTTATGAAGAAGGGAAAGTGTGTGGAGTGCCATGGGGTGGATGCTCGAGGGGATGGAAACCTGAGCCAGAAGAATGAATTTGGTGACCCGATCTTTCCGGCCGATCTTCACAAATGCTGGAACCTCCGTGGAAACCGTCGAGATCCGTATAACCCCCGTAACATCTTCCGTGAGGTCTCGACCGGTCTCAATGGGACCCCGATGCCGTCTTTCGCGGATATACTTACACCGGAAGACCGCTGG
>Ga0207048_10396_pt1 | contig 12051 bp, 11 predicted proteins | sample Alteio_BWMinCont_65_FD_153301 | JGI IMG/M metagenome (GOLD analysis project Ga0207048, IMG submission 153301) | Enriched cells from forest soil in Barre Woods Harvard Forest LTER site, Petersham, Massachusetts, United States -... | ecosystem: Environmental > Terrestrial > Soil > Temperate forest >...
GTCTTCCAGGCCGTCGAGCCGCTGCCCCAGGTACATCGCGAGCGCCAGATCGAGCCGGGCGCGTACGCCTCTCCGCAGAATCACTTTCCTCATCGCTGGCCAACCGGTCCAGCCATCATATTCGCGGATAGCGACACCGGTGACCTCCAGGCGATCGCTCCGCGCCAGCAACCCGAAGGCCTCGAGCACCGAATGGGTGTACTGGACGATCCCACCATGCTCACGGGTGGCGAGCGCCAGGACCGCTGCGTTCACGGCTTCGACGCTCTGACCTTCATGGAATGTGCAAAGAGACCTGGCATGCCCCAGGCCAGGAAGCGTAGCACCGGTAGGAAGGGGAATGGGGAAGAGGAAGCAAGTGGAACGAAGACCCGCTGCCGCACCTCCAGCCCTGAAAGAGTCATCATTTCGTCCACATCGGCGGGTCGAAAGAATCGAATGTGATCGTAGTTGTAGGACCGGAACCGGGCGGCCAGCCTGGCGCCGTACACCCGGTTGTCGTATGACACGACCTTGCCGCTCCACAGGATGCGGAGCCGGTCTACGATGTCGAAGTACAGCGGGACCGTGACGATGACGAAGCCACCGGGCCGGAGAATCCTGCGAGCCTCCTGGAGCAGGGTCAGGGGTTGGAAGACATGCTCCAGCACATCGAGCAGCAGCACCACGTCCGCGTGAGCATCCGCCAGTGGGAGCCGGCGCGTCACATCACAGCGCACGCCGCTGATGCGCAGTTGTTTGAGGGACGCCAGGGCCTCCCGCCCTACTTCCAGCCCCACCACCTGGTGGCCACGCCTCGCCAGCTCCGCCGAAACGCTGCCGTGGCCGCTTCCCACGTCCACTACCGTCAGGCGGCGACCGGCCCCGGCGTCTCCCACGAGGTCGGCAATCTTCGAATAGTCGTTCCCCCGCGCATCGATCGCGGCCAGCTCCCGGTAGAAGTCGTCATAATAGTCGACCTGTCGGTCAGCTCCCATCGGTCACCGCCCTTCCACCCTGGCTCAGGACGTGCTCCCAACGGTCCCCTATGGGCCCGAGTCCGTAGTTCGATTCAACAAACGCTCGCCCCTCCGACGACCATCGCTCCGAATCTTCCCGACCCGAAGCAAAGCGCTCGAGGGCATTCTCCAGAAGGGCCCAGTCACGCTGAGGAACGACAATCGCGCGATCCTGGACTACGTAGGGCACGCCTCCGGTAGCGGCGGTAATCACGGGTAACCCCGCGGCCATCGCCTCGAGATTGGCCAGGAGAAACGCCTCGGCATGTCCCTGAATCTCGACCGGGTGAGTCACGAAGAGGTCCCGGGCCTCCAGCTCTTGCAACAGTCGCTCGCGGGGAACCTGGCCCCGCAGGATGATTCGGGTACTCATACCTCCTGCCTTGATCTGGTGCTGTAGCGCTGCCTGCAGTGGCCCGACCCCGAAAATCTCGAGCGTGACTTCCGACTGACGCCGCATCACGGCAGCGGCCGCGGCGATGATGACGTCGAATCCCTTCTCTGGCACGAGGCGCCCCACCGACACGATTCGTCGAAGCGGCCCCGAGCGCTTGCGGAACCGGACGGCGCCCACGTCGATGGGGTGCCCGATGACCGTCGTCGGGCAGCGGATCCCGTTCTGGCGGTAGACCTCCTCCACCCTCGGGGTAACCACCACGGAACGCGTGTTGCCGAAGTATCGATTCAGATAAGCGACTCTTCGACTCGAAAACCGCGGGTCCCACGACAGCGAATCGTTCAAAATCACGCGCTCGGCATCCTGCCGCAGATAGTGCAGCAGCGAGTAGCGCACTCCTTCGGAAAGGATGAGGTCGAAGCCAGCCAGGTCCAGGTCAGGATAAAATGGATAACGCACCTGTGGGCTCACCAGGGCCTTGTACGCGCCGGTGATCAGGGAGCGGATCCTGGCCCTCTTCAGGTGCCGCACTTCAACGCCGGGAAAGGTGCTCCGGGGATCATCCACCAGGTAGGTGAACCGGTGGCCGAAGCGCCGCCGCAAATCCAGGAACAGCATGTGCTGCGCCCCATAAAAGGCGCTCGACACTCTGGCATTGTATGGCTTGAACACGGCGATGTGCATGCCGCCGGTCCGGATCAGAGCGTGCCGAGCAACGCCGTGGTAACGCGCTCCACCTGCTCGCGGGAGAGAGACACGCTGGACGGCAGCAGGATGCCACGGGCCGCAATCTCGGCCGCTCGGGGCGCCTGCGCCCGGCTTCCATAAATCGGAAGGGAGCTGATGGGATAGAAGAACGGCCGGCTATCCACTCCACAGGCATGAAGCCGCGACTGGATTTCCTCCCGGCGCTCCCCCTCCCCCTCGCCGAGCAGGGCGCACACCATCCAGCAGACGGGGCTGGCCCAGGAGGCCGCCGGATTCAGCCGGACCTCTGGGGCCTCCGCCAGCAGCTCCCGATACCAGCCGAACATCCGCGAGCGCATGGACAGCAGCTCCTCGACCCGCTCGAGCTGCGCCACACCGAGGGCGGCCTGGAGATTGGTCATCCGGTAGTTGTAGCCGATGCGGGTGTGCCAGTAGCGCTTCTCGGGCGACATCCCATGATCTCGCAGCAGCCTGGCCGTCCGGTAGATCTCCTCACTGTCGGTGACGACCATCCCGCCTTCGCCGGTCGTGATGATCTTGTTCCCGTAGAAGCTGAACACACCGACCTCGGCCAACGATCCGACTTTGCGGCCTTTGTACTCTGCCCCGTGCGCCTCCGCCGCATCTTCGATCACCCGGATGCCGGCGCGCTTCGCCACGGAGTGGATCGCATCCATATCCGCCGGGTGGCCGTAGAGATGCACCGGTATCACCGCCCGGGTACGGGAAGTGATCTTTCGCTCCAGGCTCTCAGGATCGAGGCACCACGTTGCCGGATCGATGTCGGCAAAAACAGGAACCGCGCCGGTGTAGGTCACCGCGTTCGCCGTGGCAACAAAGGTGAGGTCGGGAACGATGACCTCGTCCCCCTCCCCAATCCCCATCGACTCCAGCGCGAGGTGCAGGGCCACCGTCCCGTTGGCGACGGCGACGGCATACTTGCTGCCGACGTACCGGGCAAAGGAGGTTTCGAATTCGGTGATGTACTGCCCCGCTGAGGAGACCCAGCCGGACCGTACCGCCGCCACCACGTTTGCGATCTCCCGGTCGGTGATCGACGGCTCGGCGATAGGAATAAAATCCTTCATGGACTCCCCGGGGCCCTCTCGATGGGGGTGCGACGCGGCGGAAACGTAACGGGGTCGGGTCACCGTGCAAATCGGTCCCCGGCCGCGACGCCGGGAGGGAAACGCCTCAGCCCCAGGAGCTGCAGCAAGCCCATCATCACGAACACGGGGTTGTTGTAAGCGTAACGCTTCCATAGGCGGCGCGGCTCCTGCACGAGGCGATAGAACCACTCCAGGCCCGCGCGCTGCATCCAGCCGGGAGCCCGCCGGATGCGACCGGTGTGATAGTCGAACGCGGCCCCGACAGAAACCAGTACCCTGCTCCGCAGGCGTTGCCGGATGGAATCGATCCAGCGTTCCTGCTTCGGCGTACTGAGGCCTACCCACACGATATCGGCGCCCGAATCGTTGATCCGTCAGGCCACGTCATCCAACTCGATCGGGGTCAGCGGACGGAACGGAGGCGTAAAAGTTCCCGCCACCTGGAGACCCGGAAATCGCCGCGCGAGATTTGCCGCAAGTTCCTCCGCCACTCCGGGCCCGGCACCGTAGAAGAAATGCCGTATCCGGCGACTGGCCGAGCGCTGGCAGATCCGGGCCATCAAGTCCGGCCCATAGACCCGGGACATCTGCTTCCGGCCGAGCGCCTTCCCCATCCAGACCAGCGGCATACCGTCGGGAGCAATGACCGCGGCCCCGTTGAGAATGGCCGCAAAGGACGGGTCTTCCGCCGCTTCGACTATTCCGTGAACGCTGGTGGCACACACGTAGCGCGCGGGGGCCTGCCCGGTCGATTCATTCGCCCCCACGCCCTCAGCCCATTCCACAACCGCGTGCGCGATATCGTCGAGTGATTCGGTGGCGACCTGGATACCCAGAATGCCGACGGGACGACCGTACTGCACAAGCCAGGGTGACGCGAGGGTCAGAACGCGCCGGAACGGCCCAGCACAGCGGGGATGGTTCGCAGGATGATATGGAAGTCGAGCAGGAGGGACCACCGGTCGATGTATTCGCGGTCCAGCCGGACCACTTCTTCGAAATCGGCGACGAGGCTCCGACCGCTCACCTGCCAGAGACCGGTTATGCCGGGCTTGGCACCCAGGCGGCTGAAGTGATGATCGCTGTAGCCGGCCAGATCCGATTCGAAAAATGGCCGCTGGCCCACCAGCGACATGTCGCCCATCAACACGTTGAAGAGCTGTGGCAGCTCGTCCAGACTCCAGCGACGGAGTAGCGCTCCCAACCGGGTGACGCGGGGATCGTCCCGGATCTTGAAGAGACGTGGATCACCGGAGTGATTGAGATGCGCGACACTCGACTTCTCTTCATCTGCCCCACGCCGCATCGTGCGGAACTTGAGAAAACGGAAGACCCGTCCTCCGTGGCCCACCCGCTCCTGGGTGAAGAACACGGGTCCGGGGGAATCCAGCTTGATGGCGGCGGCAATGGCAACGAAGAACGGCGAGAGCGCCACGATACCGAGGCCGGCCCCAAAGAGATCGATGACGCGCTTGAGAAGCAGCTGCTGGGCCTTGAGCGACGGGACGGTGAGCTGTACGAAGGGGAAGCCTGAGTGCCAGACCAGTCCCGGTTCGAAACTTCCGTGCGCCACGAACCGCGATTCCGTGAGGACACGGCAGCCGGCAGCCGCGCAAGCCTCAACCACCGGTTCATAGACCTCGTCCGGCACCGTCCCGCAGATGACAACCGTCTCGGGCAACGTGCGCTCGAGAACATCCCAGATGTCAGCGGGCCCGCCGACCACGGAGGCGTTCCCGGCCGCGGGCGTCGGAGAGACCCAGCCGAGGGACAGCATCTGTTCGCGCTCTACCAGCCTGGACTGGACCCGAACCGAGCGCGGGTCGCCGGGATTCCCCACGAACAGCACCCGTTCGCCGCGGGATCCGCCGTGATAGTACCAGGCCACCAGACGGTCGAAGACGAGCCGGCCGAGCATCGTCGTGGCCCAGATCACGGTCACCGTAGAGGCGAATCGCACGACAAAGGCGGGAATGCCGACCATCCAGATATCCCGCCAGAGCACCAGCCCGGCTGCCAGCGTTACCCCGGTGAAAACACTTCCGCCGTCGCGCCGGGCATCGCCTCTGGCGTAGGAGTCGGCGAAGGCCAGGCCAATGACGAGTGGCACGGCGAATTCCCATGCGGGAACAACGCCTTGGAGCACCGCACGGGCCAGCCAGCTCGCGAGGGCGGGACTGAGCAGCGTATCCGGCAGGCTAACCGCCCACCGGAGTGCCAGATAAAGGGCCACGTCGCTTGCAACCAGGATGAACACACGGGCCAGCCCGCGAACCATGTGTCGGCGGAAGGCTCGCGGGGCGCTGCGTTGGAGCAAGACTCGGGCTGATGCATGGAGCACGCGACCGGGGGAGCGACGGGAGTGCAGCGGTGAATGGGTCGGTGCGTGCGACATTCGGAGGTAAGCATCTCCATCGAAAGATTCGACGCGGCCGGCCCCTCGATGGCGCCGACTCGCGCAATATATCGTTGCCATAAAGACTTGACCAGTTTCGGGTAACGCAAACCGGTCAATGTCTTACACCTGTAGTATTGAGATGAACGACCCCGAGGCTAGCGGGCTTTCTCGATTTCGGGACCCCGATGGCCGCCACCTGAGGGGGAAGCAGACAGCCTTCGGCTGGAGCAGGAGGGAACGACAAATGTTGGCACGAAGCCCGGCCCGGTTGACTACTTTGCGTTACAAAGTACATTATGGTGCCGTGTAAACTACCGTAGCGACAGGACTTCGACTCGTGAAACCGGTGAAGAACCAGCTGACCCTGTTGTGGGCCGCGGGCGCCCTCGTGCTCGCCGTCCCTGCCCTAGCGCAACACCCGTCCGAGGCTCAAATCCAGCAGGCGCTGAACAATCCGAGCATTGTGGATCAGCTCCGCCAGCGGATACAGCAGTCGGGTCTGACGCCCGACCAGATCCGGGCCAAGCTGACGGCGGCCGGTTATTCGCCCACGCTCCTGGACCAGTATCTGACACCCGGTGGGACAGACACCACGACGGTTCCCGGGCAGGACGTCTACCGGGCGCTGTCGCTCCTCGATGTGGGCGCCCCCCCGGTTCAAGGCCTGCAAACGGTCAGGGTGGATACCGGGGCTGCGCGAGCCCCGGTGGCCCCAGTGAACGGACTCCAGCTTTTCGGCACGGAGGTATTCCGTGGGCGGACGTCGCAGTTTCAGCCGCTTTTGACGGGACCGGTGCCGCCCAGTTACCGGATCGGGCCGGGCGATGTGATGGTGCTGGTGCTAACTGGGGATGTGGAGTCCGCCCAGACGCTCGAGGTGACCCGCGAAGGGTTCATCGTGATCCCCCAAGTTGGACAGATCTACGTAAACGGGCTTAACATGGACGAGATGCGCCGGACATTGAGCGCGCGGCTGTCCAAGTCCTATTCGGGCATTCGGGCAGGTACCACCCACTTTGACGTGACCATCGCGCGTCTACGCACCATCCAGGTCTTCGTAACCGGGGAGGTCATGCAGCCTGGCGCCTATCAGCTTGCGTCGGTCGCCACAGTGTTGAACGCGCTTTATGCCGCCGGTGGTCCCAGTGACCGGGGCAATTTCCGACAGGTCCAGCTCCGGCGGCAGAATGGCGTGGCCGCCAACCTCGACCTGTACGACTATCTGCTCAAGGGCGACACCCGGAACGACCTGATTCTGGAGCAGGGAGACCTGATCTTCGTGCCAGTGTATGCCGCCAAGGTGACCCTCGACGGAGCCGTTGTGCGCCCCGCGATCTATGAGTTGAACAAAGACCAGAAGCTCAGCGATCTCATCGCGGCAGCGGGCGGATTCGGGCCAGACGCCGAGTTGAAGCGGATTACGATCCATCGCCTGTTGCCGGCGGGGCAACGTTCGGCCGGCCGGCCGGCTCGGGTGGCGATCGACGTGCCACTCGGAGTCCAGCAAGACAGCGTCGTGTTGCCTCCGATGTCGATTGAAGATGGCGATTCGGTGATCGTGGACCGCGTGCTGCCGCTGGCGCAGTCCTACTACGTGTCCGTCACGGGAATGGTAGAGAAGCCGGGACAGTATCCCTGGCACGAGGGCATGACCTTGAAGGCGCTGGTGCACCTGGCACGTGGTCCCAGGATCGGGGCCGACCTGCGGGAGAGTGAGGTCGCACGCCTGCCCGCCGACCGTTCCGCCGGCCAGCTCGCCACCAAGATTCGGGTGCCGCTGGACTCCAGCTACCTCTTCCAGCGCGATTCCACTGGACGATTTGCCGGAGCCGCCGGGGTGCCCTTCCCCGCTGCCGGTAGCGCACCGGATTTCCCGCTCGAACCCTTTGACAACGTACTGATCCTGCAACAGCCCCAGTTCGAGTTCCAGCGAACCGTCGAGATTGTCGGCGAAGTCCGCTATCCCGGCAACTACGCCCTGGTCAAGAAAGATGATCGGTTGAGCGACCTGGTGGAGCGTGCCGGTGGGCTCCTGCCGACGGCGTATCCGGCCGGCGCTCAGTTCATCCGCGATTTCGCCAAGGCCGGCCGAGTGAACATCGACCTGCAGAGGATCATGGCGAATCCAAAGTCTTCGGAAAACATCATCCTCCAACCCGGGGATTCACTTCAGATTCCGGAATACATTCCCACTGTTCGCGTCGAGGGGGGCGTCAACAACCCCGTGAGTGTCCAGTACCATGAAGGCGCTGACCTCGGCTACTATATCGAGAACGCGGGGGGCTATTCCCGGTTTGCTGACAAAGGACGAGTCAGCGTCCGCTACGCCAACGGGACCGCAAAACTCAAGAGGCGGCACCTGGCAGTCTTCGTGTCCAGTCCAATCCCAGGCCCCGGTAGTCTCGTGCAGGTTCCGGTGAAACCGGCTGACAAGACGGACTTCGGGGCCACGATCGCGAATATTGCCCAGATCGTGACGACTGCAGCGACGGTCTTGATCGTCGCGTTGAGGCTGTGATGTCGGCATCTTCATTTGCCAGGCCAGAATTGCATTCGTCGGACGCGGCCGAGCGTAGCGACATTGCGGCGGCACTCGCGTTCGCGATAAAGAGGTGGAAATCCGCGTCCGTATGCTCATTGAGTGCCGCGGTTATCGCAATCATCCTAGTTCTCATTTTGCCGCAGCGATTCGACTCCGAGTTCAGCTTCTCTCCTCAAACGCCTGGACTTTCAGAAGGCCTTTCTCGATCCAGCTTGGCATCGATTGCGCAAGGCCTCGGCGTCGGGGGGCTAGCTGGTGTCATGGGCGCGGGGGGCAGTGGAGACTACTTCGTTGCGTTGCTTAAAAGCCGCGCAGTTTCTGAACAAGTGCTGCTCCATCCAGTCCCTGCCGGGCTTTACCCCGACCACCCAGAGCTGACGAATCTCCTGTTGATTTACGGTGTCGATCCAGAAGACTTTGAATACGACCTCGACAAAGCTGTAGTCAAATTTCAAGACAGAACTACCAGTCAGGTTGATGCCACTTCGGGCGTGGTGCACGTGACTGTTCAAGCTCCCAACGGAGAACTAGCGCAATTTCTGGGCAGGCTGACGCTACAGGTACTGCAGGATCTGAACAGCCGGATCAACAGACTGGAAGCAATACAACAAGCCCACTTCGTTGGAGGTCAGCTTGCTCTAGCGCAGCAGACGCTGATGGTGACGGAGGACAGCCTCAAGGATTTCTACATCAGCAATCGCACATTTTCGTCATCACCGGAGCTCACATTCCAGGAGCAACGCCTTAAGGATCATGTGGGGCTCCGACAATCCGTCTATCAATTGTTGAGCCAGCAATATGAACAGGCGAAAATCGACGCGGCCAAAAACCTTCCGGCGTTCGGCGTCGTCGACTCCCCTAACCGACCCGCGATACGGGCATTTCCGAAACGACGAAAGACGGTCATGCTCGCAGCCGTGTTGGGAGCACTTGGTACATTCGCGTTTCTTTTCCTGACACGCCTTGCGATGGGCCCTGCGAGTTCACCGGGTGATAGCAACGAAGTCATTGATGCGACAAGCCAGGCCTGGGCCGAGGTACTGAGCCTTTATCGACGGGTTGTTAGACGGAATGACTGAACCTGCTGGACTCCCCCCGGACGCTGTCGATTCGCCGAACATCTTGCCCTACGCTCTCGGCTGCTCCGTACTCGGCATCGTCTTGCTAACGCTTCGCGCTGATTCACCAGCGATAACCGCCGTGGGGGTTGGCCTGGTTGGAATCCCATTAGCCTGTGTCCTTATCTTCGCGCCTCGACTCTCCTTTGAGATCCTTTTCATCTCTTCGCTGGCACTTGGAAGCATCACCGCAGACCAGGGCGTCTCAATCGGATTTACCATTTACGGGCTCGACTTGCTCATCCTCCTCGCGACCATTGGAGCGATCGCGACGATGACAGTGGAATCTCATGGTTTACGGGGCATCCTTAGTCCATCGGTGGAGCGTACGCTGGTTGGCCTTTCTTTGCTCGCCGCTTTGTCCGCCATATTCGGAGTCATGAACGGGAATCCGCTCGCCGAAGTGCTTGGGACTCTGCGACGAATGTTCGTATATCCAATAGTGAGTTTTGCGGTCGGGCTCGCGTTTCTTCGCCCCGGAGCCGGCACCGACCGGCTCCGCAAGATGATCTTATTTGCTGGATGCCTACTGCTAGCCATTTTTGTTCTGCGCTTGATGACGGGTTATGGGTATCGCCAAGAGAGTTTTGACGCAGCCGGCGATGTCACTCGATATTTGTCTTACACCGAGACCGCAGTAGTCGCTTTTGCCGCACTGGTTGCCCTCAGCACCCGCACTCTGACAAGACATCCCGAGCAGCGACGCACGATGACGCTCGCGTTTACAATGTTCATCGTTGCAATCATTGGCTCGAACTACAGAACTGCCTGGCTCGCCATGCTTGGGGGGGTGGCTGTCACGATGGACTGCGCTGGTCCGCCGCCAGCCTAGGTTTGGCCTCCGCTTTGGCTATCTCGGGCTTCTCACCATTTCAGTGGTTTCAGTGCTTGTTACATTGACTCCGCTTGGACCCTTGCTACAAGAGAAGTTCTCGAGAATCAATCTTCTTCAGACAGCGAGTTGGCGACTGTTCTCTTGGGCTAAGGCGTTCTCAGTGTTTAGAGAGCACCCGCTTTTTGGAGTGGGCTTGGGATACCAGCACCAGTTCTATCGGCTGTCCGCCGACATGCAGGGAGTGCTTTTCAACACCGGAAACACGATCCACAACGATGGACTCTGGGTGTTGGTGAACACTGGGCTTCTGGGGTTCTGTGTTCTGGTCATTACCCTGCTGGCGCTCTTCCGGGCGGGCTTCAGTACTGTGCGCCTCACACCAGTTCCAGCAGTAGCCGCCTTGAATGCGGCGTGTCTCGGCGGCTTCGCAGTCCTCACCATCACGGCGATGTTTCAGCCGACCTTTTCATTGGGCTCCTCTGGGGTCATGGTAGGTGTATTGGCGGCCGTACTTCACCGTGGCAGGGACCTTGAAACCAACCCCTCCGATTTGCCTCCCCGGCACTCCAGCTAAGACCGACCTGACGCGAGATCGCGGTATCCATCGACAAGCCTTTGGCGGGACCGGTCCCAGCTGAATCGCTCTTGTGCCTTCGCAATGTTATCAACGTATTGACGATAAACGCTCGGATCGCGTAACAGGTTCATCGCACTCAATAGTTCCTGTACTCGGCCCGAGACGAAGACTGGACCGAGTCGAAACCTCCGGACCAGGCGACCGCATTCACCAACGTCAGCGACCACGATCGGAACGCCTGAGGCAGCGGCTGTGGCGACGTTGTTAGGGAACCCCAATCGCGAGTTCCTACTTTCTGGATTGAGAGCATAATAAACGGCATCGACAGCGGAATACCATGTTGCGACGTTGGGCACATATCCCAAATAACGCACTCGTGAGTGATTTCGGGCCAAATCTTGAACGCGTCCCGAATCTCTTCCCCCACCTGCAATCAGCACCCACGTATCGGGCCATTGCTCAAGGGCCTGCCATAGCGTCCCCAAGTCTTTCGCACTCGACAAGCTGGTAAAGACACCAATCACCCAAGCATTCTCCGGAATGGTAAGAGACGCCCGGAGGGAGGCTCGGTTCGTGCGGGAGGCCCCGAAGCGTGCGAGATCAACGGTATTCTCAACCACAATGACCCGCTTCGCTCGCAATGCGTTGCGATAAATGCGGGCCCTCGGCTCCCCATCCGTAATGATTAGACGAGCGCGACGAACGAACCAGCGTTCCATGCCCCACGCGGCCCCTTGGGAGCACGCACCCAGACGCTCCCCCACCATCAACGGGAACAACTCGTGTGCATCATACACGCAGCCAATGCGCGGCGGCCGACAAAACAGCGTCGGGACCATTCCGTCTAGATCGTGCGCGTGCAGTACGTCCCAAGTTTCACGATTGATGGCTCGGACCACATCGCTCCAATACCGTGCGAACCTCGGCAACTGCCGCGCTCCCAGTCCATCCTTGGAACGAACGACTAATCGTCGCACCTCACAATTCGGGGCGATTTCCTCTCGTGGCTTACGATCTCCAGTCCGATCCCACGCAAATATCACGACCTTTGCACCAGCTTCTGAGAGTGCTAGGGCCTCCTTTTCCACACGGATGTCTGGAGCATACCCATTCGTGAGAATCATCCCGACTCGCAGTCCATCGAGATCCCGCCTTACCTCAAGACCCACCTGGCTGTCGCGCACCGCCCCACTAGGATCCTGATAGCCGATCAATTCGTCCCTCGCAACCGGCGACTCATTGAAGCCGCTGCAGCAGTGCAAGGGTTAGCAGCACGTCGGCCTGGATGGACGCATCCTTTGTCGAGCCGGCTTTGCTCAGCCACTTGCAGAAAAGTGGAACAATCTCGGGGCGGCGATCACCGAGCAGA
>Ga0207048_10397_pt1 | contig 12049 bp, 12 predicted proteins | sample Alteio_BWMinCont_65_FD_153301 | JGI IMG/M metagenome (GOLD analysis project Ga0207048, IMG submission 153301) | Enriched cells from forest soil in Barre Woods Harvard Forest LTER site, Petersham, Massachusetts, United States -... | ecosystem: Environmental > Terrestrial > Soil > Temperate forest >...
AGAGGCAGCAGCCATCCTCGCAAAAGAGAATGGGCTGAAAACTGCCTGCGATGCGTTGGAGGCTTTGGCCGCACGGCTTGGAAAACATAACTTTATGTAGGTCTGCTTTTCCTTCAGCAAGCAGCAGATTCCTGCGCTTCGCTGCGGAATGACAACCACTGTGGCGAACCTGCTCGATGCTTTGCCGCTCTCCCACATCTCAGAAGCGAGATGTGGGGCACTCATTTTCTTGCTTGGGAGTGCCCACTTCTGAGCTGCTAGACGGCAACCGGCTGGCGCTTCCAGGCATACAGGGGAAAGCGGTCGGCCAGCTCCAACACCTCGGCACGAATATGGGCGAGGGCAGCAGCAAACAGCGGGTTCGGTCCTTTAGGCAATCCAAGCTCCGCGCGAAACTGGTAAATAGGTTCCGGCCATTTCCGCGATATAAATCGAGCCAGGCGCGCAATCACGTGACCCATCCCCGGCAAAGCGGCCTCCGCCTTGGCAAGACGCGGAAACATGGGCAGTGCAGGTGGATCGTAAGCAGAAAAAAAGCTGATAGGTGCCAGCAAATAGCTGGCCCAGGGAATCCCAGTGACCTCGGCGACGATGGGCGCTGCGTATACCAGTTCCCCGGCCAGCATCAGGTCGGCCCCACCCTGGGCTGTAACAGCAGCCAACAGATCTTCATACGTTTCGCGAATCACCGGAAACAAGAACTCGCGCAGTCCCCGCTCTGTGCCTTTGCGGATGTCGTAGATCATCTCGGCAAGGCGCGAGTCTGTTGCTGTCATGAAGGGACGTATGGGGTGAACTTGAATTCCGAGCGGCTCAACGTATGGAATATAGAGGCTCTGAATAGCCATGATGGGTGTATGCCCGCGCCGCTTGAGTTCGATAGCAAGGGCAATGAGCGGGTTGATATCGCCGAGAGTGCCAATGTTCGTCAGGATGATGCGCAACGGCTTGGACATGGCTGAATGTATTTCTCCGCTTCAAGCTGTTTTCTATCCTATCGGAGTGGGTTGGGGTGGTGAAGGGGTAAAGGGGATCCCTCAGAATTTCGCTTCGAAAACTTTAAACCGCCGCTCCAGTTCCCATTGTTGTGCGGCTTTTGGATTGGCTTCGAGGTAAACCCTGCAATCAGCGGTCGGCCTGTCCGCACCCAGCACTAACCCAGCGCAAGGTTTAGCGACCACAGTAAATTCATCAGGCGTGGCCCACAGACTCGCTCCCGGAAAAAAAACATGTTCCATCCCAGTACGGACCATCTGCTTCAGTTCTGGATAGGTGAGTCCATACTCCTCCAACGCCCGCACATACTCATGCGTCAGGTCAATGCGCGACACGCCTTCATCATCGGTCGAGAGCGACACCGGCACATGCGCCTTGCGATAGAGACCCAACGGATGCTGCTTGCCGCTTACGCCCAGAATTACATCGTTAGATGTTAGGTTAACCTCGACCATCACATGTTTCGCCGCCATCTCTTTGAGTAGTTGGGCGGAGTGATCTTCGTAACCAACATCGACCCCGTGTCCGATGCGCTCCGCGTGACCGAGTTCGATGGCCTGCCGGATATGGAAGCGGAGTCCCTCAGGGGGTACGAGGCCCGGCGCAAGCTCCCCTGCATGAAGGCTAATGTGGACCTTCGGATAAAGGGAATGCAGGTAGTCCAGCATCTTCATCTGTCGCGTGTAGTCGGCCATGCAGTAGGAGCAATCCTCGGGCTGAACAAAGTTGATGCCGACAACATCGGGGTCCGTCGAGGCGAGTTCAAAGGCTGCCAGTGTTTGGGCATAGACGAACATCGGTTCCCCACCGCGAAGGATTTGATAGAGAAAGCGGATCTGTACCAGGCACGCTGGAACTGCATCCGGCTGGCCGCAATGCTCGATGCGGTTGCGGGCTGTGAGTGCGTCCGCATATTCCTTACGAGCAGAGTCAATTGCTTCGCGAAAGCCCTTGTCGAGTACCTGTTCGTGCAGCCGCACAAGTTGTGCTGTCGTGGTTCCGGTGGTGTCCTGATTGAAGTCACCTGTGGTCACAGGGGCATCGGGCCAGGGAATGTCTGCTGCAAGTCGCAAGGCATTCGGCACAACCTGAGCAGGCGTGTGCATAATTTCAAGGTACTGCTCGTTCTGCGCTGCAGCCCGTGTTGCGATTTCATCGAGCCACTCGCCCTTATGCACTCTGTCGAGCGCGTTGAAGCGGTCGAAGACAGAAAAAAACTGGTCGTGGCCGCTAAACCCTGCAACAGGGACGAAGTTTCGCATCGAGAATGCATCGATCAGAGTGTCATAAAGCCTGCGGTCCTTGAAGGCATTCGCAGCGGGTACTTGTCCTTCCGGGCACACGGGATGAACGGGCAATTCTTTGGTAAGGCCGATGCTCCTGGTCAGAACGAACGTTGTCAGATTGACGCATAGATTGTCTACCACTGCGTCTTTCAGGAATGTCTCCGCGTAGACCGAACCTGTCATGTGCATGTGCAAGTCGCTGCCTTTAGGCATCTCTGCAAGAAAGCCGTGCACGGCGACGGGGCCAAGTTTACGAGTGGCTTCAAGTGCGCGCTCTGTGCGCTGTTCTGGCAATAAAGATTGAGCACTGGCCGAGGTAATCAGCAGAAGCAGGACAGGGAAAATGTAACAATGCTTGCGAAGAGACATGCGGGCAAACCTCATACAGGATTGAAAGCTAGTGTAAGCTGCGTCGGGGAATGGGTCGATGGGCACCTTGTGTTACGTCCTGCCCCGAAAGCGATTAATGTCGCGGCGGTCTCGCTTGGAAGGCCTGCCCACCGGCAGCAGATCCTGTTGCTGCAAAGCTTTGCGTTCTTCGGCGGCTTTGAGGCGCAGCTCCCGGCTAATTTCGGTCTCCTTATAAAGCGTTTGTGCAACGGCGGCAGGCCCTCGAATCTCGCTGAGTTGGAGCACTTCAACCTGATAGTCGCCCGCCTCATTTTTGATGGACAACATATCGCTGATGCGGACATCGCGCGCGGCCTTGGCAGGCTTTTCGTTTGACGTAATGCGACCCAGCTCGCAGGCCTTTGCGGCCAGTGCGCGGGTCTTGAAAAATCGAGCGGCCCAGAGCCACTTATCCATCCGTACGGTATCCATACCCCATTATTGTTCAACCAAGTGGGTATCACCACCGGGCACTCCCATGCCGACATTGTGGGTTCCCCATCCTGGCCGCCAAACCAAAAAACAACTTATGCGCCTTTCGATTGCCGGGGCTGAAGCCCCGGCCTACCCAATCAAAGCCAGATTTCCAATTTATATGCGTCAGACTGGGCCATTGTGCCCTGTATTTGGCGAGTGGGCCTTCAATTGATATACTTGGCAATGTTGTTGGAAGCCGTAGTTTCTCCCTTGCCGGGCCTTCCAGGCCATAGCATTAGAGCAGCAAACACAGCCCAAACGACTTTATCTTTTCTCCAGTGCAGCTATGGTTGCGCGGGTCGAGAAGGCCAGATAGCTCAGTGGTAGAGCGCGGCCCTGAAAAGGCCGGCGTCGGCGGTTCGATCCCGTCTCTGGCCACCACTTTATTTCCTACTATATTGCCACCAAACTACAACAACCCACCATCAACAGCGATTACTTGTCCCGTAATATATGCGGCCTCTTCAGAAGCCAGAAAAGCTACGAGCGCAGCCACCTCTTCGGGCTTTCCAAAACGTCCCAGAGAAATCTCAGAAAGAATCCGCTTCTCATCTTTCTCAATATATTTTGCAGACATTGGGCTGGGAATCACTCCCGGACTGACTGCGTTCACGCGCACGTTGAATCGCCCTACCTCACGAGAAAGTGACTTGGTGAAGGCGATCATGCCTCCCTTGGAAGCGGCGTAGTTACACTGCCCGGCCTGTCCTCGGATTCCGCTCGGTGACACAATGTTGCAGATGCTCCCACCACCCTGACGCATCATGCCCAACACCGCCAGACGCGAACACAAAAACGTAGAGCGAAGATTGGTGTTTATCACATCATCCCACTGCTCCTCAGACATAAAGGCCAACAGAGTATCGCGGTTGATTCCTGCATTGTTTACCAGGCAGTCGACGGGGCCAAAGTGCTGTTCGATACGAGTGAACAGCGGCGCTACACTCTCCTGGCTGGATAGATCACCCTCCACAGCCAGCGCTTCTCCGCCCGCAGCAGTGATGCTCTCTACCACCTTGTCGGCGGAGTCTTTCGCGTGATGATAATGTACGGCTACGCGGAAGCCAGCCCCGGCCAGTGCTTGTGCAATCGCACCGCCCACCACGCCAGATGCGCCTGTTACAAATGCAGTCTTCATATCAATCCTTCGTATCGGTTAGGCCAGTTTAGTTCCCTGGGATAGACCGCTGTCATGTTTTTTCTGTTCTTCCAAAACGATGACTGCGGGAATCAGGCAGAGGCCGCCAACCAGTGCAAGAGCAACGCCAAGAGTAGTGACCAGACCCAATTCTGCGAGCGGCGTAAAGGTTGAGGCCATCAGCGCTCCAAAGCCAATGATAGTCGTCAAATTCGACTGAATCAGCGCTGCACCAGAGGCCTTTGCAACCACCAGAATGCTATTCCCTTCACTCTCCCGATAGCGGCGGACCAGATGAATGCCATTATCGATTCCAATTCCAATGATGAGTGGAATGGCTGTAATAGACATGAAACTGAGAGGGTGCCCAACCAGCCGCAAAAACCCGAAGGTTACGATGACGGCGAACACGATTGGCATCAATACAAGCAGCGTGACCTTCACGCTCCGGAAAGTAACATAGACGATCAGCAGGATCGCGGCTGCGGTCCACACCAGGGCCTTGCGGCTGTCGTCAAGGATGCCGCTCTGCATATCATGGTTAATCTTTTGGAATGAGAATTCCACGAACGGGCCATACTGGTTTCGCCACGACTGCAACACTGAGTCTGGAATGACTCCGACCGCATTGGAATCTGTGGGATAAAAAGCGATGGCCGCAACATAGCTTTCGTCCCTGGTTTTACGAATACTGTTATCGAGCAATCCTGCGGGCAGGTACTGCGCGGTCTCCTCCAGCGTGACAGGCTGTGTGTTTTGTGCGAGCTTTTTGAGTTGCTCGATATAAGGCTTGTGCGGTTCAAGATTCAAACCGCTTTCGCGAAGCGAATCCTCAAGGGCATGCGCAGAGGCCGCTAAATCAATGCTCGCAAAGGTCGCAGCCCGCTGCCTCTGCGTAGTTGCTGAAGGAAGCAAACTGGTGGGCGAGAAGATGGATTTGATTACGCCTTTCTGCTGATAGCTCTCCAGGCCTGTCGTTAGTTGCTCCGCTCTGCGCAGAACCTGTTCCTGATTCCCCGCAATCAGGAACAGATTTGGGTTACCCTGAATGCCAAATTTTGTGGAGAGGCGGTTCTGTGCAATCATGGCTGGATTATCAGCGCCCCCCGCAATCTCGAAGCTTCCACCGAGGTGGATGGAAGGCAGCATCGCGAGAGACAGCAAAAATATTCCCGACGAAACTACTACGAGAACCCGTGCGTGGCGACCCACAAAATCGACAATCTTTTGCGCTAAAAAAGGCAGGAACCGGAAGGTGATGGCCTTGGGCGCAAGTGGCTTGAAGAACCGTCCCCACAACTGCATCAACGCGGGAACAGTCAGCAGGGTGTGGAACATCATCATGAACATTCCAACTGTAAGGATGAAGCCAAACTCCGCCAGCGCTTTGAAGCCAGCCGTCGCCAGCGCCGCTGTGGCTGTTGCCGCCGTAAGAATGCAGAGAACAATACTCAGCCCAGTTGTTTCAAAGGTGCGAAGCAGCGCCTCGTTAAATGTTCCACCCTTTTTCCATTCCTGCGGAGTGCGGTTGAAGAAATGAACAATCTGGTCATCTCCCAACCCCGCCAGAATCGCAACAAAGGAGAGGCTGATTAGATTTACTTCTCCTGGATAAAAGCTCGCGATACCCGTCGTCCAAAGAATGCCGAGACTGGTGGGGAGCATGGATAAAAGCAGCAGCGGAATGCTGGGATAGACCAGCAGGCACAAAGCCAGATTGCCGATGATCGAGATGAGAGAAACGCGGCGGATATTCCGCTCAATGAACTTGTGGTCCTGCTCCGCGAAAACATACGCACCCGCCGGAATGGCCCGCACGCCAGAATCCCGCAAGGCAGGATCAGCGCTGATCGATTCAATGCGATCCCGAGTCCATTGCAATATCTGGCCAGCAAATTTGTAGTCCACCGCTGACTCACGAGGCTCTGCAATAATCAGCATCGCCTTATGGTCCTTGCTGAAGAATCGGTTTCCGGATCCCCAGGTCAGGTCGAAGTTGCCAAACTGTGAAAATCCCTGGCCGCTGTTTGTCGCTACACTCATCAGGCCAAGCGGATCGGCAACAAAGTAATCCGCGCCCATAGAGGAAAAGGGTGTGACCAGATTGTTAGCCGACTGACGAACGTTCTGATGAATCTGCCTGGGATCGAGTCGTCGTTTTAGTTCATCCGCTTGCCCGGGCTGCGTAAGCGAAGGAAAGTTCCACGAATAAAACCGAACGATGTTGAGTAGCTCCTCTTGCTGCAAGCCGCAGCGCGCCTGCTTGAACAGGCCACTCGTAGTCATTTCGGCAGTGAGCCGATCACCCATTTCCTCCATCGCGTCGGTTGAGTCCACCGCTCCTTCTGGAGCTTCGATAAGAACGAAAAGCTGGTTGCCATAGCCCAGCTCTTTTCCTATCTGGCTGGCGGCCTGCCATTGTGGATCGTGATTCCCAAACATATCTGTCAGGTCAGTGCCTGTGCGCAGATTGTGGATGTTCGCGTACAGGAACAACGTCAGTCCCAGAGAGAGTCCAGCCACCATTCCTGGGTGATTGATGACCAGGCGTCCAATCTGGCGCATCAGACGGACCATTACGACGCAACCTCTGCCAACGGCTTTGTTGCACTAAACAGGATATGGGCCAGCGGGAGACGATTGCGGAAGTAACGAGTCTTGACCTGCATGCCGGCACCTTCCAACACAGTTTGGTACTGCAGGGCAGACAGCATCAGAGGCCGGATGCCCACGCGTTCATAACGGAACAGTAACCGGTCTAAGGCCATGGTAAGAGTGGAGCGTAGTCCGCGTTCAGGATCATGAACCCGAAAAATTAATATACCCTGGGGGTCCAGAGCAGCGCAGCACCGTTTCAGCAGAGCCAACTGCTCTTCTGCGGACAGGTACTGCAAAACATCCAGAATCAGGATCAAGCCCGCAGTCGGAAGCTCGAAATCTCGTATATCTCCAACGCTTACCTCAGCGTTCAGAGTGGTGAAAGCGTCGCGGGCAACCGCAATTCGACGCTCATTTAAATCGCAGCCAACCAGACGACGGCCACTCTCTCCAAAGGCTGTAAAACAGAGAGTCATCCCGTAGCCGCACCCCAGGTCAACCACCGTCCCCGACCCCAGGTCCTCAGCAGCAAGCATCCCGAAGATCCGGTCCAGCCGCAGCTTCCACCGCACGTAATCGCGATCATAACTGGAGCTTTTGGCAAAGGTTTTATTCACAAAGCGGATGCAATCCCGCAATCCCGGATTAGCAGGTTTTTTTAAATAAACCACAACTGCTGTAATGGCCGCGCCAACGCCACCGACCATTACACCCAGCACCAGGCTACCCACCACCCAGGAAAAAATTTCCTCTTTCATGTGCGCACCGCTCAGATCGGAAAATTTGAACGGATGAAAGGAGCCGTGACGCAGAAAGGATCCTATCTCTACGGAGGAGAGGACGATCACGGGCTGGAGAAGTGGATTATTGATGAAAGTACAGGCCAGGATAAGCGGTTTATTAAGTTTGAACAGGAGTGCCAGTCCCACTGCCGCAAGCGTCTGAAAGCCGTATATGGGCACAATGCCGATGAATATCCCAAGAAACACAGCGGCAGCAGCACGGCCCGGGTCAAGCCGCTCCGTCAGCATTGCGGTTGTGAGCTGCCGTAGGTAAGTCTTGATTTTTCGTATCACCAATTGGAAATTCTCTTATCTGCGGCGCATCAGGAACATACCACTGATAACTCTCCGCTCGCTACAATCACACCATCGACATAAAGAGTGCCGCCAATGTAATACATGGGGCCAGCCTCAGTAAGCTTCGCAGTTTCGATGCGTACTTCCTGTCCCGGAACAACGGTCTTTAAAAACTTGAAGCGATTGACCGCTGCAAGCAAGGTATTTCCGATTACTCCTTGTGGAGCAGAGGCCGCCATCATCACCGCCGCTGTCTGCGCCATTGCTTCGATCATAAGAACGCCGGGCAATAGGGGCCGCGCAGGAAAGTGCCCTGAAAAAATCTCGTTTTCCGGATCAACAAACATCGATGCCACACAACGCACTCCTGGTTCAAGCTCTTCAATTCTATCGATGAACAGGAAGGGAGAGCGATGAGGAATCATCTTCTCAATTTCACTTCGGTCTATCACTTTTTGATTACCTCGAATGTGTTTTCCGGAAGCTTCGCGTTTATCGAGGTGATATCAAAGGTAAATACACTGTTTACCCCGCTCTTGCCATCTACCTCCAGCGACCGGGGCAGAAAGTCCCGCTTGTTCAGCTTCACAACCAGATAATTCAACCTGTGACGAAATCTCTGCGAACGAGGGACCAACCTCATTTCAAAATTTCTGTTGTCCTCCTGCGCCAGGATGGTGAAGTTTTTCTTCAGGTCATCGATGGAATTCTCACTGCTGAAGGAGGACTGGGCACGGCGAACATCATTACTAATATCCAGAACCTCAGTTTTCCCGCCCTCTGTAGTGATATTGAGATAGTTGTCGTTGAGTCGAATGCTCGTGGGATTGGGCTCAAAGTATTCCAACATGAAGCGGTTTGACCCCTCGGCGCAGAACTTGCCGTGGAACACCATTGGTTTCACGATCAATTTCGAGGTGCGGGTCTCCGTCACCGTTCCACATTCCGTTGTGAATTTTGTCTGGGCTTGCTGTACGCCAGCTAAAATGCGCGTCAGCAGATCGTCGGACTGCGCCGTCAATACTCCAGGGAAAATTAAGATCGCAATGAGCCAACTGAGTCTGCGTTGCAGGATCATCTCACGCTCCCAAAAAACAAAATGCGAACGACCACAGGCAGTTACGCACTGTGTCTCGTATTGGATTCATCTTAGAGCGGGCATGGCCATTTTCGTAGACCAGTTGGATGGGAGAATGTGCAATCGTACAGCCTGACCGGGCCATTTTAATGAGGACTTCCATTTCTACTTCGTAACGCCTGCTCCGCAGCTTGATCCGGCACAGCTTGTCCAGCCGAAGGAGCCGGAAGCCGCTCTGACTGTCCTTGATTTCACGGTTAACAAGTTTTGATGCTAGCTGACTTCCTACAGTGTTGGAGTAATATCGCGCGAGAGGCATGATGACTCGCTCAAAAGGACGCGCTCCAATCACAAGATCTGCCCTCGTCTCTTCAGCCACACGAAGCATGGCGGGGATATCTTCAGGCAGATGCTGACCATCTCCATCGAGTGTAATAACGTGTGTAAAGTTGTTGGCACAAGCAAAGGCGAAGCCAATAATCAGGGCCGCACCCTTGCCTGAATTTGATCCAGTGCTAAGGCAGGTAGCACCGGCAGCACGCGCAATCTCTGCCGTTCCATCGTTTGAACCATCGTCAATCACAACGACGTTTTCAATATATTCTTTGGCTCCCTCAACCACCCTGGCAATATATGGGGCTTCATTGAATGCCGGAATAAGGACACAGACTTTCATGAATAGGTTCCGTTGCTACAACTCGGTTCAAGGGTCTTTCTGCCCACGTCCTCGCGGGATCCAACAAGGACGAATTTGAATCCACGGGCCCTCAACTCGTCAATAACTCCAGGTAAGGCTTCAAGCATGACTTCTGCTCCTGAGGGTAAATGGTCGTGCAGCAGAATGATGTCTCCACTCACTACTTTGTTCAATATACGGCTGGCCAAAACGCGGGAATTTTTGATGAGCGTATCATACGTTCGAATCCGCCACGAGATGTACTCAAGCCCCGCCTGCTTTAGATAAAAATCAAGAAGAGGATGACGCAGACCAACGGGTGAGCGGAAATAACGAGGCTGTAAACCACAGCTACGACGGATGCTCTCCGCGCCACGCTTGATCTCTGCTCGCAGGTGCTCCGGCGTCAGGAAACAAAACAAGAGTCGGTGAGACCAGGTGTGGTTTGCTATCAGGTGCCCTTCCTCCCATGCACGACGTACGATTTCCGGATACTGCTCAGCATGCTTTCCAATTACAAAGAAGGTCGCCTTCACACCTTTCTCCGCAAGTATGTCGAGCAACCTCGGCGTATCTACGGGATCAGGCCCATCATCAAAGGTCAGGGCCACACAATCCGCTCCTTCCACCCGTGAACGGTTGGTGACCAGCCACTGGCTGCGCGGATGGAACAGAAGATAAAGCGTCACGCCGGTACCCAGGGCATAAATCAACACCAACAAAAGGACACGCGAGAGGGAAAATGGATAGAGCAGTGCAAGAGAGGCGTTGGTCGCAAAAATCAATAGAAAAAAAAGCGCGCCTCTGGTCATATTTGATGCTTTCCTGGCCTGCAGGAATGTCGCGGGAATCTACGCCGATTCTAGCATCGCCATAACCTGCCCTCGAAAAAACTCTACCTATAAAAAATAGACTATCGAGTTATGAATAGATGAGCGTTTTGAGACATTCCCTGCAATAGGCCCAAGGTATACTACATTGAAGGTGATCATGGAAAATATCCAACAAGAACTCAAATTAATCATTATCAAAGGCTTGCGTATCAAGGACAGGGGCCCAGAGAGCCTGCAGGATAATCAGCCGCTGCTTGGTGGTGATTTGGAAATTGACTCCATTGATATCCTCCAACTCATTCTTGAAATTGAGAGACATTTCGGGATCAAATTAGTGGATGGCGAATTCGACAAGGCAGCCTGGGAAAGTATCAACACCCTGGCAGCAACCGTCGAAGACAAAGTGACTGCTAAGGTTTAGCGCCTGCTCTACTGGAGCAACTTCCTTATGCCGACGATTGCAGGTGAAAATTGACGCGCTGGTATCAGCATCGTTTTCACACTGTCTCGACTCTTAGACTAATGTTTTGGGCCGTAGCCCGAGTGCCGCTCTTTGCCCAGCCACCTATTGCAGTGGTAACAGCACTGGTCTTCTGCTACATGTTGAAGCGGGAGCGTAAGGCAGTTTCTCGCAACCTGCGCCAGATCACGGGAAGCAGTGGACTAGCTCTGCTTTGGAAGGTCTATCGCGTCTTTTATACCTTCAGCGATTTGATGGTTTCTTATTGCTATGTCCCCCAGGCCACTCATGCACAACTACTCTCCATGCTGATGGACGACGAGTACGGTGCTGCAACCATCGCAAAATATCTGGCGGCTGGCAAGGGGCTGATTTTGTGGACAGCGCATTTGGGCAATCCGGAATTTGCCTCCCGCATCCTTGAAGTTCACGGTCGGCCCGTCAATGTAGCGCGTGTAGTCGAGGACCAACCCGCAGAAAAAATGCTGCGTGACAAAATGGTCAGCGAACGGCTCAGAGTTGTGGACCTGCGGGCCGGCGCAAGCGCCACTATCGAGCTCTTGCAGGCTCTGCGCAGAAATGAAATTGTGGCAATTCAGGGGGACCGTGTCTACAACCCCCGTCATAGCATCGATGTCTCTTTTTTTTCCAAACCCGCAGCCTTCCCTCTTGGCCCCTTCCTGCTTTCACAAGTCTCAGGTGCCCCCGTCATGCCTGGTATTGTGATTCGCCAAGGGTGGCTGCGTTACCGTATGCTCGGCGGCGACCCAATTCTGCCGGGAGACTCCGGTGATCTCGAGGCCGACCAGCGCGCAGCTTTAACGCAGGCTGTCCGCTTCCTTGAAGCGCAGTTGTCGGTTCATTATGATCAGTGGATCAACTTCTTTGATTTTTGGCGGGTCAATGCCACAGACTGATATGCAGAAAATCATTGTCGTTACCGGCATTGGCGTGGTCAGCCCTTATGGCATCGGCATGGCCAGTATGCACGCTGGCTTGTTGGCAGGAAAGTCCTGCCTGGAGCCTGCAAAGGATGGT
>Ga0207048_10398_pt1 | contig 12019 bp, 10 predicted proteins | sample Alteio_BWMinCont_65_FD_153301 | JGI IMG/M metagenome (GOLD analysis project Ga0207048, IMG submission 153301) | Enriched cells from forest soil in Barre Woods Harvard Forest LTER site, Petersham, Massachusetts, United States -... | ecosystem: Environmental > Terrestrial > Soil > Temperate forest >...
GCCACAATTTCTGGTGTTTTCTCGATGTAGGTGTGTCTCACTCTGAACACCTATAACTTTGTTGTTGACAACAAACAGCTTAAGCGTAAGATGTGGACAAAAGTGGTAGAAAGTGGTCGAGGCAGTATAGGTCGTGGGCAAGATTGGAAAACTGAGAGGCGCCAGTGGAATTTGAAGCTGGGACCCCCACAAACAGCCCGAACGAACCGCAATCGACCAGCATTTTGACCGCTTTTACCTCCCTCGTTCTTGCGGCGATAGCTGCCAAGAGATTTTCCGCCCCGGTAAGGGGTCGAACACATGTTTCGCGGCAATCATCCAACTCGCGTCGACGAAAAAGGACGGCTCAAAGTTCCGTCGGAATTCAAGCGCGTCATCGACGAGAAGTACGGCACGCAATTTTACATCACCAGCCTGGATGGGAAGGTTGCTCAAGTATATCCCTTCGAGGAATGGGAACGGATCGAGCAGAAGTTGGCGGGGCTTTCGACCTTCAATCCTACGAAGAAAAAATTTCTGAGCAAGGTGAATTATTGGGGGCAGGTGGTCGAGATGGACGGGCAGGGGCGGCTGCTGATGCCGCAACTGTTGCGCGATGCGGCGCAGATCAAGGGAGAAGTGGCCGTCAGCGGATACCAGACGTACCTCGAAGTTCGCAACCTGCAAGCGTACCGGCAGCAGATGGAAGAAGAGAAGTTCACGCCTGAGGATGAGAAGACGCTCGACGAATTGGGCATCTAGTGGGCGAGGGTTCAACAGACACCCCTCAGGGGGTTGGGCATGGCAGTGGCAGGGAAGTGGGCCATGTTCCGGTTCTTTTAAAAGAAGCGATCGACTTTTTAGCGGTCAAGCGCGGCGGGACGTATATCGACGCCACAGTGGGCCTGGGCGGGCACAGTTTCGAAATCGCAAAACGCCTCGGCGCACGGGGTCATTTGATTGGGCTCGATAAGGATCCTGCAGCGCTGGACATCGCGCGGGAGAGGCTAGTCGTTGGCCGTTCGTCGTTGGTCGTTGGTCAAGATCAACGGTCGGACTGGCCCCTGATCACGTTGCTGCACAGATCGTTTGCGGATCTTGCCAGCGACCAACGACCAGAGGCCTACGACGGAATTTTGGCCGACTTGGGAATGAGCAGTCTGCAGCTTAATGACCCCGCGCGAGGCTTTAGTTTTCAGGCGGAAGGACCGCTCGACATGCGAATGAATCCGCAAGCCGAGCGCACCGCCGAACAAGTGGTAAATCAGGTCGACGAGGTCACACTCGCCAATCTGATTTACGAATTCGGTGAGGAAAGGAGGTCGCGGAGAATCGCCAGAGCCATTGTCCGGTCGCGGCCGATCCGAACAACTGCACAGCTTGCAGATGTCGTATCAGCCGCGGCCCGGCCAATGAATCAGGCAGAAAGAAGGATTCATCCGGCGACCAGAACCTTCCAGGCACTCCGAATCTTCGTAAACGACGAATTGAAGGACCTGCAGGCGTTGCTTGTCGCAGCTCCGCAGGTGCTCAAACCGGGCGGACGGCTGGTGATCATCAGTTTCCACTCGCTGGAGGATCGCATCGTGAAAGATGCGCTCCGCGAGGGAGTGAAGCAGGGTTACTACGAGTTACTGACCAAGAAGCCGGTGACCGCCGGAGAAGAAGAGATTGATCGCAATCCGCGGTCGCGCAGCGCGAAATTGCGGGCTGCGAAGCGAGTTTAAAGTTTGTCATTCCGAGCGAAGCGAGGAATCTGCAGTTTGCCGGTGCGTACAAACTACAGATCCCTCGTTTCACTCGGGATGACAGGCTCGTTAAAGAAGAAGAGACCAAAGTAAAACGGAGGCTGGTGATGTATACGGGCAACTTGATTGAACAACTGATTTCGACTGTCGAGCGCGCAGAAAAGCAAGCTCACACAACTGGGGATTCTCAGGAAGCGAAACTGCCGTACTGGTACGTGGCGACGGAGCGCGAGCGAGCGTTCGATTCGAAGTTACTCGGGGTGGCATAAATGGCAGCAGCCGTTATTGCCGTACAAGGCTCAGTTCGCAGCACCCGGCGCAAGCCCTGCTGGACCGGCACGCCAGAGATTTACTTTGCCAAGCCGATCGACAATTCGCGCCTGATGAAAATTGAAGACCCTCGGCGCAACCGCGAGATGAGACAGTTCGGCATCGCACTGAGCTGCCTTTTCCTGCTGGTCATGACGTATACGTGGCAGCACTTCAAGGCGATAGAGTACGGCTACAAGATTGAATTCATGAAGAACGAGCGTAATGGACTGTCGGAGTTGAATCGCACGCTCCGACTGGAAGAAGCATCATTGCGGTCGCCGGATCGCATCGATCGGCTGGCGCGGCAGTATGGAATGCAGCCGCCGCAGGCAGGTCAGGTGCTGCGCATGGATTCGACCCAGCAGGACGCGGGCGCACCAGTGATGGCCGAGGCTTCAGTCTCCGTAGTCTCGTTGCCATAGGGTCGTGGAGGACGAGAGTCTTCGCCCGTCCGTCGACACGATTAGGAGTAAGATTTGGGCTTTAAAGTTTGATGATGGAAGGCAACTCCTTCCGCTGTCAAAAGACTAGTGGCCCCGGCCCGACTCGAACGGGCATCCTCAGGGTCAGAACCGTGGGCTCTTTCCAGTTGAGCTACGGGGCCGCTAGTTAACTACAGCATCGGACTTAGGCTACCCGGAAGTGACTGACTAGGTGCGTCGGAGGAAGAGTCCATTCGGCGCGGTCCGGGAGCATAAAACGTTTTCTGGCGGCTTCCGGGCCGCCATGTTTGTCTAGAGGGCGTGACCCGTGGCTGCCAACACACCCCGCAACAGCACCAATACCAGGCTCTACTCGCTGGCCGCCATTCTCGTGCTATGGTGCGGGGGCATCTGTCTGCGTCTGGTTTACCTGCAGATCTTTCGCTACGGTAGCTTTGAGAAGCGCGCCATCCATGAGCGTGAGCGTACAGAGGAAGTATCGGCGAGGCGCGGTATCATTTACGACCGAACCGGACACGAACTGGCGATGTCAATCTCGGTGGATTCCGCCTTCGCAGTGCCCACGGAAATTCCCGATCTTGCCGGCACCATCTCGCTGATTTCGAAGATCACGAGGACCGATCCTCGCGAAACCCTGGCCAAGTGCAAAGCTGCCCGCACCTTTTGCTGGGTCGCGCGCAAGTCGGACGCGGAGACTGCCGAGCGCATCCGCGCCATGAATCTGCGTGGCATCTATTTCCAGAAAGAATCCAGGCGTTTTTATCCCAAGCGCGAACTGGCTGCCCAGGTCCTGGGTTACGTGGGAATGGATGATGAAGGCTTGAGCGGGATCGAGCGCCAGTACGACGACCGCTTACGCGGCAGCCCCGGGCGCATGCTGATCTCGGTCGACGCCCATAAGAAATGGTTTGGCAGCGTCGAGAAGCAACCGGAGCCCGGTGAGAACGTTGTCCTGACAATCGACGAGCAGATTCAATACATCGCCGAACGCGAACTGGCAACCGCCATGGAGCAGACCCATGCCATAACCGGCACGGTCATTGTGCAGAATCCGCGCACTGGAGAAATCCTGGCGCTGGCCAACCAACCCACGTTCAACCCGAACCTGACGAAGGAAATTACGCCGGAGCGCCTGAAAAACCACGCCGTCAGCGATGTCTATGAGCCAGGCTCGACTTTCAAAGTCGTAACTATCTCGGCGGCGCTGGAAGAAAAGTTGACCCGTCCTGATGAAATTTTCGATTGTCAGATGGGATCGATTGTCATCAATGGCATGCGCATTCGCGACAGCAGGCCGCATGGATTGCTCCCGGTCTGGGGTATTCTCGCGGAATCGAGCGACGTGGGTGCGATTAAGATCGCGCTGCGCCTGGGCGAAGACCGATTTTACAAATACATTCGAGCCTTTGGATTTGGACAGCAAACGGGAATTGAGTTGCCAGGAGAAACCCGCGGCTTGACCAAGCCAGTCAGCCGCTGGTCGAAAGTTTCGATTGGCGCGATCTCCATGGGACAGGAGATCGGCATTACTCCGCTTCAACTTTCGACATTGGTTTCGACAATCGCCAACGACGGTGTCCAAGTGCCGCCCCGCATCGTCGCGGCGATGACCGATCCGCAACCTACGCCGCAGACCATTGCTTTTCATCCCGCCGACAGCAGGCGCGTCATTTCGTCCATGACGGCGGCGCAGATGAAGCAGATGATGCAGAAGGTCGTGCTCGAAGGCACAGGGAAACGGGCAGTCCTCGAAGGATATTCTTCCGCGGGCAAGACTGGAACTGCGCAAAAGGTAGATCCTGGAACGCACGCGTACTCTAAAACGAAGTACGTCGCCTCATTCGCCGGCTTTGCGCCATTGAACAATCCCGCGATCGTGGTGGCGGTTATTCTCGATTCGGCTATCGGCCTCCATCAAGGTGGACAGGTTTCGGCGCCCGTGTTCCAGCGCGTCGCGCAGCAGGTTTTGGAATACCTGCATACGCCGCATGATGTGGACCTGCCTCGAAGCCGGCAAATGTTGCTGGCTTCTCGCCAAGTCAAGACGCAGGAACTCGCGGAAGGCTCCCCCGACCATTTGGGAGAGGTTTTGGACGTCGCAGAGGCTCCAGCCACAAGTTCAGCTCCGGCACCGGCGGGTACTGTCACCAGTGCAACGGCAGAATCAACTGGAGGCGTCGTAGTTCCGGCCGCGGTGCACCAGCGTGAAACCGTGGCAACGTCAGCTACAGACTCGAAGCAATCTCAAGCGATAGAAAATTCGCAGTCGACGGCGGCATCCGCCGGCGATCATCTCCCATCCAGCGGTACGGTTGTGCTGGACGCCGAGCAGGGAGGAATCGTGGTGCCCTCTTTCGCGGGCAAGAGCGTGCGCGGCGCGATCGAATTGGCCGAGGACACCGGTCTGGATTTGGATGCAGTGGGGAGCGGCTTGGCCCGAGATCAGACTCCTGTGGCAGGATCGCATGTCGCGACGGGATCGAGGGTGACGGTAAAGTTTGGCCGCTGAGGAACTCGCGCAAGCCCGCGTGCCCCCGTACAGGGCGTCGGACGAGAGCCTCCTCTAGGTCAGGACATTGAATTGGAGTAAGCTCTCAATAGAATTCTAATGAACTTCCTTCAGCTTCTGGACGGCGCGGAAGTCCTCGCCCAGAGCGGTAATCCGAGTGTCAGCGGGTTGGAATACGACTCGCGACGAGTGAAGCCGGGCGATGTCTTCGTCGCCATGCGGGGTGAGACGAGCGACGGAAACAAGTTCATCGATAAGGCGATCAACGCAGGTGCGGTGGCAATCGTCAGCGACTCAGCAAGTGAAAAACCGCGTGAAAGAGTGGCTTGGGCACAGGTTTCTCACGGACGCCGAGCGCTGGCGCGACTGAGCGCCAATTTCTACAAGCGGCCGGCCGAGCGGTTGGCGCTCACCGGCATCACCGGAACCAACGGGAAAAGCACAACTGTATTTCTCCTCGAAGCAATCCTCCGCGCAGCCAGTCGCAAAAGCGCACTGATCGGGACAATCGAATACCATGTTGCCGGAAAAATCCTCCCCGCGCCGCACACGACGCCTGAAGCGCTCGATCTGAACCGAATCCTGGCCGAGGCTCTAGGCAATGGTGCGACCGAGGCGGTCATGGAAGTCTCCTCGCATGCTCTGGCTCAACAACGTGTCCACGGGATTCCATTCGACGTGGCCGTTTTCACCAATCTGACTCGAGACCATCTCGATTATCATCACACTATGGAAGAGTATTTTGACGCGAAGCGGATTTTGTTTGAAGGCTGCGGCACTGATCCGCCCCGCGTGGTCGTCCTTAACGCTGAGGACGAGTATGGTCAGAAGTTGGCGAAACTCAGCAAGAAACAAGGTTCAGAAGTTCTGCTGTACGGTCTGAACAGCGGTGACCTGCACGCCGGTAAAGTTGACATCGCCTCGCGGGGTACGCGATTCGACCTGGTGACGCCAGAAGAAGTCCTACCCGTTTTTTCTCCGCTGATTGGCAAGGTGAACGTGTACAACATCCTCGCGGCAGCGGGAGCAGCCTACGCGCGCGCCTGCAAGCCTGACGAGATCGCGAAGGGAATCGCTTCCCTAGCGCGAGTGCCGGGACGTTTCGAGCGCGTAGATTGCAAACAGCCGTTCACGGTAGTCGTGGACTATGCCCACACCGATGACGCACTTCGCAACTTGACCTCTCTCGCACGAGAGTTCGTCCAACAGGCAAGACAGAAGGGACGGGTAATTACGGTATTTGGCTGCGGGGGTGATCGTGATCGGGCCAAGCGGCCGCTGATGGGGGAAGCTGCCGGTCGAGGCAGTGATTTCGTGATCCTGACCTCAGACAACCCGCGCAGCGAGGATCCGCTGGCGATTATCAACGACGCCATGGTGGGCCTGCAGCGCTCGGGGGCAAAATACAAAGTGGAGGCCGATCGCAAAATGGCCATCGCTTTCGCCATCCGCGAGGCGGCAGCGGGGGACATCGTTCTGATTGCGGGGAAGGGGCATGAAAAGGTGCAGGTCTTGCGCGACGGATCCAATCCGTTTGACGACGTCGAGGTCGCCCACAAGGCCCTGCGCGACGCGGGATACGACTGTGAAGCCGCAAATGCCGCCGCCGGAAAAAACTCATGAAGCTTCCGCTCACTCGGGTCGCCGAATTTCTTTCCGCCAGCGGTGAGTTCGACCACGAGGCGGTGGCTCAAGGGTATTCCATCGACTCCCGCACCGTTCAACCGGGTGAGCTTTTCTTCGCGGTCAAGGGCGAGCATATGGACGGCCACGATTTCGTCAGTCAGGCGCTGGAAAAATGCGCTTCAGCTGCGGTCATCCGTGCAGATCAGCGGTCTCGCTACTCGTCGAAAACCGGCCTGATCACGGTAGACGACACCTTGGTTGCGCTGCAGATCCTGGCCAGTGCCGTTCGGCGGTTGTGGGGAAAGCCGCTTATCGGGGTGACCGGATCAACGGGAAAGACCACCACGAAAGAAGCTATCGCGCACGTGCTTTCGACCCGCTTCCGCGTCCTGAAGTCCGAAGGCAATTTCAATAATCATTTTGGCCTTCCCCTCATGCTGCTGAAAATTGAGCCTGAGCACGATCTCGCCGTGATCGAGATGGGGATGTCTCACGCCGGCGAGATTGCCGCGCTGGCGAAAATCGCTCAGCCTGAAATTGGAGTGGTGACAAATGTCGCCCCCGTGCACCTGGAGTTCTTCGACTCGGTGGCGAGCATCGCACGCGCGAAATACGAACTGATTGAAGCCCTGCCGGCGGGCGGAACCGCGATACTGAACGGCGATGACGAATACGTTTCGCAGTTTGGCCGCGATTTTCGCGGCAATGTAGTCCTGTATGGCTTACGCGCGTCGGCGGACGTGCGGGCGGAAAACATCGAGCCCCAAGGATCGGAAGGGTCCACGTTCGACGTATTAGTCGATGGCTGCCGCGAAAAAGCCGTCTTGCGGTTGGTTGGCACGCACAACGTCTACAACGCGTTGGCGGCGGTTGCGGCCGGACTGAATCGGGGGCTGAGTCCCTCAGGGGCCGTCGGCGCTCTGGCTACGCTTGCTCCGGCGGACAAGCGCGGACAGGTCGTCAAGCTTGGCAACATCACCGTCATCAACGATTGCTACAATTGCAATCCGAAAGCACTCGAAGCCATGGTCGATGCATTGGCTGGCATGCCTGCAAAGCGCAGGATCGTTGTGGCAGGTGAGATGCTCGAACTTGGGCCGACCGGCGATGACCTTCACCGGCAGGCCGGTCAACATATTGCCGGCAAGAAAATTGACCTGCTACTCGGAGTCCAAGGTCAGGCGCAGCAAATGGTCGAAGCCGCGATTCGGGCTGGAATGCGGGCGGAGTTCGTGTCCACGCCGGAAGAAGCTGGCGAATGGCTGGCCCGCGAAACCCGCGACGGAGACGTGGTCTTGCTGAAGGCATCGCGCGGAGTGAAACTGGAACGAGCGCTCGAGAAGTGGCAGTCGCAAAAGTCATCAGTCGCACATCGTTAGTCGTGCGGGCCTACGACGAACGACCGACTTCCCACGACTGCACGGAGGCTGATTGCTCTATTGGCTGTTGTACGAAAAACTGTTTCACTATTTCCCGCCATTTCGTATATTCCGCTATCTGACGTTCCGGACTGCGTTCGCAAGCCTGACCGCACTGTTCACGGGACTCATCGTTGGCCCGCTTGTGATCAATCGTCTCCGCGAATTTCAGATCGGGCAATACATCCGCGAGGAGGGTCCCAAAGCTCATCAGAAAAAAGCTGGAACTCCGACGATGGGCGGTTTGTTGATTGCCATCTCGATTGTGATTCCGACTTTGTTGTGGGCGGACCTGACCAACCGATTCGTATGGATTGCTGTCCTTGCCACCTCCGCCTTTGCTGCTATCGGTTTCAGTGACGATTACATCAAAGTTGTGCATCGCAGGAATCTGGGGCTGACGGGTAAAGCCAAAATCGGTTTCCAGATCGCCGCCAGTGTTCTCATTGCGGTCGCGCTCATCGTGATGCAGACTCGGGGTCTTTATTCAACCAAGCTTCTGGTGCCTTTCTTCAAGCAATTTCGACCTGACCTGGTCATCGGGAGTCTGGAACGCTATCCTCACTTGTGGCCTTTAGCGTTTTTGCCCTTTATCGCTTTTGTCGTGCTAGTGATCGTGGGATCGAGCAACGCGGTGAACCTGACCGACGGGTTGGATGGCCTGGCCATCGGTTGTACTGTGATCGCCGCCGGGGCTTTGGCCGTGCTTACCTACGTCAGCGGCCATGCGACCTTCGCTTCCTATCTCGAATTGGAGCGCATGCCCCAGGTGGGCGAATTGACTATTTTTTGCGGCGCAATGGTCGGTGCGGCAATCGGCTTCCTGTGGTACAACGCACACCCTGCGGAAGTGTTCATGGGCGACGTAGGTTCACTCGCGCTCGGTGGTGCGATCGGGACGGTCGCAGTAATGATCAAGCAGGAATTGCTGCTCCCGTTCATCGGCGGCGTATTCGTGATCGAGGCGATCTCGGTGATCCTCCAAGTGGCGTCCTACAAACTTCGTAAGAAGCGTATCTTCAAGATGGCGCCCATTCATCATCATTTTGAGCTGCTAGGTTGGTCAGAATCTAAAATTATTGTGCGCTTCTGGATCGCGTCGCTGGTGTTCGCGTTGTTCGCGCTGACGACTTTGAAGCTAAGATAGTTCTTCACCACAGCGACACAGAGTCACAGAGGAGACGAGGAAGGGGATAAATGAAAGATTTTTACAGTGGGCAAAGTGTGGCCCCCTAAAGATCTTCTCGGGTCCTCTATGGCTCTGTGACTCTGTGGTGAAATAGGATCTTGTGGATGTAATCGACAAACGCGTACTGGTTGTTGGACTCGGGAAATCCGGCGTCGCCTCGGCCCTTTTTCTGAAAGCGAGGGGCGCACGCGTGACCGTCTCCGACGCCAAGCCCCAGGACCAATTGAAAGACGAGATTCCGGTATTGCTCGATCAGGGCATCGCAGTGGAGACGGGCGGGCATGGAGAGCGTACTTTCGGCGGCCAGGATCTCATCGTAGTGAGCCCCGGAGTGCCAACGGACGCGCCTCCGCTAGTACAAGCACGTGCCCTCGGCGAGAACGTCATTGGCGAAATCGAACTGGCATCTCAGTTTTTCCCCGGACGAATAGTCGCTATCACTGGTTCCAACGGCAAGACCACGACCACGACCTTGGCAGGCGAGATGGTCGCGGCGGCCGGACATCGCGTCGCAGTGGGCGGCAATATTGGTACACCTGCGATTTCGCTGATCAAGGGAGCTACGGCTGACACAATCGCCGTGTGGGAGGTCTCAAGCTTTCAGCTCGAAACCATTCAGACATTCCGTCCGCGGATTGCCGTCGTTCTCAACGTCACCCCCGACCATCTCGACCGGCATCGTACCTTCGCAGCGTACACGGACGCAAAGGCACGCATCTTTGAAAATCAACATGCGGAAGATCTTGCGGTGCTCAACGCCGATGATCTGACCTGCGTTGAACTGGCGGCTCGCACGCGTGCACAGGTGTTTTGGTTCAGCAGGACCAGGGAAGTGAAGCAGGGCGCGTTTGTTCACGACGGCCGCATCCTCTTCCGCGACCACGGCGGTCAACGAGAGATTATGCTGGTCTCCGAGATTCCCTTGAAGGGTGGGCACAACGTTGAAAATGTTCTGGCCGCAGTCTGCGTCAGTGCTCTCCTGCGTTGCGAGCCTGCACGAATCCGCGAAGCGGTTCGCGACTTTAAGGCGGTCGAACACCGATTAGAGCACGTTGCGACCATTCGCGGCGTGGAATATTACAACGATTCCAAAGCCACCAATGTCGACGCCACCATCAAGGCGATCGAGTCTTTCCCGGCAAACATTCACCTCATCCTCGGCGGCAAGGACAAAGGCAGCGACTACACGGTGTTGAATGACCTACTGCGCCAGCGCGTAAAACGTGTCTATACCATTGGGGCAGCGGCGGCGAAGATCGAATCGCAGATTATTTCTTCAAAACGTGAGGGCCCGGAGCTTGATCACGCCGAAACCCTGGAAAAAGCGATCAGGCGTGCGGCCCAGGCTGCGAGCGCAGGGGACATTGTGTTGCTCGCTCCAGCCTGTGCCAGCTTCGACCAGTTCCGCAACTACGAGCACCGAGGGAAGGTGTTCAAAGAAGTCGTAAAAGCGTTAGCGGAGCAGGCGAACCAAAAGAGTTAAATCCACCCGAAAAATTGTCCGAGAAAGGCCTCCGTACCTGGTGTCTCCGTGGTGAAATGAAATCCTCTCCATGGCGAAGCGCGTCAGTGTCGATGGCTGGCTGTTTGCGGTTACGCTGCTCTTGATCTTTATAGGGCTGGTGATGGTTTTCAGCGCTTCCGCGGTTATGGCGAAAGAACGCTACGGCTCGGGCTATTTCTTTCTGTTACGACAATTAGGGTGGGCCACAGCCGGAATTCTGGCCATGGTTGTGGCCATGAAAGTTGATTACCGCCAGTACAGGCATCCAGCGGTGGTCTTCTCTCTGCTCGGACTGACCACCCTGTTGCTCATCTCAGTATTTTGCCTCGATCGCGCCCACCATACGCATCGTTGGTTTCACTTGGGTCCGCTCTCCTTCCAACCGTCCGAAATGGCCAAGCCGGCGCTCATTTTGTTTCTGTCATTCTTCCTGGAGAGCCGTACGAAATCGATGAAAGATTGGCGGAACACAGTTCTGCCCTCGGTAGTTCCCACGCTGATCTTTATTGCCCTGATCGTCTTCCAACCCGACCTCGGCACCGCCATAGCCTGTGCCGCAATCACGGGCTGCGTCTTGTTTGTGGCGGGCCTGGATTTGCGCGTCCTCGGATACGGTTTTGTAGCATCTCTGCTGCCGCTGTATTTTCTGATCTTCCACGTGGCCTATCGCCGGGACCGCATCCTCGCTTTCCTCAATCCCTACTCCGACCCGCAGGGCCGTGGCTTTCACATCATTCAATCGCTGATCGCGGTGAGCACGGGAGGCATTACCGGTGTCGGTCTGATGGAAGGCAAGCAGAAGCTCTTCTACCTGCCGGAGCCCCACACCGACTTCATCTTCGCCGTGACCGCTGAAGAACTGGGATTGGTTGGCGCGCTCGTCATGGTGCTGCTGTTCGCCATATTTCTCTGGCGAGGCATTCGCACCGCTCTGCGGACGGAGGATATTTTCGGACGCTTTCTCGCGGTCGGAATTACCAGCATGATCGTAGTGCAGGCTTTCATCAACATCAGCGTTGTGCTGGGGCTGATGCCCACCAAAGGTATTCCGCTGCCCCTGGTCTCCTTGTCACCCTGGCCTGCATCGGCGTGTTGCTGAACATTTCAAAGCAAGCCGAATAGCCCGTCCAGGTTGTTTGGTTGGAGTACTGAGCTCTTCTCACGGCGACGGGAGTCTATTTCACGGTAGACCCCCGTCACACGGTGTGGATTCTTGAGCCAGAACCTACGGTTTCGCGCTGTCGCCAAACATGTCCTCGGCCTGTGTACCAGGGCGAGAATCTGTCCAAGA
>Ga0207048_10402_pt1 | contig 11962 bp, 10 predicted proteins | sample Alteio_BWMinCont_65_FD_153301 | JGI IMG/M metagenome (GOLD analysis project Ga0207048, IMG submission 153301) | Enriched cells from forest soil in Barre Woods Harvard Forest LTER site, Petersham, Massachusetts, United States -... | ecosystem: Environmental > Terrestrial > Soil > Temperate forest >...
GTTGATAAACGCGCGCGCGGAAACGATTACTGAAAAGCCGTCATTCAAAGGCAGCATGAAATATTGGCGGTGCCTCGTCCCTGCGGACGGCTTTTATGAATGGAAGAGGGAGGGGGCGGGCAAACAGCCGTATCTCATCACAATGAAAGATGACAGCCTTTTTTCGTTCGCGGGCTTATGGGCGGAGTGGTCTGCGCCCGACGGCTCGCCGATACCGACGTTCACGATCATCACCACTGCGCCGAATGCGCTGATGGAGAATATTCACAATCGCATGCCCGTCATATTGCGGAAAGAAGACGAAAAGCGATGGCTCAGCAAGGACTGCGCCGTGCCCGAAGCGCTGAAATTACTTGGACAATACCCCGCGGAATTGATGAAAGCCCAGCCCGTTTCGACGCTCGTCAATTCGCCCGCAAACAATTTTGCCTTTGATATATTAGAATAACGTTTGCGGCATTGAGACAAATGTACGACTTGCATGATCTGATATTCTCACCAGTCCCATGGAAGCATACTCAATGAACGTAATCTATTATTTTTTCTCGCACCACATTTTCAAATCATTCAACCCCTTGTTCGCGATTTGAACGCAGTGATTGACTGCGTTTGCATCCATCGGACCGGAAAGTGTGAATGTTTGAATATAATTCAATTTCGTGCCGGTGCCTGACGGAGTAAGCGTCCATTTTTCGCCGCAGACATAGGTGCCGTTGTCCGGCTCGAAAAGAAGGCGGAGTTCCTTCTCGGGCTGTGCCATTGTGACGACGAGCGAACCTTTATCGCCGCTTTCACAATCCAAATATGAAGCGTTGCCGATCTTAGTAAATGACGTCGCCCCGCTGATGTGCTTATCGCCGAACATCGCACAATGTTTCATGCAGTTCGTGATCTGTGCATACACCGCGCTTGGTTTTGCATTTATCATGATTTCTCCGTTGATCTGCTTTCCGCCTATATCATTCGATGATACTTGCCCAAATGCGGTGGAGCAGGCAATAAAACAACATGTGAGAATTAGTGTTTTCATCTGTGACTCTAAAAAGTGATAAAAGGGTATTGTTGACTATTTGTGGCGCAATAATAAATAATTCGCTATATGTGAGTCAATTCTTTCTTTAACGCCTTTTTCCATGCCGTCAACTGTTTTTGTGCTTCACGTGGTGACGTACTGCCCGCCGAGCGTTTGCGGTTGACGCTCGCCTCCGGCGTGATGAAATCGTAAATGTCTTTTTCTATCGTTGAAGAAAATTGCTTGTATGCGGCAAGGGGAACCGCGCGCAAAAATAATTTCTTTTCAACCGCGTATGCAACAATCGCGCCGGTAATCTTGTGCGCTTCGCGGAACGGGACCTTCTTTTCGGTCAGGTAATCCGCAATATCAGTCGCGGTGATGTAACTGTTGTCGAGGATTTCTTTGCATCGCGCTTCATGGAACGATACGCCCTTCATCATCAGCGCAAAGACGCGTAGCGACTCCGACGCCGTGTCGAACGCGCTGAACATCGGCTCCTTGTCGCATTGGAGATCGCGTGAGTACGCCATGGGCACGGATTTCATCGTCGAGAGGATGGCGACAAGGTTGCCGTAGACGAGCCCCGTCTTGCCGCGCAACAGTTCGGCGATGTCGGGATTTTTTTTATGCGGCATGATGCTGCTGCCGGTCGTGAACGCGTCGTCAATCTCGATGATTCCGAACTCCGTCGAATTCCAGATGACAATATCCTCCGCAAATCGGCTGAGATGCATCATGATGATCGCGCACGCGCCGATAAACTCGACGAGATAATCCCTGTCGCTGACGGCGTCGATGCTGTTCGTGAATGTCTCGTCAAAACCGAGCGCGTTTGCTGTTTTTGCCGGAGCGATAGGCAGGGGCGTGCCCGCAAACGCCGCCGCGCCAAGCGGGGAGCGGTTCACGCGGCTGTAACAATTTTCAAGGCGCTCCGCGTCCCTGTCAAGCATTTCCAGCAGCGCAAGATAATAATGCGCGGCAAGCACCGGCTGCGCCTGCTGCAAATGCGTGTACCCCGGTATGATGAGCTTTGAATATTTTTCGGCGAGCGAAAGGAGGGAGCGCTGCGCCTCCCGGATGTTTTCGGCGAGCGTGTATGTCGCCTTGCGGATGAACAAACGCTCGTCCGTCGCGACTTGGTCGTTGCGGCTTCTGCCGGTGTGCAGTTTTCCTGCCGTCTCCCCGATGATCTCTTTCAGCCGCAGTTCTATCGCTGTGTGGATGTCCTCTTTCCGCCAATCAAAGTCAAACTCGCCTGCGTGAATCTCTTTTTCTATCTGCAAAAGCCCCCGCACGATTTTTTTTGATTCCGCCGTGGTGATGATTTTTTGCGTGGCAAGCATCTCCGCATGTGCAATGCTTCCCGCAATATCTTGCGCGTACAGGCGCTTGTCAATTGCAATGGACGAGGAATACCGCAGTGCCTCATCGTGCATCGGTTTGCGGAAGCGCGAGTTCCATAAAAAATCTTGGGAAGGCTGTTTCGGCATCGTGTGTAAAATTTTGAATATTTTTCTTTTAAAAAGACCGGTGCTCAGTCATGTTCCAGCCGTTTGCCCAGGCACACAACCTCGTCAACGGCGTAACCGATTCTCTTGTAAAATTCTATCACGCTGGCATTGTTGGTGCGCACGTTCAAATTGATCTTCGGGCATCCGGACTGCCGCAGCAGACGCTCGGCTTCATCCATGATCTGCTTGCCGTATCCTTTGCGCTGATGTTCCGGCGCGACCGCAACGTAGTTGATGCTTCCCCGATGCCCTTCGTATCCCGACATGACGGTTGCAATCACTTCCGAATCCAATACGCCCACTAAAAACATTTCCGGACGCACCTGCAATTTTCGGCGTATGTCTCTTGCCGGGTCATTCTTAGGATGGAGCAAATTGCACCGCCGCCACAATTCGATAACGGCGGCTTCGTCTTCATGTTGATATGCCCGAATAAGCATGTCCGGTCGTTATTTTTTCCCGTTGGCTTTCAACTGCGCGTTCCACGCCGTTTTCGCGGGCAGTCCCCATATATGGATGAACCCTTCCGCCGCGCTGTGATTGAACGTGTCGGATGTCGTGTACGTCGCAAGGTTTTCATTATATAAGGAAAAAGGAGACGACCGTCCGTTGAGCGCAATCGAGCCTTTGAATAATTGCACCTTGACGATGCCGCTGACGCTCTTTTGCGTTTCGTCAATGAACGCATCGAATGCGTTGCGAAGCGGTGAAAACCACAATCCGTTATAGACAAGATCGGCGTACTCGCGTGCGACGGAGTCCTTGAATCGCGCGGTTGGCTTGTCGAGCGTCAGCCGTTCAAGCTCGCGGTGCGCGAAATGCAGAATCATCGCGCCGGGGGCTTCGTATATTTCCCGCGATTTGATGCCGACCAATCTGTTCTCGACAAGGTCGATTCTTCCGACGCCGTGCCTCCCGCCGACCGTGTTCAGCGCGGCAACTAACGCGACCGGGTCGAGATGTGTGCCGTTAACCGCAACGGGCGCGCCCTTGTCAAATTCAATCGTTATGGTTTCCGGCGTGTCCGGCGCGGATTGCGGATCGCCGGTGATTTGGTATGCGTCGGAGGGCGGCGGCGTCATCGGGTCTTCCAGCGCGCCGCACTCGATGCTCACGCCCCACAGGTTTGCGTCAATGGAGTACGGCGATTTTTTGGTGACGATGACGGGTATGCCGTGCTTCTGCGCGTATGCAATTTCCTCCTCCCGCGATTTGAACCCCCATCTCGGATCGCGCAGCGGCGCAATGACTTTCAGTTGCGGGGCAAGCGTGTTCGCAACGACTTCAAACCGCACCTGGTCGTTTCCTTTTCCGGTGCATCCGTGCGCAACCGCCGTGCATCCTTCCTGTATCGCGGTCTCGACCAGAATTTTTGCAAGCAGGGGTCTGCCGAGCGCGGTCGCCATCGGGTATGCGTTTTCGTAGAGCGCGTTCGCCTTGAGCGCGGGATAGCAGTAGTCCGCGATGAACTCTTTTTGCGCGTCAATCACGAACGCTTTTTTCGCGCCGGTGGCAAGCGCCTTTTCCTTCACGCTCGCGAGTTCCTTGTTCTCGCCGATATTGCCCGTAACGGCGATGACGTCCGCGTCGTAATGCTCGATGAGCCAGCGAACCATGACGGACGTGTCCAAACCACCGGAATATGCGACTGCGATTTTTTCTTTTGCCATGCTGAAATATTTATGCCAATAATTTATGCTAATAACTGCTGAATGAAATCTTTGACCGTCTTCGTCTTTTTCTGCGACGAAGGGATGACGATGATCGTGTCGTCCCCGGCGATGGTGCCGAGGATGTTTTCGTTTTCTATCGTGTCCAAATACGCGCCGACGGCGTGCGCATGCCCGGAGATTGTCCGCACGATGACGAGCGTTTCGTTCGCCTCGATTTTCAATATCTCGAATCCCGTCAGGTGCCGCAGCGCCTCCGTCGATCCGCCCTGCGGAATGACGTATTTCATGCCGGTTCCCGAGCGGACGCGCGAGACCGAGAGTTCCGCCAAATCGCGTGAGAGCGTTGCCTGCGTGACGCGCACGCCTTGCTTGTGCAGCGCGGAGCATAATTCCTCCTGCGTCCGTACCTCATTCGTCGAAATGATTTGCTTGATTGCGCGCTGGCGTTCGTGCTTTGTCATTGATGCAAATTTATCGATGTAAATTTATCCGTGTGCATTTTGCGCCGCCGTTTTCAGCCGCCGCGTCAGGTGGAAGTCGTTGTATTCTGCCGGCGAGAGCAGTTTGACGATGAGCGCCTTCTGTGCGTGCAGCCTGTTCTCCGCCTCGTCCCACACGATGGATTGCGAACCGTCAATTACTTCGTCCGTGATTTCTTCGCCGCGGTGTGCGGGCAGGCAGTGCATCACGACCGCGTCCTCTTTTGCGGCGTGCAATAGCTTTGCGTTGATCTGATAACGGGAAAATAATTGCAGCCGCTTTTCATACTCGGACTCCTGCCCCATGCTCGTCCACACGTCAGAGTAGAGCACGTCGGCGTTGCGTACTGCGTCGAACGGGTCGCGAACGACCTCGATCGTGCTTTCCCTGTTCGCGGACGCCACGGCGACGATGTTCGGATCGGGGTCGTATCCTTCCGGGCACGCAATGACGAAATGCATCGGCAGGATGCCCGCAAGTTCTATCCACGAGTTTGCGACGTTGTTGCCATCGCCGATGAACGCAATCTTTACCCCTTCGCCGAGCTTGTTTTTTTCATACAGCGTATATGCGTCTGCAAGCACCTGGCACGGGTGCAGCCGGTCAGTGAGTGCGTTCACGACGGGTATCGTTGCGACTTTTGCGAGTTCTTCCACCACCGCGTGGCTAAACGTGCGAGCGACAAGGGCGTCGTTGTAACGCGAGAGGAGATTGGCAATGTCGCTGACGGACTCGCGCGTGCCGATGCCGACCGTTTCGTTCGAGAGCGGCATTGCGTATCCGCCGAGTTGATGAATCCCAACCTCGAACGAGGCGCGCGTGCGCAGGGAAGGCTTTTCAAAAAGCATCGCAACGCTCTTGCCCTGTAGCGGCTGGTAAATCTTATTGCGCGCGCGGAGAATTTTCAGATAATCCGTGAAGGCGAAAAGCGCGTACACGTCCTCGCGCGAATGATTTTCGAATGAAAGAAAGTCTGATTTCATAGCAGGCATGATGTATGTTATTCTGCGGGCTCTTTGACAAATTCTGTGCCGACGCCCCTGTCCGTGAAAATTTCAAGGAGCAGAGCGTGGGAAATTCTGCCGTCAATGATGTGCACTTTGTTCACGCCCGCGTCAACGGTTTCAAACGCGGTAAAGACTTTCGGGATCATGCCGCCGGAAATCAGCCCGGACTCGATGAGTTTCACCGCGCCGCTTTTGCTGATTGAATTGACGAGCAAGCCGTCCAGCACGATTCCTTCCACGTCGCTCATGTAGATGAGTTTTTCCGCGTGCAGCGCGGAGGCGACGACGCTTGCCGCAACGTCCGCGTTGATATTATAGATGATTCCTTTGTTATCCACGCCGAGGGGAGAAATAACGGGCATGAAATCTTTTTCGAGCAGGAGCGAGAGGAGCGCTGTGTCGCATTCGATTTCCTCGCCGACCAGCCCCAGCGCCGCCGACGTTTCAAGAACGTTCAACGTTCCGCCGTCAACGCCGGAAATGCCCGCCGCGCGCCCGCCGAATCGGTTGATCATCGCGACGATGTCTTTGTTCAGTTTTCCCGCCAGAACCATTTGCACCACGTCGCGCATCGGCTCGTCAGTGATGCGCTGTCCGTTGTGAAATTTAGACTCGACGCCGAGGCGCGTTGCAACCTCGGTGATTTCTTTGCCGCCCCCGTGCACAAGTGCGATGCGGATGCCGATCTTCTTCAGCAGCGTCACGTCTTGCGCGAATTGGTCGCGCAGCGTGTTTCCCATCGCCGCGCCGCCGTACTTCACGACGAACGTTTTTCCCTCGAATTGTTGAATGTAGGGAAGCGCTTCGATGAGCACTTCTTCTTTGTGCAGGACGCCGTTTGTTTTCTGGTTTTCCATGTCAATTTCTTCAGCTTCTGTAACTTGCATTGATGTTGACGTACTCTTTCGTCAGGTCGCACGTCCAAAACGCCGCTTCACCGGCGCCGCCGTTGAGTTGCACGTCAATCGTAATGTCTTTTTCCGAAAGGACTTTTTTCGCTTCAGCTTCGTCAAAATCTATATGATACCCTTTTTTCAACACTTGCACGCTGCCGATCCATATTTCCATCGCTTCGGGATTGAAGTCAATCCCCGAATATCCGACCGCCGCGGCGATTCTTCCCCAATTTGCGTCTTCACCATAGATTGCAGTCTTCACTAAATTGGAATTTGCAATCGCCTTTGCGGCAATCCGCGCGTCACCGTTGCTGTCAGCCCCCTTGACGCGTATCTCGATGAATTTCGACGCGCCTTCGCCGTCGCGGACGATCATTTGTGCCAGCCCGCGGCAGACTGTTTCGAGATGTTTTGAAAACACCGCAAAGCCGTCCGATTGTTCCGTAATCTCCGTGCCGCTTGCGGCGCCGTTCGCGAGCAGCAGCACCATGTCGTTCGTGCTCGTATCGCCGTCAACGGTGATGCTGTTGAACGTGCGCTCAGTTATCTCGGATAACATTTTTTGGAGTGCGGATTGTCCGATGCGCGCGTCGGTGCAGAGGAATCCGAGCATCGTCGCCATGTTCGGCGCAATCATGCCGGAGCCTTTTGCCATGCCCCAAATTGTAACGTCGCCGCCGCCGATTGAGAACTTCTCCGAACATATTTTCGGAAATGTATCCGTCGTCAGGATCGCGTCCGCGGCGTCGGTGAATGACGTCGTTGCAAGCAAATCGACGATATCCGACGCGGCAGATTCGATTTTTTTAATTGGCAGTTGCTGTCCGATGACGCCGGTGGACGAAACGAGAACCTCTCGCTCATCGCAATGCATTTCATGGGCGATTGCCCGCGCCATTAAACGCGCGTTCAGCATTCCCTCGTTGCCGGTGCAGGCGTTTGCATTGCCGCTGTTGACAATGATCGCGCGAATGCCGCCTGACGCGGCGATGTTTTCCTTGCACAGAACGACGGGCGCGGCGCAGACTTTATTCTGCGTGAACACTCCCGCCGCTGTCGCCGGAGTATCGGATACGATGAGCGCGAGGTCTTTTTTTACTTTTTTTATTCCGCAGTATATGCCGGCGGCGCTATAGCCCCGCGGTATGTCGTATGACGCCATTGAGTGTGTGAATCCCATTATGTATTATAATATGTAAGAGTGTTGTTGGTAATTAAGCAAGCCCCGCAGTTTCGGTAAAGCCGCACATCAGGTTCATGTTTTGTATTGCTTGTCCCGCCGCGCCTTTGATGAGATTGTCAATGGTGGAAAGGATGACGATCGTGTCAGCGTGTTCGTCACGCGCGATATGAATGTCGCAATAGTTGGTATGATTAACGTCCAAGATTCGAGGCGGTTCCGGCAGCAGCCGCACAAACGGCGCGGTGGAATAAAATTGCGCATACATGGAACGAATGTCCGCCAATGTATAATTATTCATAATGTGGATGGCAACCGTCGTGTGAATGCCGCGTGTAATGGGGAGTAAATGCGGGACGAACGCGGCGGTTATCTTCTTTCCCGCAAGGATGCCGAGCGCCTGCTCGATTTCAGGCGTATGCTGGTGAACGCCGACCTTGTACGCCGAGACCGATTCATTCGCCTCTGCAAAATGCGTCTTTTGCGAGGGAGTCCTTCCCGCGCCGGAAACGCCCGAAAGCGAGACGATGGAAACGTTATCCGGAAGGATATGATTCTTTGCCAGCGGAGCGAGCGCCAATATCGCCGCCGTCGGATAACAGCCCGGATTTGCAACGAACTCGGCGGTGCCTATCGTTCCGGCATTCAATTCCGGCATGCCGTACACTGCCTGTGGCAGCAACTCTTGCGCGGTATGCGCGGCGTTGTAATACCGCTCGTATTCCCCGGCATCTTTCAACCGAAAATCGCCGCCGAGATCGAGGATTTTCTTTTTTCCAAAAAATTTGGGGATTATTTTCTGCGACTCATTATGCGGGAGCGCAAAGAAAAGGAAGTCGCTTGTATCGCCGGCAAGGTTGTCAATTGATTCAAATGCAAGGTCGGTGGTTTTTGTGAATGCCGGATAGACCTCCGCGACCGTTTTCCCGGCGGAAGAGAACGCATAGACGTGCTTCAACTCGACCAACGGATGCCGAAGCAGCATTCTGACGAGTTCGACCCCCGTGTACCCGGAAGCCCCGACAATTGAGACTGTTTTTTTCACTATGTATAATTATGCAAAAATGTGCACAAATATACATAATCGAATTTTTCTATGCAATACCCCTTGTGTTATTTTATTGTTACCGTTTCATCTCAATTCATGCAAATTCATCATATACGGCTAAGATTTTTGTTGCCGTCTTTTCCGGCGTGAAATTCGCACGATGAGCCGCCCCGTTGGCGATGAGCGTTGCGCGCAATGCGTCGTCGGAATCAATGCGCGCGAGTCCTTCCGCAATGGCGTTGATGTCGGTTGGATCGACGAGCAGCCCCGCGTTGCCGACCGCCTCCGGCAGCGATGCGCAATTGGACGTCAGCACCGGCGTGTTGACCATCAATGCTTCAAGAGGCGGCGCGCCGAATCCTTCATACAGAGACGGAAAGACGAATGCGCGCGCGCTTGCCATGAGCGTTGGAAGGTCGCGCTCCTCTATATACCCGGGCAAATATATTCTTGCCTTTACGGGACTTGCAGCGATTGTCTTTTGCAATTCCTGCGCATGCCAGCCAATTTTTCCCGCAATCACGAGCGATGCGCCCGCATTCGTCTTTTGTGATTCGGATTGCGAGTAATATTTTTCAAACGCTTTTACGAGGCGCACGAGATTCTTTCGCGGCTCAATGACGCCGACGTATAAAAAGTATGCATCCGGCAATTTGTATTTCGATTTGACTGCGGCTTTTTCGTCGTTCGATATTTCCTGCGGCTGGAAGCCGGGGATAGGGGGGATGACGCGGATGCGCTCGACGGGATAATGGAGATGCTCGACGATTTCCCGCTTTGAAAATTCAGAAATCGTGACGACGAGCGGATTCTTTTTTTTCAAATATGTGTACGCGTATTTCTGAAACAGCCGCCACCGCGTAGGAAATAATTCGGGAAACCGTACCGATGCGACGTCGTGGATGGTGAGGATCAATTTTCCGCTCCACAACATTGAGGCGGGCGCGCCCAAATTGTGAAGTACATCCGCGTTCCATTTCCGCGCCGCGTGTGACGCGTGCCATTGCTGATTGATATTCTGATTTCCCGAAGGACACCGGGCAAATTCCAGATTTGGAACATCCGGGAGCAACGCTTCATTGCCGTTGTTTCCGAGTATCGCCAAAAATGTATGCTGGGTCTTTTCTTTAAGGAGGGCATTCGTGAGCGCATACATATAGCGCCCATAACCCGAGTCGGCGGTGCGCTGGGCGGGGACAATGTCGAGGGCGATTCTCATTCCGATGAAGATGGCGAGTGCGCCGCAGCCGGATTTATTTTTTTACAGATTTCTTTTTTACGACCTGTGCAGGTTTTGTCTCGTGTGCGGGTATTCCGCGGTGCTCCGTCAGTGCGGCGCGCGCCGCCGCAAGCCGGGCAATAGGCACGCGGAAGGGAGAACATGAAACGTAATTCAATCCGATCTGCTGGCAGAATTCCACGCTGGAAGGCTCCCCGCCGTGCTCGCCGCAGATGCCGATTTTCAAGTTTGGTCGTGTCTTCCGTCCCATGTCCACGGCAATTTTCATCAGCCTGCCGACGCCGCCCCGGTCGAGCGCTTGAAACGGGTCGCGCTCGTAAATGTCCTTTTCGATGTACATGGGCAGGAATTTGTTCGAGTCGTCGCGGGAAAGACCGAACGACGTCTGCGTCAAATCGTTCGTGCCGAATGAGAAAAACTCCGCCGCTTCGGCAATCTCATCCGCCGTGATTGCGGCGCGCGGTACTTCAATCATCGTGCCGACCAAGTACGGGACCTTCACGCCGGTCTCTTTCGCCACCATGCCGGCAATGCGGTGAATTTCCTTTGCCTGAAGTTTCAATTCGTTGATATGCCCGACGAGCGGGATCATGATCTCCGGATGGATATGGATGCCTTCCTTTTTTGCCTGCACCGCCGCCTCAAAAATTGCGCGCCCCTGCATCTCTGTGATTTCCGGATACAGGATGCCCAGCCGGCAGCCGCGGAATCCGAGCATCGGATTGAATTCGTGCAGCTCTTCGATGCGCCGCTTTATGTGGTCGGCGCTGACGCCGATTTTGTGCGAGAGATCGTGAATTTCGATATCGGTGTGCGGCAGAAATTCATGGAGCGGGGGATCGAGCGTGCGGATGGTGCATGGCTTGTCCTTCATCACGCGGAAAATATCGAGAAAATCGGCGCGTTGGTAGGGGAGTATCTTCGCGAGCGCGGAACGCCTTCCTTCAAGCGATTCTGCGAGAATCATCTCGCGCACCGCGTCTATCCTGTCCCCGCCGAAAAACATGTGCTCAGTGCGACACAAGCCGATCCCCTCCGCGCCGAACGCCAGAGCGTTTTGGCATTGGTTCGGCTGGTCGGCGTTTGTCCGCACGCCCATTGTGCGAACTGCGTCAGCCCACTTCATCAACTGCTCGTATATTTTATAAATCGGGGCTTTCGCCGGGTCGAGCGTATGAAAGATGAGGACCTGAAGCACTTCACTCGGCTTTGTGTGCACTTCGCCGACGATGACTTCTCCCGTCGAGCCGTCCAGCGAAATATAATCGCCTTCCTTGATGCGCAGATATACTTTTCGCTTGTCGCCGTCGTGCAGGACTTCCACGTATTTGGCAAGGTGTTCGTACTGCTCATACGCCGGACTTACTTGCACGCGCAGGCAGCGCTGTTTGTAATCTATTTGCAGGGTTTCGCATCCCGCCACGCACACTTTCCCCATCTGCCGCGCCACGAGCGCCGCGTGGCTCGTCATGCCGCCGCGCGCGGTAACGATTCCTTCGGCGGCGTCCATGCCTTTTATGTCTTCCGGCGAGGTTTCGATGCGCACGAGAATAACGCGTTCCCCGCGCGCGTGCGCGTCAACCGCGTCGGCGGCGTTGAAATAGACTTTGCCCGTAGCGGCGCCCGGTCCGGCGTTCAAGCCTTTGGCAAGCAGCCTGCCTTCTTTGATGAATTTGTTTTTTTCGTCGGGGTTGAAAATCGGGCGGAGGAGCTGGTTCAGTTGTTCAGGCTCGATGCGCATTAACGCGTCGTTCGGAACGATGAGCTTCTCCTTCACCATGTCAACGGCGATCTTAATCGCCGCAAATCCCGTGCGTTTCCCGACGCGGCACTGGAGCATGTACAGCTTGCCTTGCTGTATGGTGAACTCGACGTCCATCATGTCTTTATAATGATGCTCCAGCGTCTTCCG
>Ga0207048_10403_pt1 | contig 11871 bp, 10 predicted proteins | sample Alteio_BWMinCont_65_FD_153301 | JGI IMG/M metagenome (GOLD analysis project Ga0207048, IMG submission 153301) | Enriched cells from forest soil in Barre Woods Harvard Forest LTER site, Petersham, Massachusetts, United States -... | ecosystem: Environmental > Terrestrial > Soil > Temperate forest >...
GGACTGGAAGACGAAGAGGACAACTATCCTCAGCCCATGTAGTTATTGTTGCAATGCCAAATAGAAGAGGCCGGGAGAATTTCTCCCGGCCTCTCCTGTTTGGTTGTATTGATTTAGAAATGAACTACTCTACTTCTCTCGCAAGCCTCTAAGATTAAGACAGTTGTCCATCAGTGAGGGGATACTATATGCGAAATCTTGGCGGAGTTCTTTTTCTTATCTTGTGTTCATTACCAATAAGAGACGTGTCAGCTCAAGCAGTTAATGTAGTTCCTCTGGCCAAGCCTGGATATGCACTTAGTATCAGCTTCCCACCCGTTATCAGGCCCAAGTCTGAGTTCCTTCTCGAAACGAGTTTTACTAATAAGTCAGAGAGTGGAATTCCTATCGAGACCGAATGTCCGATTTGGAAAGATTACGAGATCGACATACAGGATGTTGCTGGTGTCCGATTGCCCGAGATTTATCCGAATCAAGCTTTAACGTGCATGGACTTCTCCCATGGTTTCTTCTTTGATCTTCTACCGGGCAAGTCGTTTACCCACGATCTAATGCTGGACCAGCTTTATGATCTGAGCAAGCCTGGCGAATACACGGTCGAGATATCCTTCTACGACTACGTATTGAGAGACAGGGTAAGGTCGAATGCCATTCGATTCCGTGTGCCGCAAAATACCTCAAGTTTAATGAAAGCAAAAAAGGCTTTCTCGGTTTCGATTAGCTCTCCTACGGAGACGATGCCTATTGGGTGGGGAATTCCTATCAAAATAGAGCTGAAAAACTTGACCAAGCATGATCTAAGTTTGCCAATATGGGAGGGAGTTGCTCACCATGCCTTCGCACCGACAGATGAAGTTGGTGTAGGGTTCGAGGTTTTCGATCTTGATCAGGGAGTCGTTCTAAAGGCAAAGCAACGCAGTTCTGCGCAACGGGCGGGTCATTATCCAGAAGGCAACTTTATCATGACTGTTCTGAAGCCTGGTGAGACGATACAGCAGATTAGAGTTTTGGGAAGTCTCTACGATATAACCAAACCGGGCCGCTATTACGTTCAAGTTGTCTTAATGGATCCAACAACAAACATTCTCATAAAGTCGAATCAGGCGATTGTGACTGTCGCTGACCCATCGCACATAGACTTTGCCGAAACCCAGAAGAAGATCCCTCCATTTATTGTCACGATCAGGAACTACTCCGAGATGAAGGACAACAAGAAGAATCCCCTACTAATGTGTATGAGTAATATTTCTGACCGCGACCTCCGGCTGGATATTGTTTCTTTAAAAGACGTTCATAATGTGGAGGACAGCCAAGGCAATCCTGTAAAACTCACTGAAGCCGGTCTCAATAGCCAAAAGCTGTATGGATCAACCAGTAACATGACCGCAGATAAGCCTCAGATTCCATCACTACTTAAGCCTGGGGAATCTGTATGTACGGTAGATTCTGTAGGGGCGCTGTATGACCTCTCCAAGCCGGGTGACTACAGAGTACGAGTAGATCGATATGATGAGCCAGACGCTTCCCCTGGAGAGAAACTCCATGAATTACAGGTGATCCAATCCAATTGGATTTCCCTAACTGTCCCAAAGCATGAGGGCTAAAAACTTGACGAGTGTCCCATGTCTCAATTTTGAGACATGGAATATAGGCTGCAATCTGCGGCAGCAACCCAGATCTCAGAATCGAGATGTGGGGCACCCGATCTTTGCCTGACTGGACAAGCACATTCGCTGCTATAAGAATTTTAGCCAGGAGGCCAGTGCATCGCGCGTCCGCCTATCAGATGAAGGTGAAGATGATCGACTGTCTGTCCGCCTTCATCGCCGGAGTTGATAACTGTGCGATAGCCTTTGTCTAATTGCTTCTCCCGCGCAATGTCTGCTGTTGCGGCCAGTAGCTTTCCGAGCAGGGCTTCATCTTCTGGCGCGGCTTCGGCGAGCGAGGCTATGTGTTTTTTGGGCACCACGAGGATATGGACCGGAGCCTCCGGCTTTATATCAGCGAAGGCAACGATTCCCTCATCCTCGTAAATCTTTATGGACGGAATATCTCCGGAAATGATCTTGCAAAACAGGCAATTCATAGTGTCTCTTCTCCTGTACTTCTGCGCATCTATTTGTCTGCCGGAAAGAATTTCGGCTGCTGATCCGGCTGCCAAGGATTGTAATGCGCGGCGAACTCCGCGCGCTTCTCAATCGCCGGATGCGAGTAACTCCAGATCTCAATCAGGCGATTAGTATGTGGCGCTTCAAGGTACGCTTCGCCCAGCGTGTTGAAGGCCGCAACGGCTGTCCGCTGCGGATCAGGCAGAATCCCGTGCATCGCTTCCTGGCCGTAGATGTCCGCCTCATGCTCCTCAAAGCGGCTGGCTGCGTTGGTCGTTGGCTCCAGTACAAACTGCGCCAGAGTGAAGACGAAGAAAAGCACAAAGACGCCGCCCCAGCTTTGAAAGCCTGACAGCTTCCAGTGTGAGCCAAATCGCGCCACCATGCGCTCTGCCAATCGCGCTACAGCCCAGAGGGCAAAAAAGAGCAGCACAGAAAGGAAGGCGAGAAACTTGGGAATGTGCCTCAGAACGTAATGCCCGCTCTCATGGCCGAAGATGAAGAGAATCTGGTCAGTGGGAACACGGTCAGCGGTGGTATCCCAGATGACGATGCGTTTGGTTGCTCCAATGCCAGTTACGTATGCGTTGATGCCATTGGTTTTTTCGCTGGCCTTCATCAGGTACATGCGCTCGGGGGGGATATTTGTCCCCGTGCGCGCTACAACTTTTTGTAACTCGGCGACGAGTGCGGGATGGGTCGGCTGGAGCGGCTCAAACTTGTTGAAGAGAGGGTCAACCAGAATAGGAACCAGGAAGATGCCAACAACCTGCATCGGAATCCAGATGGCCCAGAACCAGAGCCAGTAGCGGTGCGGCGAAAGGTAAATAAGCCAACGGACCAGCATAAGAATCAGCGTCATCAGCAGGAGTGTCAGCAGCGTGCTTTTTGCCACATCGACCAGCCAACTGCCCCAGTGCTGTACGCTGATGCCGTTGCTACGATTGAGTTTGTGGCTAATTGCAGCAACGGGGAGTGAGAGCAGTTCCAACTCAAGCAGAATCACTGGGCAAAAGAGGAGTCCTTGCAGCCAGCCACGGCTGGTAATGCGCTCGGTCCAGCGTTCGGTCCTGGCGACAATGCCGGTCGCCAGCATTCCCAGTAACACCACAAAGCCCCAGAAGGCTCCGCCGAAGCCGAGCAGGTTGCGTGATACCGCAAGGGCCTCCGCCTGTTTCAGCTTTGCGGCGGGAAGGTGGTAGGCAGGCGCTGTCGAGGGCGTGTTGGCTGATTGTGCGCTGGTGCTCGGCAATGCTGGCGCAGTTTGTGCGGCGAGCGAAACCAGCGGAAGCACTAGTAAGAACGCCAGTAGAAGATTGGAGATGTGGCGAAGTTTTCCTGGCATTTCATTTTTATCCATTGCTGGAATTTTATTTCACACTATGGATGTGGGTATGGCCGTGCGAACATTTAGTCTGCAATTACGTCTAATAAGTTGATACTGTTTCTCCCGTAGATTTTTCTGGCCTTTTTGCAAGCAGCGTGACAACGGCTTACACTCAGCCATAATTCCTCTGAACGAACCATTGAAAGACGGTTTAATTGATGTTGCGATACTCTTCTCTCTTTGTCTGTGCCTTCCGGGGTGTTTTTTTTACCGGATTGCTGATGATTCCTACGCTTGCTCTCGGTGCTGCCGAGCCATCGAAGGCGGAGCCGAGCGCGCAAAACTCCGTGCTGCTGGCTGCGATGAAGTCCGAGTTGAATCGCGCTGTCACCGATCTTGGAAAAGGTGCCAAAGCCGACCAGCCTGCGCCTTACTACGTGAGCTATTCCGCTGAAGATACGACGAGTACTGTGCTTACGGCGCAGTCTGGAGCGCTGCTCAACACCAGCACCCATCGTTACCGGCTTGCGGACGTACAGGTGCGCGTTGGTGCCCCCTCGCTGGATAACACCCACGGAACCCATCGCGCGCAGGCTGTCAAAACAGTTCGCCTTCCGCTCACGGATGACAGGCTTGCGCTCCAGACTGCCCTGTGGGTGGCGACTAATTCCGGCTACGCCAGTGCGCTTGATAATTACCAGCGCGTCAAGACTGAGCAGGACGTGAGAGCTAAAGAAGAGGACGGTTCGGCGGACTTCTCAGACGAAAAACCGGCGGTTTCGGTGGACAAACTCGCTGTTCCCCCCAGGGTCGATACTGCCGCATGGGAGAAGCGTATTCGTACACTTTCTCAAGTTTTGCGGGAGTATCCTGACGTTTATTTGGACCAGGTGCAGATGATGGTTGTCAGCGGTACAAGCTTCTACGTCTCGTCAGAAGGGGCAGAGGTTGTGTTTCCTCAAACCATGACGCGGCTTATCGTGATTGCGACCTCGCGCGCGGAGGATGGCATGGACCTGTATCGCACAGCAACTTTTGAATCGGAGAAGCCGGAAGGTCTGGCCTCGATGGAGAAAATTACTGCGGAGGTCAAGGGCCTGGGCGAGAGCCTCGAAGCATTGCGCAAGGCACCCCTGACGACTCCTTTTGAAGGGCCTGCGATTCTGTCAGGGCGAGCAGCAGCCGTTTTCTTCCATGAAGTTTTGGGCCATCGTCTTGAAGGCCAGAGGCAGCGCGGCGATGAAGAAGGACAGACCTTTACCAAGCAGCTTGGCAAGCCGATTTTGCCGGAGTTTCTCTCCGTAGCGGATGACCCGACGCTTTCCTACTATGGCAAACAGTTTCTTAGCGGGGAGTATTCCTTCGACGATGAAGGAGTCAAGGCTGAACGGGTTTCTCTGGTTGAGAAAGGCGTGCTCAAAAGCTTTCTGATGTCCCGTCTCCCGATTGCGAGCTTCAGCCAGTCAAATGGTCATGGCCGTGCAGAGACAGGCCACGTTCCGGCAGGGCGACAGGGAAATTTAATTGTCAGCTCCACCAAAACCGTGCCGGAGGCCGAGCTGCGCAAGCAGTTGATTGAAGAGGCAAAGAAGCAGGGCAAGCCCTTCGGACTTTACTTCGAGGACATTTCGTCCGGCTTTGCAGTTACGACGCGCAATTCTCCGCAGGCTTTTTCTGTGATTCCGCTAGTGGTGTATCGCGTGTATGTGGATGGCCGCCCGGATGAGCTGGTGCGCGGCGTCAGTATTGTTGGCACGCCGCTGGCTGCGCTGAATCGCATCCTGGTTACAGGCGACCATAACGAAGTTTTCAACGGGATATGCGGTGCCGAGTCGGGCAGCATTCCCGTTTCTGCCATCGCTCCGGCAATGCTGGTCAGTGAGATTGAGACACAACGACAAGAGAAGGGAATCGCGCGACCACCCATTCTGCCGCGTCCCGGCACAGAAGAAGACACCGTAAAAGGAGCACAGTGATGAAGACATTTACAAGAAAGTTTGTTCTGCTTCTTCTGGTGTGTATGGCAGTTTCAATTGCCAGAGCTGAGACGCGTGCTGATGCCGAAAAGGATCCCGTGCTGAAGGCGATGTTGACGGAGCTTGATCGCAGTGCTACGCGGCTCAAACTGGAAAATTACTTCAAGCCATTTTTCATCCAGTACATGCTTGATGATGTCGAGAGCTACGAAGTGGGGGCGGAGTATGGCGCGCTGGTCTCGAACGATGCCACACATCAAAGGCGGATTAACGTGGTGGTGCGCGTAGGGGATGCCACAACAGACAGCTCTGGCCCGCAGGGCGATGGCTATACATCGACCGCCGTTCTGGAAGATGATCCCATCGGCCTTCGCACCTCATTGTGGTGGGCCTCTGACAATGCTTACAAGGCTGCCCTCCGCGAGTATTCGCAGAAACTTGCCAAACTGGAGCAACTACAGACACCCCCGCAGGCCAAGGATTTTTCTGTCGAAAAGCCTGTAATTCATCTTGAGCCAGTCAAGCGTTTGAGTTACGACGAAAAAGTGTGGCCTGAGCGCATTACGGAGCTGAGCGGACTCTATCGCAGTTCGCCGGAATTGAAAAATGCTGGCGTTGATCCCGGGAATTTTCAAAGCTCTTCGGCGGACCTGACTGGCCGCGCATTGACGCGTTACATCGTGAACAGCGAAGGCACGATTGTGCGCAAGAGTGACGAAAACTATCGCGAGGTTGTGAGTGTTGCAGGGCAGACCGACGACGGCATGGAAGTGGATCGCTTTACATCCACCCTCGGGGCCAGCATTGCTGAACTGGAAGCGCCAGAGACGTTTTCTCGTAACGTTGTGAAGACGCTGTTGCAGTTCGATAAGTTGCGCACTGCCTCTATCGTCACAGAGGAATATCACGGCCCTGTTCTCTTCTCAGGCAAGGCATCGAGCAGCGTTTTAGAAGCACTTTTTGTGCCAGGGGTCTTGGCATCGCGGCCGGAACTAGGCACGGAAGTCCGCACCAATGGGCCTTATGCCTCCAGCTTACATACGCGCGTTCTACCGCTTGCCATTAATGTTACGGATGATCCGCAGCTTACTAGCTGGGAAGGTAAAACGCTACTCGGTTCCTACGCTGTGGATGACGAAGGTGTTCCAGCAGAAAGCGTTGAACTGGTAGAGGCAGGCAAGCTGGAAGGCTACCTGATGGATCGCCAGCCAATTCGCGACTTTCCAGGCTCGAATGGCCATGGACGCACGGGACTCAGCACTCCGGTACATACAAGTGTTGCTGTGCTGCGAGTGACCGCACGCGATGGCATGACCGACGAACAGCTGAAGGCGCGATTGAAGAAGGCGATGGAAGAAAATGGGCTGGACCACGCCTATGTGGTGGAGCGCGCCAGCAGCAACCTGACGCCCGATCTGCTCTATCGAGTGGATGGAGAAGGAAACCGAACCTTGGTGCGCGGAGCTTCGCTTGACGATCTGGATCAGCGTGCGCTGCGCTCAGGAATTCTGGCTGCGGGCAGCGAACTGACGGTGAATAATTCGACGGGAGATGTGCCGACGACCGTGCTTACACCAGAGCTTCTCTTTGGAGACGTTACTGTCAAACGCGCGACTGACAAAAACAATAAGCTACCTTATTACCCTTCGCCGCTTGAAGATTTGCGGGCGACAAAGTAATTGCTGGAAAAAATAAGTTTGGCCTTCTGCCGCGAAGTGGAGTAATCGCTTCGCGGCGGAAGGCCAAAAGCGCCAGATAAAGCTGGCTTGATGTGTTTAAAAATGCCTTAGGCCAGCTTGGCATCCAGAACAATTTCCGTGTTGCCCTTGAAGAGGCGGGAGATGGGGCAGCCTTCCTTGGCATCGCCTGCTGCCTTCGCAAAGGCCTCTGCGGATACACCTGGGACCTTAGCTACCGTCGTAAGAACAATCTTGGTGATGGTGAAGCCGACGTCGGTCTTCTCAAAGGTAGCGGCTGCCGTTGTTTCCAGGCTCTCTGGCGTAAAACCAGCGGTGGTCAACTGTGCGCTTAGTGCCATGGTGAAGCAGCCAGCATGGGCCGCTGCAATCAACTCCTCAGGATTGGTACCAACGCCGCTCTCAAAGCGCGTCAAGAAAGAATACTGCGTGTCTTTGAGCGTACCGCTCTGGGTTGAAATAGTGCCTTTGCCCTCTTTGAGGGTTCCGTTCCATACTGCGCTTGCTGTCCGCTGCATATTCTTCAATCTCCTCGGTTGTTTCTTGTGGGGTTCTGTTAGATTGCCTGCGTGGTTGGTGGTGGCCAGTGGCACCGCCAACTATAGGATGCCTTTTGCAAGGCGTGGAGTATATAAAATTCATCTCCAGACTGTCTCTATGCTAATCTCTCGTCGTGCTTCCTGTTCGTCCCAGCTTCGAGGTGCGTCCTGTCAATCTGCCAGAAATGGCGGACGAATCCGCTTCGGCTGAGGGGGCGGTAACCCACCATCAGCAAATCTGCCCCAACTGCTCCACGCAGCTTACGGGGCATCATTGCAAACTGGTTTGCACGGGCTGCGGCTACTTTATGAGTTGCGCTGATTACTACTAGAGCGTGTTTCATAAACAGCTTTTGTGAAAAAAGGAGCGCGTGGAACCCGTCTTGTTGCCGGTTCCCATGCTTGCCCACTCCTCATCTCGATTATTTATGAAACACGCTCTAGGCTTTCTTCACCAGTCCGGCATACTTCGCACTGACAGCATCCCAGTTAACCACCTTGTAGAAGGCCTTCACGTAGTCAGCGCGCTTGTTCTGGTATTTGAGGTAATAGGCATGTTCCCAAACATCCACCCCCAACAGCGGTGTACGTCCTGCAGTCAGCGGGCTGTCCTGATTGGGCGTGGTTTCGATTGTGAGCGTACCATCGGCGGCGAGTGTCAGCCAGGCCCAACCACTGCCAAAGATGCTGAGAGAGGCAGCGGCTAGCTTGTCCTCGAACTGCGACAGACTGCCAAACTTTTTATTGAGGTCGGTAGCTAACTCGCCCTTGGGAGCATCGCCGCCCTTGCCCAGCGTGAGCCACCAGAGGCTGTGGTTGGCATGGCCTCCGCCCTGATTGCGTACCGCTGTCTGTAGACCAGCAGGAACAGTTGCCAGTCCGGCTACTAATTCGTCAACGCTCTTCTCCGACCATTGCACCGCTTCGGGATGGGCAGCAAATGCGGCATTCAGATTGTTGACGTAAGCGGCATGATGTTTGTCGTGATGCAGATGCATCGTCTGAGCATCAAAGTAAGGTTCAAGCGCGTCATAAGCATAAGGCAGCGCAGGCAAGGTAAAGGGTCCGGCTGGCGGGGGAGCAACCGAGGCGGCCTGGGCTGAAAGCCTGTCGGTTACAGCAAGGGAAGTTGCAACAATTCCAAGAGACTTGATAGCAGTACGACGATCCATTTTTCTCCTCCTGCGCGCGACGGCCTAGGGGAAGACGCGCTCTCTTAGCTCAAACATACGCCACGGAAGGCACTCATCGTATAAAAGTAAAGGGCCCGATAGAGATTTTTCTATCGGGCCGAAGTGGTTGGCTGCTGTTTAATTCTTATTGCTTTCGCTCTTTTTGCGTGTGCGCTCAAATTCATCACCCGACTTCCATTGGATGGTCGCAGATAGCGCAGAGGCCTGCCACCCTAAAATAAATCCGAAGCGGGCCATCTTGGCATCGCCGCGGAAGTCCATCTCCGGACTGTATTCGTCCGACGGCTGGTGGTAGTGGTGCTCGACATAATCCTCGGCTTGCGCCTTGCCCCACTCTGCGGTGTGTCCTTCAAAGAGCGTGCCCTGATTAACGCTAAAGGCAGGTACTCCAACTCGCGCCATACTGAAATGGTCCGAGCGATAGTAGTGTCCAGCACCTGGAAACTGGTCCGGCTGAAGTGTCAGGTTAAAGGCTTTGGAGGTCGCCTCCACCGTCGGGAAGAAGGTAGTGCGCTCAGCGCCGGCAACCTCCGCTGCGTCTGGAACCCCAATCGGGTTCAGTTCGTCAAAATTCAGGTCGAGCGTGATGTCCTTCGTAGGAACAGGAGGATGCATCCCAAGATATTGCGAGCCTAACAGGCCCTGTTCCTCAGCTGTAACTGCTGCAAAGTAGACAGTATGCGGCGGGGGCAGCTTTGACTCAGCATAAGCGCGTGCAATCTCCATAAGGATGCCACAGCCGGTGCCATTGTCCGCCGCACCGTTGTAGATGTTATCGCCCTTCATCAGCGGGTCGATGCCAAGGTGGTCATAGTGCGCGGTATAGAAGACCGCTTGCGGTTCCTTGCTGGCTCCGGGAACATAAGCGACCACGTTGCTGCTCTGGTAGCGACGAACAGTACTCTCAATATGAGCCTTGAGTCGTACTGGTAATTCAATAGCGTGGAAGCCGTGCTTGCCAGCCGCTTCAATCGCTTGGTCTGCCGTCATGCCAACCGATGCCAGCAGTTTGTCCGCTGCGGAGTGCTGAATCCAGCTTGCCGCCCGTAGAGTCGCGCTGGGGTCGCCGTCCAGATAGCTCTTCTCCACGGCCTGGGAATTGCGCACGACTTCCCACCCGTAACTTGCCAGATCGGTGCGATGAAGCACGAGTACTCCAATAGCCCCTCTGCGCGCGGCCTCTTCGTACTTGTAGGTCCAGCGTCCGTAGTAGGTCATGGTCTTGCCAGTGAAAAACTTCACGTCGCTGGAAGGCGGTTGGTTGACGATAACCAGCAACACCTTGCCTTTGACATCTACTCCGCTAAAGTCGTTCCAGTTGTACTCTGGCGCATCAATGCCGTAGCCCACAAAGACGATGGGCGCGTCAATGTCTGCGGCGTCCTTGCCGGTCTGGTCTTTGGTTACAATCTCCTCGCCGTATTTGAGCGGAACAGGATTGCCCTTGCCTGGGTCAAATGTGAATTGCGTCTTATCTTCGTTGGTATGCACGGCGTAGAGAGAAACATGCTGGAAGTAGCTGCCATTGTCGCCCCCAGGCCTAAGCCCACTCAATGCAAACTGGGTGGCAATGTATTCTGCTGCAAGGTCACCGCCGCGCAAACCGGGGCCACGCCCCTCAAGCAGATCGAGCGAGAGAAAGCGAACATGCGCGCGAATCTTTTCGCCGTCAATCGATGCCGCTGCAGCACGCGCTTCTGTGGGTACTCCATCAATCGCGGGAACAGTGGACTGCTGAACCTGGCCGCAAGCGTTAGTAACAGCCGCCGTTGTAATTACTGCTGCGAAAAGTATTTTCTTCATGCTTTCTCTCAATTCCATCCGCATTCTGACTTTCAAAGACCGACTTCATCGGTATCGGGTGTAAGGCTCGGACGGATTTTCGTGATGATCCCTTCGCGCATCAGAACCTTACGCGCAAGGCCAGTCAGGGCCATCGCGTCCAGGTCGCGAGACTTGATCCATCGTTGCTTCCAGTTATGTTTTTTCAGGGATGGTACCTGCTCTTCGCTCAGGGTGCGAATGCGCACGTAGTAGTTGGTCTGCATGATGCTGTGGCGAACGGTCAGGCGAAGTTCGCTGTCTGGCACTTCGGTATCCATAAGCTGGGGCAATTCCCAAAGGCCTGGCATTACGGTTTCACTTTCTGGGCGCTGCTCAAGCTGGACGATTCGCGCTCGTCCAAATCCACGCTCCACAAGGGCATAGGCTACTTGTTTGCTGATCATGGCGGGTGCCGGCAGTACGACATGCTCGCCCTTGGTCTGGCATATCGTTTGGAGCGGGCAAGCAATACAGATCGGTTTGTGTGGCAGGCAAATGGTAGCTCCCAACTCCATCATGGCTTGGTTCCAGTGGCCAGGCTGCTTTTGATCCAACAGCGCCTGGGCCAGATGACGGACCTTGCTCCGGTTGGTGCCGACCTGGGCTGCATCGTCATGGCCAAGTCCTGCCAGTCGCATCACCACGCGCTCCACGTTGCCATCCACAACTGCACAGGGTTCGCCATAGGCAATGCTGGCGATAGCGGCGCAGGTATATTCGCCAATGCCTGGCAACTTCTTGAGATCTTGCGAGCTGCTCGGGAGCTGGCCGCCCAATTCAGCCACCAGAAACTGGGCGGCTTTGTGCAGCATTCGTGCGCGACGGTAATAGCCAAGCCCACTCCATGCAGCCAGGACCTGCTGCTCTGTTGCTATCGCCAGAGCGATGACGGTGGGGAACCGCAGCAGGAATGCCTGATAGTGTGCAAGTACAGCCGCTACCCGTGTCTGTTGCAACATGATTTCAGAGACCCAGATGGCGTAAGGATCGTGGGTATTGCGCCAGGGCAGGTCGCGGAGATTTCCCTTGTACCAGGCAAGTAGGTCTGTCTGTGCTTTTTTAAGAACCGGCTTTGTCCAAGGGGTTTCAGGCATCCGAAGCAATTTTAGGTCATTGGGGAGTTAAGAATATAGCGAAAGTCGATGTTTACTTTTGAACACCTTATCTTTTTGTCGCAGAAGATTTATTTTCGCTTCCTGTGTGGGCG
>Ga0207048_10399_pt1 | contig 11870 bp, 8 predicted proteins | sample Alteio_BWMinCont_65_FD_153301 | JGI IMG/M metagenome (GOLD analysis project Ga0207048, IMG submission 153301) | Enriched cells from forest soil in Barre Woods Harvard Forest LTER site, Petersham, Massachusetts, United States -... | ecosystem: Environmental > Terrestrial > Soil > Temperate forest >...
AGACCCTGAGCCAGCAGGGAAATAAGGATGGAGCAACTCGGGAGTGGAAACACATCCTCGAACAAGCCGATGGAAGTGATCTGTCAAAGTATTACGGGGCGCTTGCGTTGGAGCATCTCGGACAGGAAAAAGAGGCTTCGGATCTGATAACAAAGTTGGCTGAAGGGCCAAGTCACGGGCGGACAGGCGCGCACAATTACTATGTTTCTGGCTTGGCGGAACGCCACAGAGGGCAGGAGCAGCAAGCGAAAACAGACTTCAGGAAAGCTCTTGAAGTAAATCCGTCTCTCTGGCAAGCAGAGAGCGCACTCAATCAGTAAGCTGGTATCCTGCTTGAAAATGTAGCAACAGCGTCCTTATGTGTTCTCAAGACTGAGCCAATATCAGGTCGGGCTTGAAAGTGCCTTGAGTCCCGATGTGTATTGCAGTCGACTTGCGATCACACAGGAAACAGATTGAAAGTTTAGAAGGAAATCGGCAGAAGCCGATTTTCCAGGAGTGTTTTATGGGAACGACGAGCCAAGCTTCCAGCAGCGGGACCGGTAAAGGGTTGAATCGTACCCTGGGCCTATGGAACCTGATCATCATTGGAATGGTCATCATTCAGCCGATTGCGCCAATGGGGATCTATGGTGTCATCAACAACAAGGCACACGGTCATGTTGTCACCACCATCCTGATTGCGATGGTCGCAATGCTGTTCACAGCCATTGGCTATGGAAAGATGGCGCGGGCCTATCCCAGCGCTGGTTCTGCTTACACCTACGTTGGCAAGGAGATCCATCCGGCCCTGGGATACATCACGGGATGGAGCATGGTCATGGATTACATTCTGAATCCATTAATCTGTGTCGCCATGTCCGCAAAATTGTTGATGGCCCTTTTGCCAGTTACGTCCGTCCCACCCATGACGCAATTCGTCCTCTGGATTTTGTTTTTTGCTGGACTCTTTACTCTGGGAAATCTGAGAGGCATCAGGGCCTCGGCGAGAATCAATGAGGGATTGTGCGCTGGAATGGTGATTGTCGCCATCGTTTTCCTGATCTCGGTCTTCCGGTTTGTGCTGGGCCTTCACCAGCATGGAGCAGCATTTTACACGGAGCCGTTTTATAATCCTGCCACCTTCAATCTCTCCCATCTGTTTGCAGGAACCTCGGTTGCGGTGCTCACCTATATCGGTTTCGATGCAATTTCTACCTTCTCTGAGGAAGTAGAAAATCCGCGGCGCAACATATTGTGGGCAACGGTGATTGTCTGCCTGATTACCGGGGTTCTGTCTGCCATCGAAGTTTATGCGGCGCAACTGGTGTGGGGTTCAAAGGCGTTTGGCCCAGATCAGGTAGACACTGCATTCACCACAGTTGCCAGAATGGCGGGTGGAGCGATCTTGTTTTACTTGATCGCCGTTACCTTGCTGGTGGCCAATATCGGCTCTGGCATGGGCGCACAATTGGCAGCGGGCCGTTTGCTGTATGGCATGGGACGCGGGAATGCACTGCCGAAGTCCTTTTTTGGCGCGATTGATCCGAAGACCAGGATTCCAAGAAACAATATTCTTGCCGTCGGAGGCTTTGCCCTGCTGGGTGCGTTCCTGTTGGAATTTTTCTCAAACCGTTTGGGCGGCGATGCCTATGAGATTGGCGCGCAGGCGTTGAACTTCGGCGCTTTCATTGCCTTTATGGGCGTCAACGCGGCCTCCTTTGTACGCTACTGGCTCCACGCCGATAAGAAAACCATCAGTAATTTTCTGATTCCATTTCTCGGATTTTTCATCTGCGGCTTCATTTGGCTCAACCTCAGTAATACCGCTAAGTTGCTGGGCGCAATCTGGATGATAGCCGGCGTGCTTTATGGCGCGATTAGAACACGGGGCTTTAAGGCAGAGCTGGTCACTTTCGACATCCCTGCCGAAGATTAAAATCCCCGGATCTGTTCAAAGGAACAGTTACATCAGAATGGGGTCGGCTTGCCGGGTCCCATTCTTGTGTTCATAGCATTCGACTGATTGATAAAAGATTTATTGAGCAACCGCTCACCAGGAGCCTCGCAAAATGGCACTCAATCGCAGGGAGTTTATCGGCGCAATGGTCGCATCCACATCGTTGGGAGAACTGGGAGCATCGGTTACACCACGCACCTCATCTTCCGCTACGGGCCAGGGAGCATGGCTTCGCAATGGCATGATCAGTGGAGGCAATGGGAACGAGGCGCACGAAACCTACATGTTTATTGTGCGCCGTGGTGGACAACGCACTGACGCGCACCAACGCAGCGTGACCCAACAAAGCGAAGAACTGATTGAGCAGCTTCATAGTCAGGGAATAGAGGTCTTTCATACTCATTTATATAAAGGGTTTGGGATGGCGGCTGAAAAAGAGGAGATGGAGCACACGCGCAAAGCAGTAGCCATTGCCCACCGCCTTGGCATGAAAGTGGATACATACGTTCAATGGGGGTCGATGATGTATGAGACCTTTTTTGCGGAGGAGCCGCGCGCCGAGCATTGGATTCAGCGAGACGTTGCAGGGCAGCCAATCATGCTGACGTATGGCTACCAGCAATCCTTCCGCTATATGCCTTGCTTTGCGAATCAGGATTATTTGGATTACCTAAAGAAAATTGTGAAATACGCCATCGTAGAAGTAAAAACCGACTTCATTCATTTTGATAATTTCGGTCTCAATACAGAGCCGGATTCGTGCCACTGCACCTGGTGTGTCAATGGCTTTAGAAAGTTTCTGCGAGCAAAGTACAGCCCGGCACAATTGCGGGATCGGTTTGGTTTTGAAAATATCTCCTTCGTAAATCCACCGCTGTGGAACCGGGACAACCCTCCCGACAAGATGGAAATTATTTACGATCCCGGGTTTCAGGAATGGGCGGATTTCCGCTGCCAATTGATGGCAGACGCGCTCAAACAGATTTCTGAATACATGAAATCTCTCAATCCAGAAGTGGCAGCAGAGATTAATCCGGGAGGGATCAGCGGCTTGAATACTATGTGGGCTTCGGGCGTCGATCACACACGGCTTCTGAAATCTACAGAGGCATTCGTTAGCGAAGAGAACAATATGCCTGCTTACCATCCCGATGGGCGACTGGTTTCAAGGATTCGCAGCTACAAGCTTGCTCGCATTTATAAGAATGTTCTATTGACCCCCATGAAGACTCCAGTAGGACTGCCAGAAGGACTCGCATTCAACCAAACGCTGGGTCATGTTGGGGGCGGGCCGATCCTGGCGGATAGACAGAGCTACATTGATTTCTATCGTAAGTACCGCGAATTCTATCTGGACAGCGAAGAGGTTGCTCCCGTTGCGGTATTCCGCTCCTACGCTTCTCTGACCTACCACCAAGCCCACGTGCAGCTAAGCACGATTCAGATAGAACAAACACTCATTCAATCCCGGACCCCTTTTGTGCTTATTTTTGACGAGCATCTTGTGGACCTCGCCAAATACAAGGTCCTTATCCTACCCAACTCTGAATGCCTTTCCGATGAGCAGCTCGCCCTTATCCACCGCTTCGTCGAGGGCGGCGGGGGGCTTGTAGTTACTGAGCAGGCAGGACTCTACGACAACTGGAGACGGTTGCGCACCCAGCCGGGCTTGGGCGATCTGATGGATGGTCAGATTTCGGGAGCGGAGTATCAGGAAAACGTGGAAGAAGCGGACGAGATTATTGGCGGTACTGCCTCCCGGAAAAAGATCGGCGCTGGAAGAGTGGCATACATTCCCACGCTTGAATTTGACGGAATTAAGCCTCCCGCTGAGCCTGGCTTTGAGATAACAAACCGTTTTTGGAGGCGTCCGAAAAACTGGAAAGATATTGTTGAGGACGTGCGTTGGGCAGCAGGGGATGCAATTCCTTTCTTCGTTGATGGGCCTGACTTTCTGGTTGCTAACTATACCTACCAGCCGCAAAACCAAAGGTTTCTTATACACCTGGTTAATTACAACATGCTCAACGTTCCTTCCCTCACAAACATTCCTGTGCGGATCAAGTTAGCGTCGAACAAGAGGCCAGAGCGAGTCACACTCCTAAGCCCTGAGGCACAAGATCCTCGCGCGCTCAAGTTCGTCAACGATGATTCGGGAACCCGTTTTATTGTTCCGACAATGACCAGTTATGCGCTCATATCTGTTCAACTTTAAGAGGAAATATTGCCATTTCAGATCGCTTGTAAGCCAAAGCACTCATTGATGAAAAGCATCTTTGTCCATTTTTCTTCTTTCTCTTTGTTTTGCTACACTTCGTTACAACGCCAACGAGTCGTGCTTCGTCCGCTTATGTTGTTTCCAGTTTGGCCTTCAATCCAGGCTTCGTTTAATAGGAAGGATCAAAGATGTCAAAAGAGAGTTCGCAACAACCGTTACTGATAGAAGAACGTAGACAACATATCCTTTCGCTGATTCAGAAGCAGGGTCGAGTACTGGTGGACGATCTCTCCGAGCGATTCGGTCTGTCCAAGATCACTATAAGAAAGGACCTTGATCATCTCCAGGCAAAGGAGCTTCTGGTACGGACCCATGGGGGCGCCCTCCCTGCCCAGGCAGGAGCTTTATCTGATCCTCCTATCGAGGAGAAGACGGAACTCCATCACGACGCCAAGTTGAGGATTGCGAAGGCTGCTGCAGCAATGGTTTCAGAAGGCCAGTGCATCCTGTTGGACTCAGGCACAACGACCACTGCTATTGCGCGCGAGCTTTTGGTATTCAAACATCTTACAGTCATTACGAATGCGCTGAATATTGCCGGAGAGCTTTCTCGAAGCAACTTCGAGGTCATCCTGATCGGGGGGGCGTTGCGTAAGAATTCGATGTCGCTCGTTGGGCCGCTCGCAGAGGATGTTCTACGAGAAATGCATGCTGACATTCTGTTTCTCGGAGTCGATGGTTTCGATATAACGTTTGGCCTCACTACTCCAAATGTTCTGGAGGCGCGTGTAAATCGAGCGATGGTTAAGTCCTCTGAGAAAGTGGTTGCAGTATGCGACTCAAGCAAGTTTGATCGGCGCAGCCTCTCTTTGATAACTGATATATCAGCTGTTCACCATGTCATTACAGACAGTGATCTCAATCCCGGACAAATTCAGGCCATACGGGACGCGGGGATTGATGTGATTCTCGTTTAAAGAACGTACGCAGGATAAAAAAAGTTGCCCAATCGAAATGAATCAGATACATACGGGAGGAAAAAATAGGATGTCCCAAGTTCGGAACCGTATTGGCATTGTTTTGGCAGCTATCCTGATTACTTTAGGGTTCGGATGCCTAACCGCAGTTGGCGAACACGCAGCCGAGATACGTACTCCAAAAGCCCCTGATACTCCGCAAATACATGGGCCGAAAGTGTACGGTGGCAGACCTGCCCATCCCTTTCTGTATCGCATTCCCTGTACCGGCGTTCGTCCAATTACCTATTCAGCCAAAAATCTTCCGGCATCTCTTGTGTTAGACAGCAAGTCGGGAATCATTTCCGGCAAGTCACCGGATAAGCCCGGCGACTACGTAGTAGAACTTGAAGCCTCCAATGCGCGCGGCAAAGCCACACGCCCATTCAAAATTGTGATTGACGATAGGCTTGGCCTGACTCCGCAGATGGGCTGGAATGATTGGTATACGTTTTACGACCATATCACTGACAGTGACGTTCGGAAGGCAGCTGACTCGATGATTTCATCCGGGATGGCGGATTATGGCTATCAATACGTCGATATCGATGATACCTGGCAGAGGAGTTCTGCCTCAGACGACCCCGTCTTGAAGAAGCCTGTGCGCGACTCGCAAGGAGAAATTCTCTCCAATGGGCGCTTCCCAGATATGCCCGCCCTGACAGACTATATTCACGCACTGGGACTTAAGACCGGTATTTACAGCTCGCCCGGACCCAGGACCTGCGATGGATTCGAGGGTTCTTACCAGCACGAAGACTCCGATGCTCACCAGTTTGCGAAATGGGGCTTCGATCTGCTGAAATACGACTGGTGTTCGTACGACGATGTGGCTAAGGACAAAACAGTTCCTACTCTCGAAGCACCCTACATAAAAATGGGAAGTATTCTGGCGAAACTGGACCGCGATGTCGTGCTGAATATGTGTCAGTACGGTATGGGAGATGTGTGGAAGTGGGGACGGCAAGTGGGTGGAAATTCATGGCGTACCACTGGAGACCTCGGTTTAGAACCGGATAGTTCCCTGCCCGGCTTCTACTCCATCGGCTTTGCTAACGCAGTTGCAAATAAATTTGCAGGCCCAGGCGGCTGGAATGACCCTGATTATCTGATGATAGGAACGGTCGGGGATAAAGACCACAAGCACAAAGCTTTAACGCCAGAGGAGCAGTACAGCTACATGTCGATGTGGTCTCTCATGGCATCTCCACTTATATTTTCCGGAGACATGACAAAACTCGACGCATTTACGAAGAATATCCTGTGCAATTCTGAAGTAATTGATATCGATCAGGATTCGCTTGGGAAACAAGGGCGAATCATACATAAAACAGACCAGGAGTTCATCCTTGCCAAGCCCCTTGAAGACGGGTCCTTGGCCGTAGGGCTATTCAATCTAACCGCTACGACACGTACTTTGTCCGTGGACTGGAAGGACCTGGGAATGAGCCAACAGCAGACGGTCCGCGATGTCTGGCGCCAGCATAATCTGGGATCCTTCACGGCTACGTTCTCTTCTCAGGTTCCAAGTCATGGAGTCATGCTGGTAAGGCTGATACCGAAAAAACAGTAACATATGGATAACGCTGTGCCGCAGGCCATTTTCGCTGCGACATAAGCTCTTATTCTGCGCGCGATGCCATCTTTCTTACTTGCCAAATGCCTGCACATTTCAAAGCCCAATACCTTTCTCTAATCTGATACTCTTTCGTTATCTTCACTTTCCTTTGAATCTCGCAGTTTGGTAGCGTGTTCCCACCATGATCAATACACAGAGTTCACCCGCAGCAGCAAGCAACTCCAACATTCGTCGCTATTCCATCTATCTCCTGTTCATTGCCGGATTAGGTGGACTTCTGTATGGCATCGATATCGGCATCATTGCCGCTGCGCTGCTTTACCTGAGCAAGACGATTAACCTGACGCTCCAGCAGACATCCATCATTGTTGCTGCTGTGCTGGGTGGCAGTATGGTCTCGTCACTAGTGGCTGGCTTGCTGGCCGACTGGTTCGGTCGCAAGAAGATGATGATTGTCAGCGGTCTGATGTTTGTGGCCAGTGTCGGCCTCATCGTCCTCTCGCAGGGATTCGTACCACTCTTTCTTGGTCGTCTGTTGCAAGGCATGAGCGGTGGCGTCATAGCTGTTGTAGTACCGCTCTATCTCGCCGAGTGCCTTAGCGCCCAGACCCGTGGACGCGGAACAGCAATCTTCCAGTTCATGCTTACGGTTGGCATTGTCCTCGCGGCGCTTATCGGCTTTTTCTACACACGCCAGGCAGAAGCTGCAATCACCTTGGCCGCAGGCAATCCCGTCCTTATTCGCGCAGCGGAGAACCACGCCTGGCGCGGCATGTTTCTTTCCGTCGTCTATCCCGGCCTGTTTTTCTTTTTTGGTGCCTTCGCATTAAGCGAAACACCCCGCTGGCTCCTGCGCCGTGGCCGCATCAACGAGGCACTCGCAGCGCTACGTCGTTCCACGCCGGAAGAAGAAGCGCAGACCGAGCTTCGCGAGATGCAGGCGCTCGCGCTGGAGACCCGTCAGGCCAAGGCCACGGGAACGGCTGGCTCTTTGCTGCACCGCAAATATGTCATCCCATTTGTCCTGGCCTGCGTCATCATGGCATGCAATCAAGCTACGGGCATCAACTCCATCCTCGGATTTCTGGTCATCATTCTTAAACAGGCAGGCATGACTGCCAGCCACGCTACGCAGGGGGATGTCGCAGTAAAAGTACTCAACTGCGTTATGACGCTGGTTGCCGTCGCGCTGGTTGACAAAAAGGGTCGTACTTTTCTTCTCCGCATCGGCACCGCAGGAATCATCCTTGCCCTCATCGCTGGCGGATTGCTCTTTCGTAGCTTTGAGTCCAGGCGCACCGATGTGGCGTCCAAAGTCGAGGCCGCGCAAACCGGTAATACCGTCACTCTGAATGTGAATGCAGCCACGTTGGGCGTTGATTCTCCAGATAACAGACCTATGGCGCTCAATGTGCTCTATACCTATGGCAGCGGCGAGCATGTTGCTACCGTGCTCAGCAACGAGCCTAATGCAGTACTTACGCTCGCACCTGACGCCACTACATCCAATGCCCCGCTGCACATCAAGCGCGCACTTTACGGCCCGGTACCGACAGAAAGAACCGGATGGCTCATCACCGCGTGTCTGGCTCTGTTCATAGCGTCTTTCTCTGTCGGCCCAGGTGTGGTTGTCTGGCTTGCAATGTCAGAGCTGATGCCCACACGCATCCGCTCTATGGGCATGGGCATTTCGTTGCTGGTTAACCAGGGCGTGTCCACGCTGATTGCAGCCGTCTTTCTGCCCATGGTGGGTAACTATGGCTATTCGGCGATGTTCTTCTTCTGGGCCGCCTGCACCGTCGTATACTTCCTCACTGCTGTATTCTTCCTGCCAGAAACCAAGGGAAAAACCCTCGAAGAGATTGAGATGCACTTTGAAGGAAGCGGCCAAAAGTCATCGGCCTAGCCAAACGGAAACCGGAATAAAGAGGTACTTATGAGTTCAATCCCTACTGAAGAACGCGTCTTCCCACATGCCATGCTGCGTGAAATCTATGAGCAGCCCCGCGCCCTGACGAACACCCTTAACCACTACATGCCCGGCGGAAAACTCAGCACCGAGGCTTTTCTCGCTGCCAGCGAAGCACTGCGCGGCCATCAACGAATCGTGATTGTAGCCAGTGGCTCCAGCCGCCATGCCGGCCTCGCAGGAGAAATCCTTTTTGAAGATCTTGCTGGCCTGGCCGTTGATGTTGAATACGCCAGTGAGTATTGCTACCGTTCCACGCATACATTGCAGGACCCTGGCGTTATTGTGCTCTCTCAATCCGGAGAAACTGCCGACACGCTTGGCGCGCTACGTGAGGCTGCCACCCGTGGACTGCCGAGCGTGGCCATCATCAATAATGCTGAGTCCTCCATGGCCACGGAAGCTACTGCTTCGCTTCCCACCCTGGCTGGCACGGAGCTAGCCATTCCCGCGACCAAGAGCTTCACCACGCAGCTGGCTGTCCTCTACGCGCTTGCCCTCTCCATTGCTCGCCAACGCGGCAGGATGACGGTGCAGACTACAGACGCTCGCGTGAATGAGGTCGAGATGCTGCCAGTGCTGCTTGAGCACGCTCTTCCAGCATGGGAAACCCAGATTCACGAGATTGCGAATCAATTGCGGCAAGCGAAATCATTCCTTTTTCTGGGACGCGGTATCCACTACGCGATGGCCCGCGAAGGAGCACTCAAGCTTAAGGAGTCCGCATACATCCACGCCGAAGGCTATCCTGCAGGCGAGCTGAAGCACGGCCCCAATGCACTAGTCAGCGCGGACATTCCTCTGGTTGTCATCGCCACCGTTGACCATGCCGACCCTGACTCCGTGCTGCGCTATTCAAAGACTCTGCAATTGCTCAAGGACATGAAGTCCCAGGGCGCGCAGATTTTCGCTCTCGCGACGGAAGGCGATACCGAGGTTCCGAAGTACAGCACTTATTGCGTCTTCATCCCAGCTACCACGGAGTACCTGCTCACAATCCTTGAGGTCGTGCCCCTGCAACTATTCGCCTACTCGATGGCACTGCTGCGCGGCATCGACGTGGATCGCCCCCGCAATCTTGTCAAAGCCGTGGTCCGCGAATAAGGGTACCCAGGCTACGGATTACAACATTCAGGAGCTGCCCATGAAAACTCGAATTCGACGCGATGCAATTCGAAATTGGGCAGGATCTTTTACGAGGAAACGATCTGCGGTATTGACGCTTCTGCTAGGCGTCTCGACGCTTGGCTACGCACAAGCCCCAGCGGTTTCCACCAAAGCTGTGCGACAAGATGCCATTCAATCCTATTTACAACCTCTGGCAAACAATCACACGATAGCGGGTGCAGTGACGCTTGTTGCCAGCAGGAACAAAACCATTTATCTGAACGCTGTTGGTTTTCGTGATCTCGCGACCATGGCTCCAATGACAACCGATGCGATGTTCTGGATTGCGTCCGTATCAAAACCGATGACCGCGACTGCACTGATGATGTTGGTGGATGAAGGAAAAGTAGGCCTCAATGACCCGGTCGAAAAGTTCCTTCCAGAGTTTAAAGGGCAGTTGGTAAACCAGACACATCCAGTGCCAGCCAACCATCCTATTACGGTGCGGGAGATTCTGAGCCATACCAGCGGTTTGCCATTTCATTCAGCGGCCCAACCCGGCGCGTTGGACCTGTTGTCCTTGAAAGATTCTGTACGGAGCTTTGCTGCGGAGCCGCTGCTCTTTCAGCCGGGCACGGATTACCTATACTCCAACGAAGGCCTGGATACGGCGGCTCGGATTATTGAAGTCGTGAGTGGGATTCCCTATGAGCGCTTCATGCAGGAGCGTCTTTTCGATCCGCTTGGCATGAAAGACACCACATTCTGGCCCAGTGCGGAACAGATCCGCCGTCTGGCAAAAACCTACAAACTTGAGCCTCTGACAAAGGATTTGACGGAAGTGCCCATCGATCAGCTAACCTATCCGCTCGATGATCGGCAGCGCCGATATCCAATGCCTGCGGGTGGCCTCTTCTCTACCGCGTACGATGTGTCGAAGTTCTGTCAAATGATACTGAACGACGGCTCGCTCAATGGTAAAAAATATATTTCACACGATGCGATCCATCAGATGACCAGCAGACAGAACACTGGGCTGGGCAAGACTGAGTATGGATATGGCTGGTCCATTTCAAACAGCGGTTTTAGCCATAACGGTGCGTTCAGGAACACGATAAACATTAACCCGACAACAGGTCGAATCCTGGTCTTCATGGTCCAGCAGAATGGGCCTTGGGGGACATCACAAGGCGACGCGATAGTTCCGAAACTGGAACAGATTTCAGATGACATGGTTGGAATACACACAACTGTTTCTGATTCTCATCGGCCGTCAAAATAACGATTAGTAACGGAGAGGTCTTCAAAATGAAGATTAGTATCGTAGCGATGATTGCTTTCCTGGTTGTGGGACTCGCACTGGGACTGTCCATGCCTGCCCATGCCGATTCCTTAACAGTGAAGACTCGGCAAGGGAAAATCCACGGCAAGCTCATCAACCATGCGAAAGTACGCGCTTTTCTGGGTCTCCCGTATGCGGCACCACCCGTGGGAGAACTGCGCTGGAAGGCACCGGAACAGCCAATAGCATGGAAGGGTGAGCGCGACGCTACAAATTACGGCGCACATTGCCCTCAACCCCACATCTGGGACGACATATCTTTTCAGGATGCAGGGGCCAGCGAAAATTGCCTGTTCCTGAACGTCTATACCCCGGCGAATGCTACAGAGAAGGACAAGTTGCCGGTCATGTTCTGGATACATGGCGGAGGATTTGGCGTTGGCTCCAACTCTGAGCCAAGGCACAACGGAGATTTTTTGCCCACCAAGGGAGTGATACTCATTACCATCAATTACCGCCTGGGCGTCTTCGGCTTTCTAGCCACACAGGACCTCGCCAGGGAAGCGAATGGCGTTGCTGGGAACTACGGACTGTTGGATATGGTGTCAGCGCTTCAGTGGGTGAATAAGAACATAACGAAGTTTGGCGGCGATCCAGGCAATGTAACGATTTTTGGTGAGAGCGCAGGCTCTTTCGCCGTGTCTACGCTGATGGCTTCCCCGCTCACGCACGGATTATTTGCTAAGGCCATCGGAGAAAG
>Ga0207048_10404_pt1 | contig 11849 bp, 15 predicted proteins | sample Alteio_BWMinCont_65_FD_153301 | JGI IMG/M metagenome (GOLD analysis project Ga0207048, IMG submission 153301) | Enriched cells from forest soil in Barre Woods Harvard Forest LTER site, Petersham, Massachusetts, United States -... | ecosystem: Environmental > Terrestrial > Soil > Temperate forest >...
CCGTATTGCAGGAACCCTATGGCGTACGTCACCGGTTTTCGAGACATACTGGAAATTCGCCGTTGAGAGGCAGGAAGTTTACCTAAGACGCCTCGAAAACCGCTCCCCTTGTACGGACGACCCGATTTTGCAGTCTTTCAAATTCACAAATGCATATCGTGCTGCTGATCGCGTGAGTCAGTTCTTGTTGCGGGAAGTGATCTACAGCGGCGACCAGAGAGCCGAAGAGGTTTTCTTTCGAACCGTTCTATTTAAACTCTTCAATAAGATCGAGACGTGGCACACACTCGCCGAGGCCTTGGGCGAGATTCGCTGGTCCCCGGCCATTATTCCGCAGATAAGCCAAGTGCTGAACGAGAGTTTTTCTAGAGGCGAACGTATCTACTCTGCAGCCTACATCATGCCCTCAGGTGGTGGTGTATACGCCCGTAAGCATGACGCTCACCTTGCTCTGCTCCTCAAAATGATGCAAGAGGGAGTCCCTGAGAAGCTCCAATTGGCGAGGTCGATGGAAGAAGCGTTTCAGATATTCCGATCTCAGCCAATGCTGGGTGATTTCTTAGCGTATCAGTTTATAACGGATATAAACTACAGCATTCTCTGCAACTTCAGTGAATTGGAGTTTGTCGTTGCGGGTCCTGGAGCCCGTGACGGCATTCGTAAATGCTTCCCAGACCTTCCAATGCATCTTGCCTCAGAGGCTATCAGAGCCGTCTGTGACGCTCAGGATTCAGAGTTCCGTGATCGCGATCTTGACTTCAGGTCGCTTTGGGGCCGTCCTCTTCAGCTCATAGATTGTCAAAACCTCTTCTGCGAAGTAGACAAGTACTCCAGACTCGCACACCCGGAAGTTATCGGGCTTTCGGGCCGCACCCGGATCAAGCAACAATTTCGTCCGAAGGGCGAGCTAGCGAAGCCGTTTTTTCCGCCTAAGTGGGGACTCGTGGTCATCTGACCGTATTTCTGTTGTCGGGCATCAGAAATCTAAGCCGTCTGCTGTCCAAATTGCAGACGACCGTTCCTCCGTTGTGAGCCTTCATCTCACGCCAGACCATAAAGGCCTGGAGAATAGCGTCCTCCCAGTCATTCAAGGAGCGAGCGGACACCTCGAGATGAGCTGACATCTCATGACACGTTCGAAGCAAAGGCCAGTCTAAGCGATCAACAGAATTCAGGAGTGAATGCTGTCTCGCATAGTTGAAAACCAAGGCTGCAATCCCTTCCTCGATTGCGACCGCTCGCCCCCCGTCTTCGACTTCATCGAGCATGGGATTGCTTTTTCGTTTTCTCCGGAGCAAAGCTCTCAGTACCGGGGACCACCCTAGAACCGTCGCAAAACTCAGGTGTAGCAGATCGTGGTAGCGGTAATCATCGCCTGAATAAGCATTGTCGGTCAAAGTGCTTCCACACTTCTCCCCGTCAATCAAGACTTCCAACCGTTGGTGATCTTCCGGCCCTGAATTCCTGAACTCAGCCTGGAAAAGACGTGGCAGTCGTTCCGTGGCGTCCATGATCACGTCGAAGGCTTCGAATGCGACGGGATTGGAAGGCAGCCAACGCTCCGTGACTTTCTCAATGTTCGCCGAAGCGATGTCCTCCAAATGTAGATTGAAATGTCCCGCCAGGGCTGCAACGTACCAAAGAACGTCGCCCAACTCTTCTTGCAAGCGGGTATTTACTATTTCAAAAGACGGTCCATCGCGGAGATATTTCTTGTAAAGAGTCAGAAGGGATCCCGTCTCTCCCGCGAGGCCGAGCAGCGCGATATAGATGCTATTTGGTTCAGAGACCTCGCCCTGAATGGTAGCGGCCGCTGCGCTCTGATAGTCGTTCAGAGTCATTGGGGCTCCTAGCGTTTCATTAGGTTTAGGATCAAGGCGATCAGCAAAGCTATGCCCAATGGCGCGTACAGCAACAACTTAAATCGCAGTTCCTCAAATTCCTTTTGCAGGCGGGCAAGCGTTATGCTGGAACCACCTAAGAGTTGAACATACTGAAGCGGTAACTCAGTGCCGAATGGAGTTCGGGAGCCCTCAATTTTACCGTCAACTTGGGAAAAGAAAATGGTGAACGTCGGTTCTAGCAGTCGGAGTCGAATATCACTAGGGCCTATATTATTCACCGCAAAGACGAGCGTTCCCTTGTGGGTCGGATCCACATGAAATCCCGAGACATTGATGAGCCCCTGCATCTTGAAGGTATTCCGGAGTGTGATGAAGGCCAGCAAATCGTCCGGCATGCAAACCTCCTCGAATGTGGTGAGGAGGGCGAACTGCCCCGGAGCGATGGTTACATAGCGATTCTTTTCGTCCGTGAGCTGTACAGGCACGTCATCCCCGACCACATAGGACGCCGGGCCAAGACGCAGGTCGTATGACGCTTGGCGTACGTTCGACGGCTCAAATGTTGCTTCACTTATGGTGCACAGCCGAGCCTCTTATGAGGCCGACGTCTTAGATACGAGTACCACCGAGGAAATATCGACCTACTGTGCAGAATCGGATGCCAACCTGGGAATAGGACAGCCTTGCTTGGTGCACTTGAGTTTCAAACTACATCGCGGTGATACAGTGTCCCTCACCGCTGTGTATCGCGCCCAATACTACGTTGCCAAGGCGCTTGGGAATTTTGTAGGCCTCGGTCAACTGCTGGCATTCGTCGCCAGTGAAGCTGGCCTAAAACCGGGCTTCCTAGTCTGTCACGCGACAATGGCGGAGCTGGACCTGAAAAATACCCGTGCCCGGTGGACTAAAGAAGAGATCCGCACCTTAATTAACGAATGTAAATCGCTGCAATCTTCGGCACAAGAGGCGAAGGGGTTATTGGTCTAGAACGACGACTGCGCATGCATACTGCGGCACATGAGTCATGCTTAACAGAGTTGAGAAAGCTCCTCGCGCTTTCAATTCATCCTGCGCCCTCGCGTCCAATGTCAACATTGGAACTGACGCCCCGTCGCTCTCGATAGAAATCGAATGAAAATCGATGTCGTCTGTCCAACCTGTACCAATCGCCTTCATAAACGCTTCCTTGGCCGCGAACCGAGCTGCAAAGCATTGGTAAGGATCAGCACGCCCACTACAAACCGCGATCTCTTCCGCCGTAAACACCTCTGTGAGGAAGTCCCGCACGCCTTCGATGTGCGTCCGCAGTTCGTCGACAGAGACAATGTCAATGCCTATTCCAATGACCATCCAGACCTCTATGCCGGACCCGATACGCTAGCGATCTGCGAATCGTTGCCCTTATACTACGGCCAAGTGCTTCGAGAGATGGCGCTGACATCTCTCAGACCAGCGTTGCCACAATAGCCGCAACACGGGGTTGTCGCAGAGCATAATGATGTCCTGAGCCATTTCTGGATTTTTTCTGCGGAGTGCGGCGTCGGCTACTACTACCGCCATCAGATTCGTATATGCTTGGGGCGCATCCGAGAGGACTGCAAGTTGTCTGTACTGATTCTCCGTGGACTCGCGGGTTGTTAACTTGTCCACACGTCGATTCATCTCCTTCCAGAGGAGATTGGACTGGGACATGGGAAGAGTAAGACGGTCAGATGCTTTGACCGCCGGCATCGGGGTGGCGGAATAAGCGCGCCCGGCGTCTTCTCGATAAAGATGCAGACTATCTGCGTAGTGCGTGTAGCTCCCAGGCTCAATCCCAATCCAACCCGCAAGCACCTCTTGTAGAGTCATAAACTGAACAAAATTGTACGGGAGCCCCCGAAAAATGTCGTTGCTACGCATGATCTGAGACCACTCGAGTTTTTCCTGACGGATCTTTAGTAAGGAGCAAATGTTACATGGGATATCCAGAGCTGCTGGACAGCCGCTATCCGTCGGAAAATCCATTGCTGGATCCCAAATCTGCAGGACGACCTGACGCCCATCTGAGTTCGTTCGCAGAGCGTTGGCGGCACGCTCTAGCTGATCGAATCCGGCGTTCGAACGAAGTCTGAATCCGTATGCACCGTGATACTCAGGTCCATTGCCAGCGTATTTCGGTAGTAGCCGATTGAAAAAGTTCAGATACCCAGAATCTCGCCGTCCATTCAGGATGCCTATCACTTCAACAATCGCAAATGGCGCACTCATCACCGGATCTCTTGATGTGACCCATCGCTGCCGAGAATCATGCACTTGAAGCATCGTGTGGAGCAGCTCAGAAGTCGGTCCTCCCCGGCCGTTTTGCAGAGGAACATCAGGGCTTTCCTTTAGCGCAGAAAGGGAGTCGAGCCATACTTTATCAGCAGAATTAGCCTCAAAGACCGGCATCAGTCACCTCGTCTCGGCTCTCAAGCACTTCGTTCTTTCCCCGCGTGGGCACATACCAGGATTCTACCGGTTTGTTCGATCCCCACGTTCTGCTCTGCATCATAAAACCCCAGGAATGCGCATTCTTCCAGGTAATGAGTTTTGAAGAGGTCTGCGTCGCAACGATTCGAATTCGCTCCTGAGCCGCTCAAATTACTCGAGACAGTATCTCGCTAAAAGACTCTTCGATAGAGCGTGAGGTCGAGATGCGGTAAATCGGATACTCTCCCTTTTGAGCTTCTTCAAGGTCGGCATACGCTCTACCAAGTAGGTTGTGAATTCCGGGCGAATGCTCAATCCCGGCGGGTACCGCTCGTTCAAGCAAAAAGACAGCTGTAGGACGGTGGTTTGACCAGTGATGCAACTCAAGATCGATCATGAGTCTGAGCGAGTCGGAGTCGACCTCCGCAGCTTTGCCGTATGCGACAGTAGACCACCAGAATCGATCCATCACCACGATTTCACCAGATTCGAGCGCTGGAATGATCGTATTGTGTAACGAGTCGATATGCGCGGCGACATGCAACAACTGTTGCGCGGTCGGATCGATTCCATGCAATCCGTACCGCTCTGGGTAGTGATGCAAATTGTATACGAGCTCTCCGAGAGACCCTTTGCTTTGACCCGGAGAACTGACGCGGCACGCGCGCCGTCCTCGTGACGTCAACCATTCGACAAGTCGATGGCTGAGCGTCGTCTTTCCGGTACCATCTGGGCCTTCGAATATGAGCAATTGACCAGGCATCTGTCCTTTATTGGTCGCGGTGAGTGATAATGCCGATTGGTTCGGTGGGTGTTGACGACGGAGGCAAGCCAGAATGCTATTGGAACGCCCGCGAGCAGGTTCGGAGAATAGCCGCTTCAGAAGTTGGTGCGAGACCGACGAGTCTGACAATAGAAACAAAACGTATGGGCCGACGAAAGGGTGAATTAGCAGAGGCGCGAGGATCGAAGACCGCCGCGATTTTGGTTTCAGCGTTTCAGTCTTTATCGGCGGTCAGTTTATCCGCTGATATCAACGAAAATGTTCCATGGCTCTTTAGGTCTTTAGGAAACCATTGACCAGGATTGCTCTTACAATCGGGATAAACCTCCAAGAGAAGCGAAATCACTTCCTTGACCAATGTCGGGTCCATAGCGTAGACGCCGAGCGGCTCATCACCTTGATAGAACGCAGTGCGTCCGAACTTCGGCTTGGATCCTGATAAGGGGTTGAAGATTGCCAAGGTGTGAGTCGGGGTGCCGAGCGCGGGCGGGCTCAATACAAATGCTAACTGAGCCGGATGGCCCTTATCTTTGCGAGCCGCATCCTTTGCTTGCCACTCGGGATGCGCCTCCAGGTTGAGCCTGAACAAGAGGGTTTTGAGGTCCTCTTCACCGGACCGGCGATCTACGAAGTACGTGTACCGTGTTCCGGTATTGAGCAGCTTTTTTCTCAACCAAGACAGTACTGGTTCGTGGAGCGCCATCGGCCTGCGAGTGACCATCCAGACGTCATCAATTTCAAGCTTGTCTTGGAATTCTGATTCAAGAAGCATGTCGCGCAAGAAAATGGGCTCTCCATTCAGAACATCCTCAGGTAGGACTTCCCAGCCTGGTGCCTCCGGCTCGTCTCGAAGTGAATAGCCGGCTATGGTGCGCAACTGGAGCCTCTGTTCAGAGGTCAATCCGAGATGACCTCCGATCTTTCCGATGGCCTCGATAGTAGGAAGTCTCACGCCGTTTTCGATCATGCCCAGGAGGCTGGCGCTCATACCGGCTTTGTCGGCTAGATCGGGGCGGCTCATTTTTCGAATCAGACGGTAAAACGTGAGCAAGGCTCCCATGGCCAGGCGCTTTGTCTCGGAGCTAGACGCGAGTTGAGCCTTAGCCTTTTCCGAAGGTACGACCGTCTTTGACGCCTTGGCCTTTTGGGAACGGCGGAGGGCGGATTGTTTCAAATCCTTCTTCACTAGATAAATCTCCCTCTAAAGAACGATAGGTTTCGTCAATGAACGTGGCAAGCGGATTCTCCAAAGGAGAACTCTAATGAATAATGAAATCGAAATCAATCAGAAGACTCTTGAAAATCTACAACGAAAGCTGTATATATGAATCATGTACCGTAAATCAACACAAGGTGTTGCGAATTGACAACCATCCTTAGCGAATAAGGCGGCTTCGGAGGCTGGACGCCGAGGCTGCAAGAGCAGTACTCAGCGTTCACCAAAAAGCGGGGCAGTCCTTGCCGGGACTGCCCCACCGTCCGCTCAATGGCGAACGCCCAGACTCAATCGCAGGAGGATTGAATATGGGCGACTACCATCAAACCGCAAATCCAGCTTCGCCTTTAGGCTCTCTCTGTCTCTACAACGGTTTGCAATTCAATCGGTTACGCGGGAAGATCCGCTTCGCCACGTTCTGTGGAGAGACCGTATACCTCGTCCTAGTTACCCCCCTGGAAGAAGAAGATTTGGGAGACCTTGCGGCCTACCTGAGCATGTGGTGGCGCAATGACTACTGCAGGATCTGCTTCCAGCTGGATCGGCGGCTTGAAACCGTCGGGCTCCGGACCATCTTGGCCGGGTCTCGAGTTGAGCTTGTGCTGGCAGAGGGTGAATTTGACGCCTTGGCTCCCGCACGCATCGATTCGGTCGGAACAGCACTTCAGCCCTCTACGCCTCAAGATCATCGTAGTGGGGCGGATGTTAGTCCGGAACCTTTGACTGTTGGATAGATCGTCAATTCGCGGGCGAATTCTCATTAGCACTTCGTTACTGTTCCGAACGTCCGCTTCGGCGCGTCCACTTTACGCAAAAAGACAAATACATGGCCATCATGGTCTGAGAGTAAGGTTCGGCGTGTCTCTCTAATGCTGTGGCTAGATTCCGGAACGTCCAGTCACCACCGACGGAACATCCCTGACAATCTCCGCGGCACTCCGGCGTCTGACCATCGCAACACGTCCCAAGCGAATACCTTATTGTTGGCCTTGGAGGCTTTGACCGCTACGATTTCGACTACATCGGGATTTTTGGCGATCCCAAGAATCGCCGCATCTCATTGATTTTAAATGGTCGGGGCGAGAGGATTCGAACCTCCGACCCCCTGGTCCCGAACCAGATCTAGCGGGCTACTGAAACCTGTTGAAGTTGCTTGCCTGCAACTGGTTTAGATTGAATGTGTTGCGGTCGCGAGGTGGAATCCTGTGGGTCTGGGCTGCTCCCGGAGGCTCTGACCGCTACGATTTCGACTACAGTCGGCTGGCTCAAACCGAGACAACGGGCGGGCAAAACCACGATGCTCGTTGTGTCAAACCCCACGCTTTATGGCCCGGATGGAATTTTGGCGAGGCACAACAACAGCTCTCTTTCAAACAACCGGAGCCTTGCCTACCTTCATCTTCCACTCTGAAAACGCAACTACATACAAGACGATTAAGTTGACTAGTGGAACAATCATAAGCAGTGAAAGTGCTCCAGCGAACCCTGCCTTCGAGAAAATCTTCCAATATGGGATCACGAAGATTGGCAAGACAACGAAGATCGCCAGCAGTCCCGCAACAATGCGGATGATTGCTGTTGTGTCCATAGTGCCTCCAATTTTGGCAATTCACTTCGCCGTTGGTTGATGGGTCTGGAAAACAAGAGGGGCTATCGCGTCACGTAGTGGGCACTCCGCCCTATTGATCCCGCTCGAAAAAGTGGGTCTTCTGTGGGTTCTTTGGGTTCACGCGGATTATCCTTGGCAGATTGTGAGAAAAACTCTCTGCGTATGTTTTGGCCTGCGGAAGCGCCGGAAACGGGATTACATCCCAACCTTTGATCGAGCGACCTTCCGAATCGAACCTGTAATGCAGTTTGACAGACGAGCATCCCCAAATCGGGTACAGCACAACTTGACCTGTAATTAAGGCTCTCGCGCGCTCCCACTTGGAGCTCTCGAAATAATGAAACACTCGCAGAGCGCTCTTGAACGAATACGTCAAAAGTTTGTCCAGTACACCCAAAGCCATTTCTATTCTCCACTGCTAGTGTGCATCAAAATGCCGCTGAAATGGCACACCCAGCATGTACTGTGAGCTGACCAACAGTCGCCGCTGCTGCTATCGGAAACAGAGCGTACCCTTCCAATGTCTCCCATGCGCCAGCTACAAAACCGCTTCCCGAGCCAAGCCCCGTGCGAGCCCAGTTCTTGGCGGCTGCTTTGAGAAACGTCTGGGCTCCTTGCTGTGCTCCTGGTCTGCCCGATCTTTTGTACCAGTCGCTGTTAGTGTAGCGCGGCTATTTTTATTGATCGATAGTCGCAGTCGGGGGTGTGGAGAAGTGGGAAGCGCGTAGCGGTTTCCACTTCTCCATACCCCAAGCTCTTTGCCACCCAGGCTTCTGGTGCCGGTGGCCGGTAACCCAGCGAGGAGTGTGGCCGGATGGTGTTGAAGTGAACTCGCCAACGCTCCGCCAACACTCTGATTTCCTTCATCGAGTAGAAGATCTCTCCGTTCAGGAACTCGTCCCGCAGCTTCGAGTTAAAGCTCTCGCAGTAGCCGTTCTCCCATGGGCTTCCCGGTTCGATGTAAGCCGTCTTCGTTCCCGCACCGGCGAGCCATTTCCTCAGACCCTTGGCGACGAACTCCGGGCCGTTGTCGGAGCGGATATGCTCCGGCACACCCTTCGTCACCATCACATCGGCTAGCGCTTCGATCACCTTCGCCGAACTCCATCTTCGTTCCGACCGGATCATCAGACACTCCCGGCTGTGCTCATCGATCAGATTTAACATCCTCACCGTCCTTCCGTCGTGTGTCCTCGCGCTCACGAAGTCGTAAGACCATACATGGTTGGCGTGCTCCGGCCGCAGCCGCACGCACGATCCGTCGTTGAACCATAGTCGCCCGCGCGGCTTCTGCTTCTGTGGAACCTTCGGCCCTTCGCGACGCCAGATACGCTCCACCCGGTCCTTGCCAACCTGCCAGCCGTCCCGCTTCAACAACGCTGTGATGCGGCGGTAGCCGTAGCGTCCATACTGGCTGGCCAACTCCACGATGGCCTGGGTGAGTGCATCTTCGTCTTCGCGCTGTGTCAGCTGATAGCGTTGCGTGCCGCGTGGCTGGTTCACCAATCGGCACGCCCGCCGTTCACTCATGCCTTGTTCCTGAGCATGATCTACCGCACAGCGCCGTCGTTCAGGGCTTAGAAGTTTCCCGAGGCGATGTCCTTCAGCACCAGCTTCTCCAGGCTCAGCTCCGACACCAACCGCTTCAGCTTCGCGTTCTCCTGCTCCAGCTCCTTCAGCCGCCGCGCCTGGTCCACCTGCAACCCGCCGTACTCTTTCCGCCAGCGATAGTACGTCTGTTCAGTGATCCCGCTTTCCCGGCACGCGACCGGGGTCGTCTTGCCGTTCGCCACCGCAACTTCGATCTGCCGCAGCAAACTCACGATCTGCTCAGGTGTATGCTTCTTGCCCTTCGCCATGTTCCGCTCCTTTTTGTACAGTCTCTCTCATGAGAACTGGTACATAAAAGGCCGGGCACTCCAACATCTTGACGGCGGAACGCGATGGCGATGAGGGGATCGTCGTGACGTTCTCAGATGGCACAACGGCTGGCTACGTGGTGGAAGATCTACTAGACCTAAGACCCCACCGCCTTCATACCGCCAGAGTTCGCGAATTGCCCCATGATCCCACCGGTTAGCTAGGTCTTGCAGTCTGTTGATTGCGACTGCCAAAATCGCAGCCCAGCCCTCGCTGTCCGCGCACTGTGTCCATCTCAACCAATTTGTGACACCTGCGCCTGCAAAGATCGAGGCAGTGCTATTCATGGAAGCCCTGTGACAGTGATCACCATTGATTGCAGGGTACTCGGCGCACACTAAGGAAACGCTCCCAGTGGAGTCGAAAACGGTCGTGTCCCGGTATGATACGGAGTACGACCGGGTAGTCCTTACCTTCGCAAAGGGCGATTACTTCCTGTTGCACGAGCTGAATGTTTCATAGAACGACGGAAAGATGAGCACGGTCAGCACATTGCCGTTTGGCGTCCCACGTGCCACATAGAGAACGTAACTAGGCCGGGCAGTATTCACTTAAGCGTGTGTGGTGGACATTAGCACAATGTTCACCACACACGCTGTTTAGCGTTTATGCGAGACAGGTGTCCGCTTCTGTGATGCCAATGTCCGCTACCATCTCCGGTCTGACGAGCAGAGTATCGCTGTAGCCACCCCGGCAGCTTCAGAGCTATCGAGGTGAAAGATGAAAGACGAGGCAATACAGGCCCGCGCTCTCGAACTGGAAGCAACCGTGATTGGAACATACAAGCTCTCAGCTAAGCCTTCGCTGATTGCCGAGGGCGAGTTCAAAGGGAAACTTCTGTCCGTGGTGTTCATAGCCACATCCCCCGGCGAAGCCGTGCGATGGTTCGCAATCAACTGCGGCCAATTTGAGAGTGCCTTCAGCAAGCTCATTCCGAGTGGATTGGCCACAGAAATGGTTGACGCCCTCACCCGAGGAGAAGCTATTGTGTTCCCCGGCATAAAAAAAAAGAGCAGTTTGACAGCGGCTTTCACTACGAATGGACGCCTGTCTTCTCTGACCCGGCTTGCTCTGTGCTCTATGGGGGGCGGAGATGAATCAGACCTTGGAAATCGACCTCTTGGCTCTGGTTGTTCCGGCGATCGCGCTGGCGCTCTGTATATTCCTTGAACGACGCAGCAAAACTTCCACCGTTGAAGTGTCGCAGCCCGCCAAGAGCGCGATCGATCAATCAAAGTTCAAACTGATTAGGCCCAGAAAACCCTAACTCGCGACGATTCGCTTTTCGTTCTGATTTAGGATTTGCCGAAGAGAGCCCTGCATCGAGGAGAAATTGATGGAAGACAAAGAAAGACAAACACACGCGTACGAGGGTGTCGAACCAACTTCGAGTGGAGCTGGGTTCGAGATAAACCAGAGTGACAATCAGACGACCTTCTGGGGTGTCTTGTGCCGAACTTGCCACGAGTTGATTCCATTCGACGTCTGTCCCTATGCTTCGTTCGGACCTGGAGCTGCAAACATGAAGGCCGGTGCGATTCGTTGCGGGCGCGGCCACAATCACATTTACTTTCCTCACGATTTCCAGTTCTTGTCCTTCGCAGTTCCGATCAATGATGCGTTGATGCAAAAGAATCGTGAGATCTATAGGGCTATCAATCCCTCATCCAACGCGCCCTTTGGAGGGTTGTCGAAGCCGAACGCGTATGACGAGTCAAATGTTTCGCCGGACACACCACAGAGTGCCAAAGCGCGTCCGGCAAGCCTTCTTCCCGATGTGCGCAGACAGAGTGCCCAGATTGCTGCGAAGGATCGCTGGGCTAACTGGGCGATTAAGAAGGTGGGCTAACCGATTTTGCGCGTTTGCTTCTCGCAGACTGTCAATCTCGCGTTCGCGGGCTGGCTCCATAGCCCCACGGTATGCTCCATCTGCCAGCGTCGTTCGTGATATGCATCACGAACTCTCCCGAATCAACCAAGAATGGACCTAGTCGGGTCGACTCGGGCGGATTGGGAGCAGGGCCT
>Ga0207048_10209_pt1 | contig 11753 bp, 14 predicted proteins | sample Alteio_BWMinCont_65_FD_153301 | JGI IMG/M metagenome (GOLD analysis project Ga0207048, IMG submission 153301) | Enriched cells from forest soil in Barre Woods Harvard Forest LTER site, Petersham, Massachusetts, United States -... | ecosystem: Environmental > Terrestrial > Soil > Temperate forest >...
AGATGGATTCTTCGCGGAGTTTATCCTGAGCGCGGCGAAGGACCAAGAATGACAAACGTATTTTCTCCCTCTCCCCACTCCGTGGGGCGAAGATGGAATGAAGGTGTATCAACAACAATAAAAAACGACAATGAACAAAACATTCAATACTATCACATTCAATCAACTCCAAACCCAGTCGCAGTGCGACCGGATAAACACGATCCTGCGCGGCAATTGCATAGACGTCTTCCGCGCCGAGCCGTACGTGACCAAGCGCGGCGAGTGCGTCGTGCTGTTCGCCCTGTGGCGCCGCGGGAAGCGCCTGCATCCGGTGAAATATGCGTGCGGTTACTCGTGCGTACAATCGCGGATGCATACGTGCGTCCAAAAGCGCCTGCCGATGTACATCTGCATACGAGTGCAGGAGATTCTCAATGAATCCGACAATCTGCGGGAATCCGGGTACGGCGGCGCGCGCGCACCGGCGCAATCGGGATCGGCGCGTATGCAGGCGGAGCACACCTACGCGCAGGAGTGGATCGCCGAGAGCGACGACAACCCGATGTATGATTGAGGGAAGAAGTTTGAAGGCTGAATAGTAGGGAGAGGCACGCCTTCGTGTAGGGGCGCGGTCACCGCGCCCAACTGAAGGAGAAGAGATGCCCGATTGCTCCCTCTCCCCGCAAAGCGGGGAGAGGGTTGGGGAGAGGGGAGGTTGAGGAAACGAAACTGCTTCGGATTAACCGGGTAATGACTCTTCCCGCGCCCCTCTCCTGCGCACGTCTGCGACGTGCTTGTCCTCTCCCCGCTTTGCGGGGCGAGGATGGAAACGCGGGGAATGGAACGGCAACATCGTATTGACGCATTTACAAATTTTCACGCACAATCTATATATAGTCATCTATATTAAAGGAGATCAATCATGCCGAACGAACTACACGCGCCGGATGCCGGCGGCATCGCCCTGATGCCCGCCATTTCGCCGGAGCAGCTGACGGAGCGCTTCAATTTCCTGAAGTCGCTCATCAACGATAAGATCATGGCGAAGAACGAAGACTACGGCGACATGCCCGGCGCCGCAGGCGGCAAGCCCGCCCTGCTGAAACCGGGCGCGGAGAAACTCGCGGTGTTCTTCGGGCTGAGCGCGCGCTTCGCCATCATAGAAAAAGAAGAAGACTGGACCGGCGCAAAGCACGGCGGCGAGCCGTTCTTCTACTACCGCTACTCGTGCGCGCTCTTTCGCGGCACGGAGTTCCGCGGCAACGCCGAGGGCTCCTGCAACTCGTGGGAGCGCAAATACCGCTGGCGCGCCCGCGACCGCATCTGCCCCGGGTGCGGCATGCCCGCGCTCATCCCCGGCAAGCCGGAGTACGAAAAGGACGCGCGCTTCAAAGGGGGATGGATATGCTACCATAAGAAAGGCGGCTGCGGCGCAAAATTCACCAAGGACGACGAGCGCATCGGCGGGCAGCCCCTCGCCCGCGTCGTCAACCCGGACGCCGCCGATGTGGTGAACACGATCCAGAAGATCGCGCAGAAGCGCGCCTTCATCGGCGCAACGCTCGTGACGACGGCGGCATCGCAGTTCTTCACGCAGGATTTCTCGCAGGACTACAACGAAATAGACGAAATGACCGCCACCGCTGCCGCGAAATATGCGAAGGCGTCAGGTATTGATAAAATTGATAAAAAAGATGACGCCAAGAAAGCCGAGATACTGCGCAAGTACCAAAAGCGCCATGAAATCGTGAGGTACGCGCCCTACAAGGATCTCTTGAAAAAGCCGGACGCCAAGCAGGTGGAACGCGAGGAAACGATCGCGCGCATTTCGGAGAAGATGGACAGCGCAAGCAAGGCGGGGATGAAGCCCTCCGCGATTAAGCGGATGTTGGAGAGAGCCTTCGGCATTGAGGAGGCTGAAGATGTTTTCCAACTCCCCACGAATGAACTTGCCGAGGGGGGCGGGCGCTTCTACGCATTCGTCCGCGAGGCAATTGCAAAGGGGAAGAAAATGAAAGATGAGGTGTGAAGGGTGATGAGGAAGAGGCACGCCTTCCTGTAGGGGCGCGGTCACCGCGCCCAACTGAAGGAAAAGGCACGCCCGATTGCTCCCTCTCCCTGCGAAGCGGGGAGAGGGGAGGCTGCGGGAAAGACTCGCATTGCAGATGAAGTGTGTAATACGTCCGCACGCTCCCTTCTCCTGCGCACGTCTGCGACGTGCTTGTCCTCTCCCCGCTTCGCGGGGAGAGGATGGAAATGCGTGGATTCTTCGGTCGCTACGCTTCCTCAGAATGACAAACGTATTCAATCTATCAACTTTTTTACAAACAATATTTTTTCACACGCACAATGCCAGACGAACAAAAATACGTTCCGCATCCCCGTGCATCTTCAGTGTTTTTTCCGGGAACCATGAAGATGAACGGGAGGAAGATGAAGGCAAGAAAGTCCCGCCGGTTCACCTCCAAAGAGGAAGCGGGCGAGGACTATAACTGGTGGGTGGATGGCGACCTGACGCCCGAAGAGATAAGTCCGCGGCGCGTGGCGCACGTGTACCGGCACGATGACATTCCCATTCGGCGGCGGCGGAGAGGGAATGAGTGAAGGAATCATACAATGATCGTCGAGCCCGGATTTCTCGGACATTGGAAGACCAAACTATTTGAATCTCTCCTGCATGACCCTCTTGGTCACACCTATATTATGCGTTTATGGGGTCATTGTCAGGAGCGCAGGAGATGGTTTATCCAGGACGAACAGGGATACGAAGAAATAATAAGCGCCGTGTGCGGTTACGACGGAAATTCCAAAGAATTTACCGAAATATTATTCAAGTGCGGCTTCATCGAGAAAAAAAAGCGCGGCATTTATGTGCATGATTGGGAAAAGGTCAATGTAGGGCTCGTAACCGCTTGGAATAACGGAAAATACGGGCGCAAGGGTGGACGCCCTCGAAAAACCCGCAAGGTTTCCGTAGAAAACCCTCCGGGTTATGAAAAGCATAATTCTGAAAACCCGGATGCCCCCCCGATTAGATTAGATCAGATAGGATTAGATGAGATTAGACAAGAAGGGAATGGGAATGAGGGGGAGCGCGCGCGCGAGCCGGAAGTGGGCGCGGTGTTTCGGTTTGAGAAAACCCGCCCGAGGGATGAAGCCGAGGTGATCGAGTACTTTCGGACGCAGGCGGTGGCGGAGCCGGAGCAGTCGGGAAGGATCGCGTTCCTGCATTACAACGGCAAGGATTGGCGCGTGGAAGGCGCGCCGATTCACGATTGGAAGGCGAAGACGCTGCATTACTACCTCACGTTCATCGCGCCGAAACAGCGCAAGGAGCGCCGGGAGGAACAGCTCGACGCGCAGCTGACGGAAGTCCGCTCGGCGCGGATGAACGGCGGGAGCGGATTTGCGGCGGGCGGCGTGGCGTCGCAGGCAACCGGACCGCCCGGCGAGGTGACGATTGAGAGCAGGGACGCGGCGAACGGATTCCAGCCGTTCCTTGTCCGCAACGGCATGCGCCACGGTGAGGATTGGAGCATCCGCCGCGACGGCAAACGATGGATTTTCACCGGCGCGGGCATCCGCAATTTGTACGCGGAGTACGTGAAGACGCCGGCGTGGAAGAGGTGAAAGAAGTGTGAAGTATGAAGGCTGAAGTATGAAGGCTGAATGGGGAGGGGGAGGCACGCCTTCGTGTAGGGGCGCGGTCACCGCGCGACCGCATTTTCTCCCTCGCCCCGTAGGGGCGACATATTGGTAGAGGCATGGTGAGGGGGTGTTTTAAACGGCAAACCCAAAGGCGTGTCATTGCGAGGAGTGAAACGACGAAGCAATCTCCCTGCGAGACTGCCATGCTATGCGCGTGGATTCTTCGGTCGCTGCGCTCTCTCAGAATGACAAATACAAATATCCCTCTCCCCATTTCATGGAGAGAGGGACAGGACAAGACAAGACAGATAATCTACACCGGTATCATAATCGCTTCCTGAAACCTGACAAAAATGCGTTCCTTGACGACCTTCCCCTTGTCGTCGAAGATGACGGCATGGTAATTGTATGATACATGGTTATCGAGATGCGGTTCACCCTGAGGGGAAGGCGGGGAGCGGCTTTTCCGTTTTACAAAATTGACGGCAATAATCGTAAAAATCGCATCTTTCTCAATGCTGTCACAGCGGAATCTGTCGCCTTTGTTGAATTTAGTCATTATGTTCGTTACTGAAATATTACCCGATTAAATGAGATGAAATAATGTATACACGCGCAATCACGCTGGAATCATCATCGCTTCGCAGCTTTTACCAAAGACGTAATTCGATGTCTCGCCATTTTCATTGTTGCTTTCTGCGCAATATGAATAGGGTGCAGGGTTCTGCCGAAATGGCAGTTCTTTGGTAGTTTGAGAAAGCGAGTCTGCTTTCGTCGTGAAGTTAACAGACGTAATTGTGAGAATAACGTTATTTTTTACGTTATCGCAGCGGAACCTGTCGCCTTTGTTGAATTTCGTCATTATGTTCGTTACTGAAAGAGTACCTGATTAAATTGATGATAAAATAAAGTGAGATGAAAATAATGTCATAAACGCTCGCAGTGTGCCGCGCACGCGCGATCACACGGAAATCAATGGCATACGCAATTATTATCACACGGCAATCATGATAGGTTCGCTTATCTTGCCGAAGACGCGTATCTTGGACGGTTTCCCGTCTTCATCGTACGTGACGGCGCTATACGTGTACGATGCGCGGGATTGAATCATCGGCAGACCCTCGGCAATCTGCGAAATCGTGCTTCTATGATTGATAAAGTTGACGGCGATGATCGTAAATATCGCGTCCTTCTCGACGCTGTCGCACCGGAATCTGTCGCCTTTGTTGAATTTCGTCATTATGTTGATAGCTGAAAGAGCACCTGATACAATGAGCTGATAAAATACAGTGAGATGAAATAATGTCATTCGCGATCACACGGAAATCAATATCATACGCAATTATTATCACACGGCAATCATGATAGGCTCGCAGATTTGGCTGAACACGCGGCTCTTGGACGGTTTCCCATGTTCGTTATGGGTTACAGCGCAGTATGAATACGATACGTCCGTTAGAATATTCGGCAGCCCCTCGGCGGTTTGCGAGGGACCGATTCTCCGCCGGATGTATGTTATGGATTTGATCGTAAATATTGCGTTTTTGAAGACGTCTTCACAACGGAACTTGTCGCCTTTTTTGAATTTTGACATAATGGGTCCCTTTCACTGAGAATGAACAATAGGATGAAAAAATAGAATGTTTGATATCGGCGCGGTGAACGCGCTACTTTTTCTGCGGAGAGCAGAACTCAGACCGGTATCATCAGTGGCTCTTTCACTCTGCCAAAGATGCGGTCTTTCGAGAGCCGTACTTTATCCTTAAAGATGGCTGCAAGGTATGAATAGGATACGTAGGATTTGAAAAACGGAATCCCCTTCGCGGTAAGTGAAGGAAAGTTTCTGTGTTTCATGAAGCGTATTGAAACAATCGTGAATATTGCGTCTTTCACGACGCTTTCACAGCGGAACCTGTCACCTTTGATGAACTTAGTCATGTTTTTATTTATCCTTTCAAATCGGCGTTAATAACGCCTTTTTCAAGTAGCTTTTTCGCTTTGGATGAGATTTGACGAGGAGGGAGACTGCATCGCGGGCTGGACTCTCATGGGCTTGCAATGAGTGTAACGAAGGGGGTGTGGAAACAGTTCCGGTTTGGGAAAGTATTATACAGAAGCGCACCGAAAGGCGGTATAGGGTCGTGAAACGAAGGGAAGCGTCCTTTTACATGCGTACCGAGGAGGGAAATAGGGGAGGGAGTCTGAATTTGGATTCGCCGGATTAACTTGATTAATAGGATTTGCGGGACTCACTATTGGTAGCGGCACGATGACATGGGTGTCTGAAGCCGCGAAGCGGCGATATATGTATAGCCGGGGGCGTAAGCCCCCGGAAACAGTTCCTAAAAAATACAAGCCCCGTCGGGGCGACATATTGGTAGGGCTAGGGAGAGGGGCGATTGCGAAAGAGACTCGCGTTGCGGATGAAGCGGGCAATGCGTCTGCACGCGCCCCTCTCCTGCGCACGCCTTCGACGTGCTTGTCCTCTCCCCACGGAGCCTGCACAGAGCAAGCGAAGTGTGGGGCGAGGAAGAATCATAGGATGAATTACATGATGAATAACGGGGATTCAACAACAATTTTTACATACATGCAATGCACACAACCGAATGCACCTGCCCCATGCGCTATCCCAGTTTCACCGTCGGGCGGTTCCGGGAGCGGTACGGCGTCCTCCGCTCGCACGACAGCGTTGCCCGCGATTTTGACGCCGGCAAATTGCACGGCTACACCTGCGGCGCAACGACGTACCGCGAGATATACTCCTGCCCGCACAATTTGGCGTATTACCATGTAAATAGGGGGAACGGGGAAGGGGAAAAGGCGGGCGGATGAGAAAGAATATATCTTTGTGAAATAGAAGAAAATTAATAAATTTATCCTTATAAGATTTCAATCCAAAACGCATCCCGTAGGGATGCAATATTGGTAGTACATCGTTTAAACATATTCAGAACCCCTTTAGGGGTGACATAAAAAGCATCGATGCCCAATACGTACACACAAATATACGTTCAAACCGTTTTTGCAGTGCAAGGACGCCAAAATCTTATACCGGCGCAACACAAGGATGAATCGTACAAATACATCGCGGGGATTATCCGCAATTGCGGTCAGAAATTGCTTGCCATCAACGGCATGCCCGATCATGTGCATATTTTCATCGGGCAAGAACCGGACAGCAATTTATCCGAGATTGTGAAAATTATTAAGGTCAATTCAAATAGGTTTATAAACGAGAAACATTGGATGCCCGGAACATTCAATTGGCAAAGCGGATTCGGCGCGTTCTCCTATTCGAGTTCGCAACGGGACGATGTGATTCGATATATTCAGAAGCAGGAAGAGCATCATACGCGGCGGACGTTCCGCGAAGAATATCAGAAGATGTTGGAAGAATTTGGGGTGGAATATGATAAACGGTATTTATTCGAATTCATCGAATAATTTATATGTCACCCCTACGGGGTTCTAAACTTCTTTTTTCCCGTTATTCTACCAATATACCGCCCCTACGGGGCGGGCTGTTCCACGCGAAAACTACGCAAAATTGTTGAGAAGAGCCCCCTCACCCGACACGCTGCGCGTGTCTGCCCTCTCCCGCAAGGGGAGAGGGAGGAAAACGTCTGAACCGGGATTTGTGTGATTGAAAGGATTAGGAGGAATGCATGCCCCGCATCCCGTAGGGATGCCATATTGGTAGAAATGGGAGCCCCCGAAACCATCCCTCTCTCCACAAAGTGGGGAGAGGGCAAGCACGTCGCAGACGTGCGCGGGAGAGGGGCGCGTGCGGTGAGCGTATGGGTGCAAGTGAACGGAAATGCGAGTCTTTTCCTCATCCTCCCCTCTCCCCACCCTCTCCCCGCTTCGCGGAGCGAGGGAGGTCATGATGATGTTGTATGTTGACGGATTCCGGGGGCGGCAAACGTCTGAACCGTGATTTACATGATTTAAAGAATTAAAGGAAGGGATGCCCCCGAAACCATCCCTCTCTCCACAAAGTGGGGAGAGGGCAAGCACGTCGAAGACGTGCGCGGGAGAGGGGCACGTGCAGACGTATTGTCCTTTTAACCGCAATGCGAGTCTTTCCTGTAACCTCCCCTCTCCCTAACCCTCTCCCGCTTCGCGGGGCGAGGGAAAAATGGAACTCTCCGTGCAGGGAGAGGGAGGAAAGCGTGATTTGGAAATCCAAAACGCCGTTTGTAGATTGGATAATATTTTTCTCCACTTTTACGTACACGTTTTATAATGCACATATTCGCCAATAGCCGGATATCGCTTCTCAATCCGCACAAGCACGTGCGCAAGGAATTGCAAACCGGTCCGAATTGGTATGCGTTGTTTTTCGGGTTTCTCATTTTTTTGATTCATGGGATGTACGTGCACTTTGCGCTTTTTTTCTGCGCGTTGGCGGCGGTTGCGTTGATTGTCAATATCCCCGGCATGGAAAAGCATACTGACATCGTTCGCGTGTATGCGTTTCTGGTAAATATTGTTCTTTTCTTCACGATAAATAAGATGATCCTTGCGTCGTATCTCAAGCGGGGGTATCATCCTGCGTAGATGAAACGCTTGTGTTGCATAGCTGTCGCTGTTTTCGTCACGCTCGCCGTGTGCGGTACGCCCAAAGCGGCGCGAGCACAGCAACAGCCCCCCATCTTTGCCGTGTGGCCCGCCGACTGCGACTGGCTCCGCTATGTGAATTATGACGTCGAGTACGATTACGCGAGAGTCCTATATGTCTTCGGTGAAGTGAAAGTGATACGTGGGGATAATACATCGCGCGTCGTGATTTCGCATGCGATACGGGAAGATACCGTCATCAATGGCACCGAAAGCAGGGGCGACCACCAGGAATTGGCTTCGTTCAGCCGCACCGAAAATTTTGTCATTCCATCCCACGGAAGCGTTTCATTCTACCGTTTCCTAAAAACCAAATGCGTACGTTTTGATAAAACTATCCTCGATATAAATGTTGCCATACGTTCTGCATGGGACATTACCGATACGACACAGTTTGTCGTGTATCTCGTCCGTGCTTCGGATAATGCAATATTGTCAACATTAGATAGCGTCGGCACGTTCGCGAAAACGCCCAAAGATACAGGGGACATGCGATTTGGCACGCGACCGCGCTCCGCAATCATCAACTGCGCCCTGCCGGAGCGCGACGCAGGAACTATGGCGTATCTTGAAATCATGCCTGCGTGGTATGGCGCACCTACAAGCAGATGTTTTGCAAGCCCGACAAAAGGAATATCACTGGATATTCATGGCGGAGGTATCAGCTATTCGTCGTTATATAATAGCTCGGGAAACAAGGTATTGCCCTCCGACAACACCATGGCGGAGTGGAATGCAATAAAAGACAGCGCTATATACGCATATACGGACAGCGTGTATACCGCAACAGGCGGCTGTTTCCCCGCTTTTCGCGGCATCGGTTTCGACAGCGACGCGCAATACGACCGTTATTTTGCTCATTTTCATTGTGTGCGCGATACATTCTTCAATGGAACGTTCGGAGATTGGATAAATCCAAAATGCCATGGAAAAAAGCCCGTCGAGAATTCTGTGGTAAATTTGGCAATAAACGATAACTTCTCAATTACACAAATAAAGGTAGATGAAGATAACAAGTCATTGCAGCTTGTCATACACGCAACCTATGCAGTGCCGTACGCCAAAGTGGAAGTATTCAGCGCTTCTGGGACATCATACGGCACGGTGTGGAAAGGCGATTTGTCGGGCAACGAAACATTGTGCAATAATCCGTTGCCCGCCATGCCGAGCGGCACATATTTTATAAAAATATATGATGGCATGGGGTACGTCGTCGCCGCATCGAAATTTATTATAGTGAAATGAATGTGAATGAACCCCTCACCTAAGCCCTTTCCCTGCAGGGAGAGGGAGCAGCAGAATATCATACACATCCCCATTGTTCGCAAGGGAACCCGGCACTTGACTTGCATTGAAAATAAATATATATTTGCACCTTGTCATAAGCCAATACCAGAGTCTGATAACTCTGAAGGATTCGCGTTCAATGCTGGTTTCCAGCCATCCCTATATTACGTATTCTGCAAAACCAATTAATGCCATAATATATTTACAATATCTCCAATGTCAATGAAAACTATATTTGCATTCTTTCAGCCTCATTCATCCCGTTCACGCATACACCCGGCGTTTTCCCGGTGCGTGCCATTGCTCGCCGCGCTTGTTCTCGCGGTCTTCGCTTCCACGGCATATTCACTTGCAATAATAAGTGTAACAATTGCGCCGGACACGGTGCTCATCGGTTGCGACAGCTCGAAAAATATCGTTGTGACTATCGTGTATAGGTTATCCTCGACTGACGTCATTAGGCTTGCGGATAGCGCCGCAGCTGAGACACTATCAGTGTGGCAACATAACGGCAGATTGACCCGCGATAATCACGTCGGCGACGGAACTTTCAAAATCCCCAAAGGCGCACAAGGCGGGAGAAACTACACAGTACGGGATACTATTACGCTCTCTTGTGCGGCGCAGGATGACGGCATCTGCGTATTCAGCGGAAACGTCGGGGAAGGAAAAGCGGGAAGTCCGCATAAGATTTATGCGATTTTTAAAGACGTACGATCCACGAATGAAATACTTGTCAGTTGCAGGAAACCGAACGGCGCGCTGTGTTACCTGACGCCGCTGGTAAATCCCGCCAATCCCGTAGGCACGGAGAGCGTTGCCATCTCGATACTCAGCCCGCAAGACCCGGTCGGCGGCGTGAGCCTTAATATAGCCCTTCCGGGGAATCCGTTTACATACATCAACTTTCAGCCGGCTCCGAATTTCACGGAGACGTTCTCCAACCTGACCTTTGATACCGCGAACGGCGAATTTCATTTTACGGCGCCCCTTGCGACGTCTCACGTCATTGCGGATACGCTGACGATCGGTTCCATCAACTTTTTCGTCGCGGGAAGCGCCCCCGCCGGCACAACGACGCCGTACGGAGTGTACGAAATATCGTTGGATACGACCTCCCATTTATACGCCGATACGGGAATGGTGCATATTGTCGACGCGCTGCTCGGCGCGCAAATGATTGCCGTGCTCCCCGACGAAACGACCGCCCCGAAAATTGACACGGCGCTGATAACGGTTACGCCTTCCGGCATTACAGGAGCGGTGAACGCCATCACCGATACGTATTCCGATACGCTCGCGGATTGGGTCACCGTCAGTTTAATGGAAGACGACAGCCTCACCATCGACGCCGATTCCGTTATGGCGAACGGCAGTTTTACGCTGAACGACACCATCCTGAGCGACTCACAACTGACGCTCATCGCGATAAACGGCGCGGGTAAATCTGCGTCGTGGAAATTTACACCGTCGTTCCCAACGTACGTTCCGGAAATCACCGCGCCGCTGTTGAGCATCGCGGTCTATCCAAACCCGTTCACGAAGCCCGCCACGGTATTGCTGCAAGGCATAGCGCAGCCGGAGGGAGCGCGGCTGGTGTTCGAGATGTACGATGTGCTCGGGAGAAACGTGTATTCCCAGACTATACAAGCGCCGGTGGCGTCAATAAGTCCTGACGTACTGCCGGGGGTATATAGGTACATCGTCCGGGTGGAGGAAAAGGTGATCGGTTCGGGCGCGGTGGTGAGGTATTGAACGGGATAGAATTCCCCCTCACCCCAGCCCTCTCCATCAAGGGGAGAGGGCGGCAAACGTCTGAACCGTGATTTGCGTGATTGAAAGGATGAAGAGGAACGACGTCCCCGCATCCCGTAGGGATGCCATATTGGTAGAAATGGGAGCCCCCGAAACCATCCCTCTCTCCACAAAGTGGGGAGAGGGCAAGCACGTCGCAGACGTGCGCGGGAGAGGGGCGCGTGCGGTGAGCGTATGGGTGCAAGTGAACGGAAATGCGAGTCTTTTCCTCATCCTCCCCTCTCCCCACCCTCTCCCCGCTTCGCGGAGCGAGGGAGGTCATGATGATGTTGTATGTTGACGGATTCCGGGGGCGGCAAACGTCTGAACCGTGATTTACATGATTTAAAGAATTAAAGGAAGGGATGCCCCCGAAACCATCCCTCTCTCCACAAAGTGGGGAGAGGGCAAGCACGTCG
>Ga0207048_10366_pt3 | contig 11731 bp, 13 predicted proteins | sample Alteio_BWMinCont_65_FD_153301 | JGI IMG/M metagenome (GOLD analysis project Ga0207048, IMG submission 153301) | Enriched cells from forest soil in Barre Woods Harvard Forest LTER site, Petersham, Massachusetts, United States -... | ecosystem: Environmental > Terrestrial > Soil > Temperate forest >...
GTAGACGACGTCTTCGTCCAGCCATTTCTTGTAGGTCTTGCTGAGTTCCTGCTTGAGGGCCTTGGCGTTTTCTTTCTTTTGTTTTTCGCTGATTGGACGTTTCAGCGGGTCGACTGCCGGGGCGGTGTTATTCGCGGGAGCGGCTTGGCCACTCGTAGTCTGATCGGTGCTGGATGGCTTGGCATCCTGCTGGGCCACTGCGGACAAACCCAGCCCAAAAAGGGACAGCAATAAGAACGATGAAAGAAGGTAGCGTTGTAAACCTACCTGGAACATAGAAGGGTACTCCTCGCACACTATCTCGTGACTAACATTCTATGTCTTCGGGTACCTGAAGGCAAGGCTAACCCGCACGCCCTTAACAAATTGTAGGATGCAGGCAACTGTTGCGGAGGTGCCTGCGTGGGCGCTGTCCTGATTCGTCTTTTTTTCTGGGATTTCTGGCGGTATTGGCAAAAGGCGTTAACCACGGAGGACACGAAGGTCCACAAAGGAAAGCAGATAGCTACCGGCCCGAGGGTCTTTGCTGCCTTCTCACGACTATCGTTTTATCGATGCCTGGATATAGTTTGCCAGGATCTTGGCTGTCTGGGCGTTTAGCGCGGGTTGCGGGCTGTCCGGGCCGGTCTTGGAGGCTAGAGGCTTGGTCTTGATTCCGATGTAGACGGCGTCGTAGGTGGTATCGCCCAGATTTTCAACCTTGTGCTTGAACGCCGGGTACCAGCGGGACTCGCCGGGTTTGGCGTAGACCTCTTTCGTCTTTCCGTCCTGATCGGTAAACCGGAGGTGTCCAGCGGTGAGAACTACGACGACTCCGCCGGGATGGTCGTGCAGGCCGGATTTCTCGTGGGGACCGTAGTGGACATCCACGACCTGAACCCATTCATTTTCAAAGGCTAGTTTGTAGTGCTTGGACTCGACTTTGGTTGGGTCCTGTGCCAGAACAGGACTGATCACAACACATGCAAACGCTACCGCCCAGAATAGTTTGGACAAGATGATTTCCCCCTCTGCACGAGCGATCGGATTCTGTGCGATGGCGCAAAGCTACTCTGGGTTTAACAGACGTGTCAACAATGGAAGAGGAAATGGACCAAAGTGGTTAGAGGGAGATTGACTCTTGTTGTGGCCTCTTCAGCAATTGGGCGAGTGCAGGGATCCTTCGTTGGGAGTCCTTGGCAAGGCCGAGGACTCCGCTGCCTCAGGATGACAGTGCGAGATGAGAGTGGGTGAGCGACACGCTGTATGTTTGCAGCAACGTCGGCCGGGCTGTGGAAAATCTTGTCAATAGGCAAAATTTACACGAATGGGGTTAACTTGCTGCATCTAATCCAAATATAATTGTAGCAAAGTTGGCGGGTTTACCTATTTCAACATGATATAATAGAGGTAGACAATCAAAGAAAGGGACGCGGCCTATCCAGGCCGCGTTTTTTATTGGACCTATGAAATCAGGCAGGAAACCACCCAAGAGATGCAAGGGGCATATCAAGAATTGCAAACGGCGGGGCGAATGGTCGGAGCTTCAGTTTATGGCGCGAGCCGCGAAAGAGGGTCTGCGCCTGGCCAAGCCGTGGGGAGATTCGTCGCGCTATGACGTAGTGGTCGAAACCGGGGGACGCTTCGTGCGGGTGCAAGTGAAATCGACGGCCAACCGCCAGCCCAATGGCGGATACGTTTGCGGCGTCCATCCGAGCCCGGGCAGCGGGCTCTACAAGCGGGGAGACTTTGATTTCCTGGCGGCTTACCTTACTCCTGACGACGTTTGGTTCATCATTCCGGGGAGACTGATCGTCAGCCCGAAAAGGAACTCGATCACGCTGTACGCTGACGGCGTGGTGAATGATTGGACGCCTTATAAAGAGGCTTGGGATTTGCTGCTCAACTACCGCCGCACCAAGGCCTAGTCAGGCAGCCCGAGCGGCGGCAGCGCACGCACGATTTTCACCGTCTCCAGGCTGACCGTGATGACCTGCCCGATTAGTCTCAAAATGTACTGCGGATCGTCGGCGCGATTCGGATCGTTGGTGATGCCGCTGCGCTTGTCGGTTGAGACCTGGTATTGATCGATCACCCATTCGAGGGCGGAACGGTTGCCGAGCCGGTACTCGTAGGCTTCCTTTGGGATGCCGCTGAGAGTCAAGAATTGGTTGTAGATCAGCGAGGTCTTGTCCTTGCTGAGGCGCATTTTGGTGACGCGCCAGTCCAGCTTTTCTCCGGCTTTTTCTGTTTTGGTGAGCGGACATTCAGGCTGCTTTTCGTAGTGAACGTGGATCTCCGCCAGGCGCTCGCCTGCCTTCACGAACACGCGAAAAACCCGTGCGTCGTCTTGGCTGGCATAGTGCAACTCGCCCGCATCTTGCATTTTCTTGACCTCGGACAGAACTCTGTCCTTGGCCTCGGCGGATAGCTTCTCGAAGGGACGCTGCTCGGGCCCGGCAGACACAGGGTCCCTCGACTCCGCGTGAGCGTCCTTCGGACGATCACTCTTCGCTCGGGATGACAGAGTTGGGGTGGAAGCCGACACGAACGGAATGCGAGGCAGCTCGCGCCGCAGGTTGGCGGCGTAGCGCTCGCGGTAGTCGGGGTGGTGCAGGACGGCGTAGGCGTTGCGGAAGTGCCTGGTACAGTACCCATGCGGAGTCGGGCGGGGAATTTGATGGATGCCGGCTGAGTACACAGATCCTTCGTTGGGAGTCCTTGGCTTTCGCCAAGGACTCCGCTGCCTCAGGATGACGGCGATGGCGGACCATTGGGCTTGTGAGTCTGGGTGAGAGCCATTCTTTCGCCCCGCTGGGGCTTGTCTGTTTCGCGGGTTTTCCCCACGGCTTGCGCCGTGGGCTGCATTCTTGCGCCGCTTCGCGGCTATTTTCGGGCGACTCATTCCACTGGCCGCCGCTGTTAGTTCTATTAGTTGTGAAGCTCTCCGAATTCAGTTCAACTTCTGAGCGAGCGTACGGAGGAGATCGAATTGGAAACGCTGCTCACACGAGTCCAGAAGTTCACCGTCCTGGCACTGGCTGCAATGCTCTGCCTTGTGGTGATCCTCTCCACGCTGCATCTGGGCGTGCTGATCGCCGACGAAATCTGGCAGCCGCCTCGGTTTCTGATTCGGGTGCAGGGGCTGCTCGAGATTTTTGGATACTTCCTACTGGTACTGATCGGAGTGGAATTGATCGAGACGTTAAAAGCGTACCTGAAGAAGGACGTGATTCATATTCGCGTTGTCCTCGAAGTGGCGCTGATCGCTATGGCGCGCAAGGTGATTGTGGAAGAACCTAACACGGTGCCAAGCCTGACGTTGTTCGGGATTGCGGCCCTGATTCTCGCGCTCGGCATTGCGTTTCACGTTGAGCGGCAGGCGAGAAGAGAAACAGTTCACGATTGATTGATGTTGAATTCTAGATTCAAATGCCATCGGGGAATCCGCCGCGATGCAGCACCATGGGATCGTGCAGAAGGGTTTCGGGCTTGCGGGCCGACGCTCGCCAACCTAGTAGTTTTCCAAGCTTCGGCTAGCACTTCTCACGGTTAGACAAGAAATCCTGAGCGTCTAGACTAGTGGGAAGTGTCGGAGCCGCAGTGCGGGAATGTTGGGAAGTTCGAGCAATTCCACCGGGAAGCATCGCGAGTTATTCCTGCGATGATTCGTTGATGCGGGCGCCTCGGTCGTGGCCAATCGGTTGGCAGCGATTCAATATTTGGTTTATTTTCGTGGTCGTTGTCAGTGCTGTAGCAACGGGATATGCGCAGGATCCCGCCTCCAATACACCCGCTCCCGGTGCGGACAAAGGTGCCCTGCAAGTGAATTGGTTGTACGGGAGTTTTGTTCCCAAAGAAGTTCCGCTGGAGGCGCTGACACCGGCTCAGCGATGGAAGCTGTACACGCGGATGACCTACACGACCTATGGCATCTACATAAAAACCGGATTTTTCACACTGCGCGACCAGATCGCGAATAGTCCGCCAGAGTGGGGACAGACTGCCGCGGGTTTTGGCAAACGTCTGGGAACGCGCCAAGCTCAGTTCGTAATACAGAACTCCCTCACTGCTCTGGGGGATGCAGCGGTAGGCTGGGAACTTCGCTATGACCGGTGTCGCTGCGACGGGCTTTGGCCGCGCACCTGGCATTCCATCGCGAGAAACTTTGTTACCTACGACAGAACTGAGAAGAACTTGCGGCCGCAACTGATGCCCTACGCGGCCGCCTTCGGGGCTGCGGTCGCCGCCGCAGCCTGGCAGCCTGATAATCCAAATTTGCTGGTCAAAGGGTACCAGGGCGCCATCACCCAAGCCGGAGTTGGAATCGGAATAAATTGGCTGGCTGAGTTTGCTCCGGAGATCAAGAAAGTGCTCCGCAGGAACAAGGACAAAGCTGTAAACAAGCCTTAATCGACCTGTCCACAATTATCCCTGATCGGCTTCGATGGTCATCATCGAGCTTCCCACGTTGGGGACGGCAACCGGTTTCTTATCCCCTGAGGTGGTAGACTCTGAGGTTTTCCTGCTTGTCGGAGAAGCCTTTATGAACATTCAGCGTGTCGGAGTTGTGGGTGCCGGGACGATGGGCAATGGCATTGCGCATGTCTTTGCTCGCAGCGGTTACCGGGTTGTGTTGTGCGATGTGGAGCAGCGGTTTCTGGATCGAGGGATGGAGACAATTGGGAAGAACCTCGAACGGGAAGTCGCGAAGAACAAGATCACGGCGGAAGACAAGGTCGTGGTGTTGAAGCGTATCGAAGGGGCGGTCGGGCGTGCGCGGTTGGCGGACTGCGATTTTGTGGTCGAAGCGGCTACGGAGAAGTTCGACATCAAGACGGAGATATTTCGCGATCTCGACCGGCTTTGCCGACCTGAAATTATTCTTGCCTCGAACACATCGTCGATCTCCATCACCAAGCTGGCGGCTCTGACCAAACGGCCTGACAAGGTCATCGGGATGCACTTCTTTAATCCCGTGCCGGTGATGAAGCTGGTGGAAGTGATTCGTGGTCTGGCTACTTCAAACGAGACTTTTCAGACGGTGCGCGAGTTAGCGGTGAAACTGGAGAAGACTCCGGTTGAGGTGAACGATGCCCCGGGATTTGTCTCGAACCGGGTGCTGATGCCGCTGCTGAACGAGGCCATGTACGCGGTGATGGAAGGCGTGGCCACGGCGGAGGCGGTAGACGAAGTTTTCAAGCTGGGGATGGCCCATCCTATGGGTCCGTTGACCCTGGCGGATTTCATCGGCCTCGACGTGTGCCTTGACATCATGCGCGTGCTGCACGATGGGTTGGGCGATCCCAAGTACCGGCCTTGTCCGTTGCTGATCAGGATGGTGGATGCGGGGTGGTTGGGGAGGAAGAGTGGGCGGGGGTTTTATAAGTATTAGAAGCTGCGAGTAGCTACTTCGGGGGTACCGTCAACGTGGCTGTCTAGGAGACGCAGCGCCGGTGCTAGACCTTCTCCTCCGGGAACTCTATCTTCAGGCCTAGCGGGTCGGTGAAGCGGTTGGTCAGGTTGGCTAAGCCGACCAGCAGGTGCAAGTCGACAATCTCGGCGTCGGAGAAATGCTTCTTCAGCTTTTCGAAGTCGGCGTCGGTAACGTCTCGCGAGGCTGTTGTCAGCTTTTCCGCGTAGGCCAAGGCCGTCTGCTCTTTCCCGGTGAAGCGGGAGTAGTTGCCGCTTTTAAGCGCTTGCCAGTCTTCCGCCGTCAATCCGACTCGCTTTGACGACGCTACGTGATGCTGCGTGCAGTAATGGCAGCCATTGATAAACGAGACACGGAGGTAAATCATCTCGTACAGCTTGCGGTCGAGCGAGCGGCCCACGCTGGCGTAGAACGGCAGAAAAGCCTTCAGCATTTCCGGACGATGTGCCAATACCTTTTGCGCGTTCCCTGGTTTGCCGCGCAGAGCCTTTTCGTAAATCTCTTTCACTTCGGGAGGGGCGTTTTCAGGTTCGACTAACGAAATGCGTGCCATGAGAACCTCGCGGGAAATTAGAATCGCACTCCGTATGATAAAGCAGCGGTCCCCGGCGTCGCCCGAGGTAAGCCGGCGGGAAAGGTATGACGTTGAACACGCAAGTGCACAGATCCTTCGCGCTGCTCAGGATGACAGCGTGAATTAGGCTGCAAAGTTAAGGACGCGGCACTCGGGCACTTGGGACAATTCAGAAACTCGAGGGGGAAATCAGGAAGGCGCTACTTCCGGCCGGGATGAGCTTCTCCCTTGGTGGAAAATACGGAGTAGGGCCATTCGTTCTCTTTCTTCGGCAGAGGCACGGCGGTCGCCGCGGGCTTGGGATCGATTCCCCAGTTCGCCGGGGCAGGCTGGATGCACCAGATATTCGCGGGCTCTTCCAGCGCGATTCCCACCAGCCAATACTTGCCTTCCGTTCCCAGCGGAACGCAGTTGGCCACGCGAGCTGGCGCGCTCGTTCCCCCAGGAAGTTCGTCGAGCAAAACCGCCAGGCCCGGTTCCAACGGCTGGCTGAGGCGCACGCCACATCCCTCTGTGTTTACAACCAGAGTATGGCAGTGCTCGCTGAATGGAACGGCCGGGTCAAGGCTGGCGAGGCGAAAAGGGATCTGCGCCCGAATTCGGGTACTACGACGTTCCGCTGCAATCGATTTCGCACCCGAGTTCATATCCGGACCATCTTTGATTGTACGTCGCGTGACAATCTTCGTTTGCAGGCCGCGGCGCAGAGTTGAAACCAAAGTAACCATCGCGGCCACTCGTGGTTTTGCCGCATTCGCGAATAATATCGTTCCAGCATGGCTACTGCTGCTGAGCCTCGACTGGTTTTATCTGCAGCCAGGAAACCGCGGCCCGTACCAGCTTTCGGTTCCAGCTCCGAGTTCGATTTGTTACTCGCCTGCTGCGCCGATTCATGCGGTGACGAAGCCGGCGAGCGCACCCGCAACATTCTGTCGCGTCTGCTGGATTGGGAACGAATGCTTCGGCTCGTAGACCACCATCGTGTGGTTCCACAGGTGTACAGCGAACTGTCGGCGCTTTCTCGCTGGGTTCCGGTTCAGCACCTGAATGCGCTGCGGCTTCGTTACCAGGACAACGCGCGAAAGGCGCTGTGGTTTACTGGGGAACTGGTTCGCGTTGTTGGCCATCTTGAATCGGTGGGAATCAAGGCGCTGCCGTATAAAGGCCCGGTTCTCGCGCAGACTCTGTATGGCGACGTTACGCGGCGCCAATTTGGCGATCTCGATATCCTGATTCTTCCAACGGATGTGCTCAAGGCGAAGGCCGCGTTGCATGATCTGGGATACAAACCAGCAATCGAGCTTGCGCCGCGACACGAGACTGCTTACGTCAAAACTGGATACGAATATTCGTTCAGGGCTGCGCACGGCTCAAACCTTCTGGAGTTGCAGTGGCGAATCTTGCCCCGTTTTTATTCCATCGACTTCGATGTTGCGGACTTTTTTGAGCGCTCTGACGAGATCGTCGTGGGCGGTCGCCGGATGCGAACCCTGCGGGCGGAAGATCTGCTGCTCGTACTCTGCGTTCACGCTGCCAAGCACATGTGGGTCCAGCTTTCATGGTTGTGCGACATCGCGCAACTGGTGAAGACCGGGCGGCTTGATTGGAATGTGATTCAGGACGAAGCCCGGCGGCTGGGAATCGAACGGATCGTCAGCCTGAATTTAGTGCTCGCCCAAAAGTTGCTCGGCTTGCAATGGCAGTCCTCGCGTCAAACGTGGGCATTCCAAAACGGTCGATCAACAGCCGTCTTGGATGAAATTCTGCGCATCATCGAACGCGGGGTCCACTACGACACGGAATCGCTCTCCTATTTCCGCCTGATGATGCGGTTGAGGGAGCGCCGGCAAGATCGAGTGCGCCTCTTGTGGCGTCTCACCGTCACCCCGAGTGTGAGCGAATGGTCGGCGATCCAATTCCCGCAACCTTTGCAGCCGCTCTATCGCCTGCTGCGGCTGTCCCGGCTGGCCAAGAGATTGGCTTCCGCCGGATAGTGCGCTCCGCGTTCATAGTTTGGACAGGCCAGGCCGCTACCAGGCAATGCCCCCAATGCTCCCGTGACGATTGCTGTTTTCTTGTCCGACGTACGATTTTAATTGCATTGAAGGCCCTGTTTGGATGCTGCCGTTCTGCGCTTCTCGCTTGCGAACCACCCTCACTCCATGATCGTCGTCAACTTGAATCGTCAAATCGGAACAGCAGGAGGAGCACAGCCAAACATATTCGAGTGGGCGGGACTTGCCTGCGTATTTCAAATCAGCTGGCGATTTGCGACCAGCTGAGGCCGCTTTGCGGTCGATCAAGTAAAGTTTTCCTTCGTGGAGATAGCGAAATGGAGTCGAGCAGCCCGGACGCGCGCACTTAGAGAGCATAAAATCTCCGAACTCGTGGTTGATGGCGAGGTGGTAGTGCCTTAGGGCTAATCAGCACGTCATCTACTTCCTCTCGCAAAGTGGGCAGCGTTTTCATAGCAGCCCTCAGCCAGCGCGCCGTGACAGCAGGTCTCGACGCGAAGAGCCGACAAACTCGCGGACCAGCGCGGCGATCTCATCTGCCGCCGTGTCCAATGCAAAATGACCGGCGTCGAGAATGTGAACTTCAGCGTTCGGAACGTCCTTGCGGTAGCGTTCCGGCTCGCCCAGGTCGAATGAGAGATCGTGCTTGCCCCAGAGGACTAGCAGACGGGGCTGCTTCTCGCGCATCCATGCTTGCCATTTTGGGTACGCGTCGACATTGGTTCGGTAGTCATAGAAGAGGTCGCTTTGAATTTCAGCTTGGCCGGACTGGCTGAGAAAGGCAAACTCATCGGTCCAGAGATCCGGATCGTAAAGCTCAATGTTCGGATCGTCTCCGATATGGCGTGTCTTCGTGGTCGGTAGCGACAACAGGTTTTGGCGCAACGCTTCTTCATGAGAAGGCCGGTCGGCCCAGAATGCCCGCCGTGTTGCCCAGTTGGCGCCCAGACCTTCGTTGTGAGACACAGCGTCCTGAACGACGAGAGTGTCTACGCGCTCCGGGTGCGCCAGGGCCATGCGGAAACCCACTGGGCCGCCGTAATCCTGCATGTAAAGTGTGTAGCGGGAGAACCCGAGCGCTTCGGTGAAAAGATTTATGACCGTGGCGATGTGATCGAAGGTGTACGCGAAGTTTTTCGGGTCCGGCCAGTCGCTGTGCCCGAAGCCGGGGTAATCAGGAGCAACCAGGTGATAGTTGTTTGCCAGCCGGGTCAGCAGGGGTTCGAACATTCGCGACGAGGAGGGCAGTCCGTGGAGCAAGAGAATGGTCGGGGCATCCTTTGGTCCCGCTTCCCGATAAAAAATTGAGAGTCCGTCAACCTTGACCGTGCGATAGAAGACCGGTTGTGACATGGGAATGTTCATCCTTTCTTGCGCTTCGAGACTGCTGTAGCCAACGTGATTAAGAAGAGTACCGCCGAGTTCCTCACGATTGTTTTGAAATTCATGGCTCCGGGCTCAACTATGCGATCAAAATGCACGATTCGACTCTCAAGCGTCAGGCTGCGATGCTCAACACGATTTTGCCGCGCTTATGCGGCGCGCCTCCAAGCATCTCGTGGGCGGTGCGAGATTCTTCCAGCGGGAGCACAGTTCCTACGTCCGTAACTAGTTTTCCGCTGTCGAACAGTTCCGTGATCTTGTTGAGGCGCGCGGTAGTCACCTCCACATAAAAGAACGCTGCTCGAACGCCATAGCGTTTTTGTGTCGCCTCGGGGACGGGTGACACGACGGAAACAAGAATCCCACCTGGCTTCAGAACTCGAAGCGACCGCTGCAGCGTATCTCCCCCGACCGTATCGAGGACGACATCCACTGCACCCACCGACTCCTCGAACCGCTCGGTTTGATAGTCCACAACTCTTTCAGCGCCCAGACCGCGGACGTAGTCGAGATCGGCGAAGGCGGCGGTCGCGACTACATGAAGGCCGCCCTGCTTAGCCAGTTGCACGGCATAGGCGCCAACGTTGCCCGCAGCCCCATGAATAAGTACGGTCTGCCCAGCGGTTACCTGGGCATAGTCGAACAGCATCTGCCATGCCGTGACACTTACGACCGGAGCCGAGGCCGCCTCGATGAAGTTTAGGGTCTTGGGCTTTTGCGCCATCATTCTGGCGACGGGCAGCGCATATTCTGCGTATGCCCCAGTGAACTGCTCGTTTGTTGCCCCGTATACTTCGTCGCCGGCTTTGAAGCCTGAGACTTCCGCTCCGATCGCTTCGACGATTCCGGAAAGCTCGGACCCGAGAATAAGCGGCAATGGTTGGTGGCGTCCGCTTTTGCCCTCGCGGACGAGCGCGTCCCAAGGACCTACCCCCGCGGCCTTTACACGCACTAGCAGTTGCCCGACGGTGGGTGCCGGCCGAGGCAAATCATCGTTGATGATCACGCTCGGTGGGCCAAATTGGAGAACTCGTTCAGCTTTCATGTCGGAACCCAGGCTTTGTGAAAGCGTCCAATTCATGAACCAGTTGACCTCACATCGTCAAAACGACGCGGAACTCTGCCTTCCCGCTCAGCATGCGCGCGTAAGCCTCGGCCGCTTTTTCGAGCGGATAGGTTTCAATCATGGGACGCACTCCGCTTAGTTCAGCGAAGCGCAACGTGTCTTCGGAATCGGCTGGCGTTCCCGAGGCCCAGCCCTGAATTGCTCGACTTCGACTGATGAGCTGTAACGGTGTGACCTCAATGGGATCGAATGTTGCGCCGATCACCATGAGCTTGCCGTTCGGCGCCAGGCCATCGATCAGCGCGGACATCGCTTTCGAGCTTGGGGCAGTCGCCAGGATCACCTGCGCGCCGCCCAGTTTTTGCAGCTCCTCAGCTGCGTTGGTCGCGCCGCTGTCGATATACACATTGGCTCCGAGTTTTTTTGCAAGGGACGCGTTTTCGGAGCCGCGCCCGATCGCCGCGACCTTGTAACCAAACTTGTTCGCAAATTGAATTCCGAGGTGCCCGAGACCGCCGATGCCTTGCACCGCAACCAGGTCGCCTGGTAGCGCACCACTGTGCCGCAGCGCGTTGTAGGTGGTAATGCCGGCGCAGAGCAGCGGCGCTGCTTCGGCGTCTTTCAGACTTTCCGGTATCGAGACCAGCGCCTCCACCGGAGCGAGCATGTATTGCTGATATCCACCGTCGTAGCTTATGCCACAAACTTTCAGGTTCCGGCAATTGCGAAAATCTCCGCGCCGGCACTCGCGACACGTGTTGTCCTGCCCGCCATGCCAACCGACGCCGACACGTTGTCCCTTTTTCCAGGCGGAAACGCCGGGACCCACTTCGTCGACGATACCTGCCACTTCGTGTCCTGGAATGCGGGGATACTGAATTCCGGGCCACAAGCCGTCTTTCGTGAGCGAGTCACTGTGGCATACACCGCAAGCCTGCACTTTGATCCGAACGTGTCCCGCATCCGGCGCTGGAATCTCGCGCTCGACAATCTCGAAATCCGATCCGGGCTTGGGAACTTGTGCCACCTTCATCTTTGTCATCTTCATTGGGACTACTCTGCTGGTTGCCATAAATCCTCCTATGAAGTTTCTTTGGTTGTTGAAAGGCACTTACTGCGTAGAAGATGACATTGTCGATGCTTTGGTTTCACTCGATGCGACGAACAGCGTTCGCTGATGCAAGGCGGCAGTCAGGTGATTTGCCAGTCGGGCCGAGGCCGCGACCGTGACCGTCCGCCAATCTCGACTTGTAGATCGAGGCGCGCTACCCATTAAATCC
>Ga0207048_10406_pt1 | contig 11716 bp, 13 predicted proteins | sample Alteio_BWMinCont_65_FD_153301 | JGI IMG/M metagenome (GOLD analysis project Ga0207048, IMG submission 153301) | Enriched cells from forest soil in Barre Woods Harvard Forest LTER site, Petersham, Massachusetts, United States -... | ecosystem: Environmental > Terrestrial > Soil > Temperate forest >...
GCGCTTCCCGTTCGACAAGCTCAAGATCGATTCGAGCTTCGTGCGCTCGATCGAGAAGGCGCCCGACGCCGCCGCTATCGTCCATGCCGTGGTCAGCCTCGGCCGCGGCCTTGGCATGAAGGTGACGGCGGAAGGCGTCGAGACCGCCGAGCAGCATCTGTTCCTGCGCGCCGCGGGCGTGCATTCGATGCAAGGCTTCCGCTTCGGCAAACCGGGCCCCGCGAACGAGATCGATCACCGGCTCGCGTCGCCCGATGAATATCGCGTCGGCAGCCCCGACCAGGAAGTCGCGCTGGCGAGCTGACGGCGTTTTCGCCGTCATTCCGGGGCGCGCGTAGCGCGAGCCCGGAATCCATACTCCCTGCCTGTGAGCCATCGGCTCAGCCCTTTCCCAACCTCTCGATCCGTGGTTATGGATTCCGGACAGCCGCTTGCGCGGCTTGCGGAATGACGAAATCGGGAGGTAACGATGGCCGGACGTAAAATTGCATTGGTGACGGGAGCCGGCACCGGAGTCGGCCGCGCGGTGACGCTGGCGCTGATGCGCGAAGGTTATGCCGTCGTGCTGGCCGGCCGGCGCAAGGACATGCTCGAAGCGGTCGCCAAGGAAGGCGCGCAGACGCCCGGCGAAGCCTTGCCGGTGCCGACCGACGTCGCCGATCCGGCCTCGATCAAATCGCTGTTCGCCAGAACCAAGGAGACCTACGGCCGGCTCGATCTCCTCTTCAACAATGCCGGCATCGGCGCGCCGGCAATGCCGATCGAGGAAATCCCGCTCGACAAATGGCAGGCCGTCGTCGCCACCAATTTCACCGGCGTCTTCCTGTGCACCCAGGAAGCGATCAAAATCATGAAAGCGCAAGACCCGCGCGGCGGCCGTATCATCAATAACGGCTCGATCTCGGCGCACACGCCGCGGCCGGGCTCCGCCGCCTATACCGCGACCAAGCACGCGGTCACGGGCCTGACCAAACAGACCGCGCTCGACTGCCGCGGCTACGACATCTGCTGCGGCCAGATCGATATCGGCAATGCGGCAACGCCGCTCACCGACCGCATGGTGCAGGGCGACGGCGTGCCGCAACCCGACGGAACGAAGAAAATCGAAGCGCGCATGGCCGCCGACGACGTCGGCCGCGCGGTGGTTTACATGGCGAGCCTGCCGCTCGACACCAATGTGCTGTTCATGACCGTGATGGCGAACCTGATGCCGTTCGTCGGGCGGGGATAAACTCCCACGTCCATGCTCGACTCCTGGCACGAATTCTACGCTCTGCTCGGCACCGCCTCGGCCGCGCTGATCGCGCTGCTGTTTGTCGCCGTCTCGATCGGCACCGGCGTGCTGACGCCGGATCCGGAGAGCCGAAAAAATACCGGCACCTATATGAGCCCGGTCGTGTTCCACTATGCCAATGTCCTGTTTCTCAGCCTGATCGCGCTCGTCCCGACACAAACCTGGGAATCCTTCGGGCTGGTGATCGGTGTCGCTTCGATCGGCAGCGTGATCTATTCGATCGTCATTGCGGTCCGCGTGCACCGCAATCCCATTTCCGATCTTCCGGACCGGTTGTGCTACGGCTTCATTCCGATGCTCTGCTACGCGGTGGGCCTGGTCGTGGCGCTGCTTCTGTTCGAAGAAAAGACCGCGGGGCTGAACCTGTTGGCCGGCGCGGCGCTGCTGCTGCTGGTCATCAATATCCGCAACGCCTGGGATTTGATGATTTCGCTGGCGCGGCGGGTCAATCGGCCCAACACTTAATCGCGTAACGTCACCTTGATCTTCGTGCCGGCGCGCACCTTGGCGAGCGTCTTCACGTCGCCGAGCGCTTTCGCCCAGATATTGCAGGGGCTCGCCAGCCGCGTCTCGTCGCCCTTCGAAATCGGCGTGCGGCCGAAGCCAATGGCGATGGCATGGCCGTCCGGCCAATAGGCGATCTCGCCCGGCGTGACCACGGCGCGAGCATCTTTTTCGCGCGCGACCTTCACCGGTATCTCGAAATAAATCTCCTCGCCCCAGGTCAGCGCCGAAGCCGCGATCGGCAGCGCCTTAGCGATCGCGTTGCCCGTCGGCGTGTTGAGCGTTTCAACGTCCAGCGTCAACGAGCCGAAGTCGAAGCGTATGAACATTGTCGCCTCCTTGCACGATTTTGCCGCTCTTACGCAGCCGTTTGAGCTCCTGGATGACGTAGCGGTCGGCGGTCCCATCGTAAAAATCGCACGGCATTAACAGCCGCACCGCGCGTTCCGGCCCGCCGATATTCTTAGGCGTCGCCGCCAAGATATCCAACCGGGCCTGTCGTTGCTGCTCGCGGGGCGCGGCGCCGAGGGCGCGCTTGAGACAAGCGCGCTGATCGCCGCGGCAGGTGCGGTTGCGTTGGCATGCGCTCTGCCCGCAGCGCCGCCAGGTTTCGAAAGCGTCGCAATAGCGGCGCTGCTGACGCGCGGTCTCGGCCTCGAAGCGGTCCGCATAGCGCGCGGTTGTCAGCCTGGGCTTGGTTGGGCGCATGATTGTCTCCTTGGCGGTTGGCGTAGGGGCACCCCTTGTGGGTGCCCGCGCTGCGGCAGGCCGCAAGCGGTGGGCGACCACAAGGGTCGCCCCTACGACATGCTCCCTCGTTCTCGCGGCGCGATTTCGCGCCCGAGCCGTCAACTCACCGCTTTCAAAATCCTGCCCCGCACGATCTTGGGGGCTTTTCTCTTCTTCCCTTCGCCACCGAAGCAAAAGGAAGCGGAACGCCGACAGACGCTGATGACCATCCTCCGCATCTTGCGATGCGGCTCGTGCCCAGACGGGGCACGATCGCCTGTCGGCGTCCCACCGCGGCTCTCGCCAAGGGGACTTACGTCACCCAAGGCGCAACTCAGGCCATGCTTCCTGGGACTTGGTCTGAACGGGCGTTGCCCGCCTTCGCCTGTCCCAGTCCAGTGAGCACCTCACGCGCCGATCGTAGTATCGGCAGGCATGATGCCCGAGCCGGCCGGGGAACGGGCCGTATCCTCCCGCCCGCGGCCACCGCACCCGCTCCGCATTCCCGAATACCTTCGCGAAAGGCGTCCTTGAACGAGCGGGATGATTAGCTACGTAACTGATATAGAGACAAATGTCAATGGTTGTCACCGTTGATGAAACACGCTACGTTAAGAATGTTGACAATTTGGGAACAAAAAGGGAATATATAGCGTTTATGTTTCGTTATTGACATTCATGAAATTGAAATGCAAATATGGGATTGGGAGAATCACCATGATTGCGACAGTGCATGTGCTTCACGCCAAACCCGAACCAATCGGAAATTTTCTTCGAGTCGGCCACACTGGGCATCGCAAACTCGAAGCATTGATTGCAGCTAGTCGCTTACGGTTTCGCCGCTTTGTTTTTGACGCCGCTCACATAGACGAACAGCAAGATTTACTGGCTACACTGCGACGTGCCGGTTGTGAGATCGTTTTGGATCCGAATGTTGCCGAGACGGCAACGCCGGGAAGATTTAATTCTGCCGTGTCCACGCTTCCGTGGGGCAATCCAGATCGGCCATGGGTTGCGGACGATTTTAGCAGAACAAGAAATCTTGATACTGCCAAGGCGATCGCCGAATTTGCAATGCGACATAAGGTAGATGCAGTTTTAGCACCGACACATTGTCTCGATGTATTTCCCAGTCCCTGGCTGCCGATTGATCTGCGACTCTGCGATGAGCTGCGGAAAGAACTTGACCGCATCGGCGGTAGGCAAGTGTCAATCGATTTCCAGATCATAACCACGAATACCTTATTGAAGGATGTCTCTGTACGGGAGACGCTCGTCGCGAGCATCCGTCACGTTCCGGCAGAAAATATTTGGCTACGGGCCTCGGGTTTTGGCGCAGCGGCTACAGGTTCGGCCACGAGGGGATTTATTGAAGCATCGAGAAGCTTCCACGAGACAGAGAAGCCAATTATCGCAGATTTTGCCGGAGGTCTTTCCGCGCTGGCTGCTGCCTCCTTTGGAGGCGTAGGCGGTCTTTGTCACGGGATGGGTCAGAAGGAATCCTTTCGTCTAGGCGATTGGCGACGGCCGGCCAGTGGAGGCGGTGGCTCAGCTAAGCGCGTTTATGTGCCCGAGCTAGATCGATCGTTTAAGATTGAGCAGCTTAATGCTTTGTTCGCGGTTAAGGGTACCCGGGCTCGTTTTGCGTGCAACGATACCTCGTGCTGCGCACATGGAACTGAAGATATGATTGAAAATTCGTTTCGTCATTTTGTCATTCAGCGCAGTCGGCAGATCAAAGATCTCTCGGATGTGCCAGAGGTGAGACGCGCAGAGCATTTTTTACTTCACCATCTCGATCCAGCGGTACGTTCTGCACGCCTAGCATCTCGACTCAAGTTTAGCGATGACACCATCGCGAAGCTCATCAACGAAACAAAAAAGCGTCTCATCAATCTTCGGGATCCTTTAGGCGACCTTCATTCCAGTTCAGCTTCAGCAACCAGATCCGCCACGCCGAAATTTCGGGGCGAAGATCAGAAATCCCAGTCTGCAACAGGTTAGAAAATGACAAGTGCGGTTTCTAAGATAATTGATGACTTACGAGATCGCGGCGGCTTGAAAGGAACAGACGTCGCAAACATCGCTGAAGTCTCGCCAGCCACGGTCTCGCGCTGGACTTCCGGCAAGGCTTTACCGCATCCGAAAACGCAGCTTATTATTTCGGACCTTCGATATGTGGTGGACCGCTTATCTGAGTTTTATACGCCTGAAGAGACTAGGCTTTGGCTTTATTCGAAACACCGCCTTCTGGATGGCGAGCGAGCTATTGATTTAATCAATCAAGGCTCTGCGGACAAAGTATTGGCGGTTATTGAGAGCCTTGATGAGGGAACTTATACGTAATGACTGGAGGTGGTCGCGTACATGACCGAGCGATCCTTGATGCTTTGGAGAGCTTAGAATTTCAGTTTATCGAAAGAGCTGTTTGGAGAGTTGCGAGGCGAGGACGAGATCCACTTCGAGGCGCAGTTGCCAATGGCAGATGGAACGCGGTCGGTGAATTTGAAGTCCTCTATTCAAGTCTAGCCGCAGAGGGGGCCTTAGCCGAGGTTGGTCATCGGCTGTCGCTTGAGCCGATTTGGCCCAGCCGCATCGAACATGAAATACACACGCTAAAAGTTAGAGCAGATCGCGCACTCGTACTCTCAGATTTAAAGCAGTTGGAAAAACTAGGAGTGAATATAACCAAATACGAAAGTTTCGACTATACTGCAACGCAGGCTATCGCCGCCGCAGCTCACTTCTTGGAATTTGATGCGCTACTCGTGCCGAGCGCGCGCTATAACGTTTCGAATTTGGTGATTTTCTTAGATCGACTCCGAACGCCGCCTGAACGCATAAATACTGACTTGGTAAACTGGACCGAATGGCGTGCCAGGATGAGACGATAGCATAGTGCTCTCAATGTTACCGCGCTCACCTCTTTGTCAAAACAACGCCTGTTCATTTCTCTTCGTGCCTTTTCCCAGAGCGAATGATGCGTACTGACAAAAGCCGGGGCCGCTGCCTGTAATGCAAAACCTGCAATCCGCCCTCGGCGTGTTCGCCATCCTCGCCATCGCCTTCATCATCAGCGAAAACCGCCGCGCGGTGCCGTGGCGGCCGGTGGTCACGGGGCTTGCCGTCACCTTCGTGCTGGCGCTCTTGATGCTGAAAGTGCCGCAGACCGCGATTGCGTTCGGCTGGATCAACCGCGCGGTCGATGCGATCGCGGACGCGACCAAAGCCGGCACGTCGTTCGTGTTCGGTTATGTCGGCGGCGGCCCGCTGCCCTTCGATCTCAAAACGCCGGGCGCGGAATTCATTCTCGGCTTTCAGGCGCTGCCGGTCGTGCTGGTGATGAGCGTTCTCTCCTCGCTGTTGTTTTACTGGCGCATCATGCCGCCCGTCGTGCGCGGGTTTTCCTGGGCGCTGGAAAAAACGCTCGACGTCGGCGGCGCCGCCGGGCTGTCGACCGCGGCCAATATATTCGTCGGCCAGGTCGAGGCGCCGCTGTTCATCCGGCCCTATCTGGCGCAGCTGTCGCGCAGCGAAATGTTCATCGTCATGACCGGCGGCATGGCCGGCATCGCCGGCACCGTGTTCGTGCTTTATGCGACGATACTGGCCAACGCCATCCCGGACGCCGCCGGCCATATCGTGGTCTGCTCGGTGCTCGGCGCGCCGGCGGCGATCCTCATCAGCCTGATCATGGTGCCCGATCCCGACGAGCGGCATACCGGCGGCAGCTTTGACGAGGTCGAGCAGGTCGCCGGCTCGACCATGGACGCCATCGTCAAAGGCACCGGCTCAGGCCTCGAACTCCTCCTCAACATCGTCGCCATGCTGATCGTGTTCGTGGCGCTGGTGCACCTCGCCAACGCCATCCTCGGCTCGTTGCCGGATATTCTCGGCGCGCCGCTGACGCTGCAGCGCGCGCTCGGCTGGGTCATGGCGCCGGTGTGCTGGCTGATGGGCATTCCGTGGTCGCAGGCGGTGACCGCGGGCGGCCTGATGGGCATAAAAACCATTCTCAACGAGCTGGTGGCCTATCTGCAGCTCGCGGCGCTGCCGGACGGCGCGCTCGATCCTCGTTCAAGATTGATCATGCTTTACGAGATGTGCGGCTTCGCCAATTTCGGCTCGCTCGGCATCATGATCGCGGGCCTTTCGACCATGTGCCCGGAGAAACGCTACGAGGTGGTCTCGCTCGGCTTGAAGTCGATCGTCTCCGGCACGCTGACGACTTGTTTGCTGGGGGCGATCGTGGGGGTTTTGAGCTAACCTCCAATTCGTTCCCCGGATGCGGTGCAGCGCGCAGCGGTGCACCGCTGATCCGGGGTCTTCGCGAACTCCGCGCCTGGATACTCTGAGCCTGCGACGATCCCGGGTCTGCGGTGCACCACTTCGCTTCGCTGCGTGCTGCACCGCGCCCGGGAAACGCGCGGCCATTAATGCAATCTGAACTCGCCGTCGATGGCGCGGATCTCGGCCGGCTTGATCAGCCGCGCATGCGCCACCGTCACCGAGTGCAGCGGGCCCTCGAGCTTCTCCAGCCAGAAATTGAGAAATTTGTTCAGGACCGGAAAGCTCGGGCAGAGGTCGTAATCCTGCCAGACGTAGGTCTGTAACAGCCAGGGATGATCGGGCCGCCGGTAGAGGATGTTGGCGGTGGTCAGGCCATAGCCTTCGAGCTGACTGCGAAACTCTTGTGACACCATAGTGCCCTCCAATCCCGGCACGGGAATGTTTCGAGACTCGCTCCTCGATTACAAGCCCCAAGTTTGAATAAATTGTTTACTTTCAGCGCACTAGCAGCATCATTCCAGCCGTGCTAACAGCCCATGGAACCGGCCAATGGAACCGTAGGGGCGCCCCTGGTGGGCGCCCTTCCCGAAATGGGCGGCCACAAGGGCCGCCCCTACGGCCGTCGTCATTAACCAATCGCTAAAGCTTGGACATCGCCTGTTGGCAATCCTGTCTGAGGAGTGCTAAAAATTTTCATGGGCACCTTGCGGGCGCAAAACGCGCCCCCCATGTGGCCATCAAGCGGTCATCTGAGGGCGACGACCAATCGGCATTTGGAACCGGACTTTGGGCGACCGCTCCGCTCACACACGCCAATCTTTTCAATAACTTAGGAGGACACCATGAAGTTTCGCCCGCTTCACGACCGCGTTGTCGTCAGGCGCATCGATGCCGAGGAGAAAACCACCGGCGGCATCATCATCCCCGACACCGCCAAAGAGAAGCCGTCCCAAGGCGAAGTGATAGCCGTCGGGCCTGGCGGCCGCGACGAGGCGGGCAAGCTGACCCCGATCGACGTCAAGGTCGGCGACCGCGTGCTGTTCGGCAAATGGTCGGGCACCGAGGTCAAGATCGACGGCCAGGAGCTCCTCATCATGAAGGAATCCGACATCATGGGCGTGCTCGACGAGCAGGTCGCAAGAAGGAAAGCCGCTTAAGAAGGCCGCGTAACCAAACAACCCGTCATCCTGAGGTGGCCGCGAAGCGGTCCTCGAAGGATGGCATTCCGAACGAGCACCCTTCGAGGCGAGCTTCGCTCGCACCTCAGGGTGACGACAAACCAGGAGTGAATTCAAATGTCTGCCAAGGAAGTCAGATTTTCAGTCGATGCACGCGACAAGATGTTGCGCGGCGTCGACATTCTCGCCAATGCGGTGAGAGTGACGCTCGGCCCCAAGGGCCGCAACGTCGTGCTGGACAAGTCATTCGGCGCTCCCCGCATCACCAAGGACGGCGTCACCGTCGCCAAGGAAATCGAGCTTGAAGACAAGTTCGAGAACATGGGCGCGCAGATGGTGCGCGAGGTCGCTTCGAAGACCTCCGACATTGCCGGTGACGGCACCACGACTGCGACGGTTCTCGCCGCCGCGATCGTCAAGGAGGGTTCCAAGGCGGTTGCCGCCGGCATGAACCCGATGGACCTCAAGCGCGGCATCGACCTCGCGGTCGAGACCGTGGTCGAGGAGCTGAAGAAGAACTCCAAGAAGGTCACCTCCAACGCCGAAATCGCCCAGGTCGGCACCATCTCCGCCAACGGCGACAAGGAAATCGGCGACTACCTCGCCAAGGCGATGGAAAAGGTCGGCAATGAAGGCGTGATCACGGTGGAAGAGGCCAAGAGCCTCGAGACCGAGCTCGACGTGGTCGAGGGCATGCAGTTCGACCGCGGCTACATCTCGCCCTACTTCATCACCAACGCCGACAAGATGCGCGTTGAGATGGAAGACCCCTACATTCTCATCAACGAGAAGAAGCTGTCGGCGCTCAACGAGCTGCTGCCGCTGCTTGAAGCGGTGGTGCAGACCGGCAAGCCGCTTCTGATCGTTGCGGAAGACGTCGAGGGCGAGGCGCTTGCCACGCTCGTCGTCAACAAGCTGCGCGGCGGCCTCAAGGTCGCGGCGGTGAAGGCGCCGGGCTTCGGCGATCGCCGCAAGGCCATGCTGCAGGACATCGCCGTCCTGACCGGCGGCCAGGCGATCAGCGAGGATCTCGGCATCAAGCTCGAGAACGTCACGATCGCCATGCTCGGCAAAGCCAAGAAAGTGATGATCGACAAGGAGAACACGACGATCGTCAACGGCGGCGGCAAGAAGAAGGACATCGAAGACCGCATCACCCAGATCAAGGCGCAGATCGAGGAGACCACCTCCGACTACGACCGCGAGAAGCTGCAAGAGCGGCTGGCAAAACTCGCGGGCGGCGTCGCGGTGATCCGCGTCGGCGGCGCTACCGAGGTCGAGGTGAAGGAGCGCAAGGATCGCGTCGACGACGCGATGCATGCGACCCGCGCCGCGGTCGAGGAAGGCGTCCTGCCGGGCGGCGGTGTTGCACTCCTGCGCGCCAGCGAGGCACTCAAGAAAGTGCGCACCGCGAATGAGGACCAGAAGCACGGCGTCGATATCGTGCGCAAGGCGCTGTCCGCGCCGGCCCGCCAGATCGCCATCAATGCCGGTGAAGACGGTTCCGTCATCGTCGGCAAGATCCTCGAGAACTCGACCTACGGCTACGGCTTCGACGCCCAGGGCGGCGAATACGTCGACATGGTCAAGAAGGGCATCATCGACCCGACCAAGGTCGTGCGCCAGGCTCTGCAAGGCGCCTCTTCGGTCGCCGGTTTGCTCATCACCACCGAGGCGATGGTGGCCGAGCTGCCGAAGAAGAAGGACGCCATGCCTGCGATGCCGGGTGGCGGCGGCGGCATGGATTTCTAATTACGTCAGGCGACGTGAAAATGCGAAGGCCCGGGACAAAATCCCGGGCCTTTGTCATTCCGGGACGCCGCAAAGCGGCGGGCCCGGAATCCATAATCCGCAGCGCCGGGGTTATGGATTCCGGGCTCGCGGGCTAATGCCCGCGCCCCGGAATGACAGCGCCAAAACGCAAATGGCCGTGAGCGACGGCGCCTACATTTTGACGCGCTCGTACGCCTGGTCGATCAACCGCACGGCGCGCAAACAGTCGTGCACGCCGATCGAAGGCGCCTACATTTTGACGCGCTCGTACGCCTGGTCGATCAACCGCACGGCGCGCAAACAGTCGTGCACGCCGATCGAAGGCGCCTCGCCCTGCCGCCAGCGGTCGAGCGCATCGCGCACCGCGGTGAAATAGGGCGCGGTAATGTCGGCGCCGGGGAGGATCTTATCGCCCTCGGCGGTGGCGAGCTTCACGACGTTGTCCTTCATGGTGAGAATGGCGTCGCGGCCGGCGAGCTTCCATTCGCCATCGGTGCCGTCACGGGGAAAGCAGTTGCCGACCTCGACGGTGCCGAGAATGCCGCTAGCCGAGCGGAGCATGACCGTGGCGTAATCCTCGACCGCACAGTCATGCGCGCGCCGGCTCAGTTGCGCCCCTGTCACCTGCGCCTCTTCGCCGGTGAGATAAAGGAACATGTCCAGTCCGTGCGGGCCGAGATTGCGCAGGCAGCCGCCGCCCGCTTCCACCGGATCGAGCATCCAGGCACAGTCCCACGCCGGATAGCGTGGCGGAGCCGGGCGGTTGATCCGCACATAAATATGCGACAGCGGGCCGAAGCGCTTTTCGGCGAGAAGTTCGCGGGCGCGCTTGGCAAAGGCGCCGTAGCGTTGCGCCAGCGGGACGGCGACGAATGCTTTTTGTTTCACCGCTTTCGCGGCGACTTGCTCCACTTCCGCCGCGCTGACCCCCATCGGCTTCTCCATCAGGAACGGATAGCCGGCATCGAGCAGGTCATGGGCAATCGCGGCCATTTGCCGATGCCGCCCGAGCGCCACCACAAAGTCGGGGCGGGTGAGCTCCAGCATTTTGCGGTAGTCGGTGTAGGTCGGCGGGTTGCCCACCTCGGCCGCGCGTTTCGCGACGAGACTGGCGTCGGAATCCTGGATGGCGACCAGCTCCACACCCGGCATGGCGATAAGATGACGGAGATAGGCGGCATCGTTGAGCGCGTGCCAGTGGCTGACTTCGATAGCGGCGACGCGGATAGTCATGGACGTTCCTTTGCGGAATTGCGCGTGCGCGCCGTTTGCAGTCACGCGTTGGTCGGAGCCAATCCGAGAATCTGTCGCGCCTGGGCGGGCGTGGCGACGTGATCGCCGAGCACCTCGATAATCTTGCCCGCCTTCTCGACCAGCGCCGCGTTGCTCGGCGCGAGCCTGCCCTTTTCCAGATAAATGTTGTCTTCAAGCCCGACGCGCGGATGGCCGCCGAGCAGCACGGTCTGCGCGACCATGGGAAACTGATGCAGCGAAATGCCGAATGCGAACCAGGGCGAATCCGGCGGCAGCAGGTTTCGCATGTAGCTCATCGCCTCGGGCGTCGCCGGTTGGCCCCAGGAAATGCCCAAGCAGATCTGAAACATGCCCGGCGGCTTGACGGTGCCCTGCTCGATGAAGCGCTTGGCGAGCAACAGATGGCCGGTCTCGAATACTTCGAGCTCGGGCATCACGCCGGCATCTTTGATCGCCGTCGCCATCGCCTGCAGATGATTGGGCGTGTTGACGAACACGCGGTCGCCCATGTTGAGGCTGCCCATATCGAGGCTGCAAATGTCGGGCTTGAGCTCGACGACGTGGCGCACGCGTTCTTCGGGAGATTTCAGTACGCTGTCGGGGCCGGGCTTCGATGGGTCGCGTTCGTCATGCGTGAAGCGCGCGCCCGGTCCGGTGGTCAGGTTGATCAGCACCTCGCTGCCGCTTGCCCTGA